>WNFQ01003939.1_pt1 | contig 29850 bp, 23 predicted proteins | sample 5400171 | NCBI WGS metagenome assembly WNFQ01 (sample SAMN13153356, study PRJNA577476) | soil metagenome | isolation source: 20 cm soil under Madrone tree | place: USA:California | collected 2016-06-14
CCAGTCCGATGGAAAATCTCATAAAGCCATCGGCAATGCCAGCCCGCGCGCGGGCGTCGGGCGTGAGCATGGCGTGCGACGTGAGCCGCGGCTCGGACACGAGCGTCTCGACGCCGCCGAGACTCGGTGCGTGCGCCGCGATTGTGAGCGCGCGCAGGAACCGCTCCGTCGCCCGCGCGCCCCCCTTGAGCTCGACCCCCAGCATACCCCCGAAGCCGTTGAGGATCCGCGTCGCCACGTCGTGATCGGCGTGCGACGGGAGCCCGGGGTAGTGCACCGCCGTGAACTGCGGCTGCTTGGCGCACCACTCGGCGACCGCCTGCGCGGTCTGGTTCTGCCGTCCCACGCGCACGGCGAGCGTCTTCATCCCGCGATCGATCAACCAGGCCGCCATCGGGTCCAACGCCTGGCCCCACACGTGCAGCAGCTTGCGCACTTCTTCAATCACCGACTCGCTGCCCACCACCGCGCCCGCGAGCACGTCGGAGTGGCCGTTCAGGTATTTCGTGGCGCTGTGGATCACCACGTCCGCGCCGTGCTCGAGCGGCCGGTAGTTCAACGGGGTGGCGAAGGTCGAGTCGACCAGCAGCGCGACCCCCTCGGTCTTGCACAGCGCGGCGATCGGCTCGAGGTCGAGCACGCGGAGCAGGGGATTGGTCGGCGTCTCGACGAAGATGGCGCGCGTGTTCTTCTTGAGCCCGCGCTTCCAGGTGCGCGGCTCCAGCGGATTGACGAACGAGACATCGATGCCGAAGCGACCGAACTCCTGCGCGAACAACCGCTGCACGCCGCCGTAGATCCACTCGCTCGACAGCAGGTGGTCCCCGGGCCGCAGCACGGCGAGGTGCGACAGGGCGATCGCGCCCATCCCGCTGCCCACGAACAGCGCCGCCTCGGCGCCCTCCAACAGCGCGAGGCGCTTGGCGATCGCCACGTGGTTGGGGTTGTTGCCGTAGCGGGCGTAGATGACTTCCTGGGCCGACCCGATGGGATTGGTGAAGGTGGCGCTCTGGTACAGCGGCGCGACCACCGGCGCCCAGTCGGGGCGCGCTTCCGGGTCGCCGTGCACGGCGCGGGTCGAAAAGCCAAGGCGACGCTTCACGCCAGCGTCAGGGTTCCTCCGGGCGTGCGCGCGGCCAGCCGCCGTGTCACCAGCCCCTCGAGCAGCGCCGTCGCCGCGTCGGGGGCCCCGACCGCCTCCAGCGTGCCGTCGGGCCGCTCGATCAGCACCGCCAGCCGATGGCCCGCGAGCACCGGCTCGATCGCTTCGCGGTGCCCGTCCGAGATGCCCATGAGGACCAGCACCCCCGGCCGGCTCCGCAACAGCTTCGCCACGATCTCGTCGGCGCACGAGTAGTCGATGCACCCCACGCGCGTGAAATCGATGCGGGCGATAGCGCCGTCTCCTGCGTCGGTCGCCATCGCCCGCTCGATGCATTCGCGCACGACGCGCCCCGTCGGACGCGTCACCAGGTCCGTATACACGCCCGACACCGATTCCTGGAGCACTGCGTGCACGTCGATGTGCTGGATCACGGCTTGGTGGACCCCTGCTCGGGTATGATGATGAGCACCTGGGCGCCCGGGAACGCCGGGAGGCCGTCCTTCAAGGGCACGTCGTCGTCCCACTTGGGCACGATCGCGATGCGGGCCGTCCCGCTGCGGATCGCGATCTTGCCGTCCCAGCGGGCGAGATAACGGCGGATTCCGGCGAGCCCCTGACCGCGGCCCGGATCGCGGAACCGGCTCACGCCCTGGATCAGCGCGGCCTCGAGTGCGGCCGCGTCCCCCCAGCGCGTCCCGAAGCGCTTGCTCTGCGTCGGCTCGAGGGAATGACGGAACCCTACCCCCGCGTCCGCCACCGCGATCACGACCACCCGCTTCGCGAGCTTGCGGCGCCAGTGGTACGCCTGCACCGCCACCCAGCCACCCGTGCCCGCGTGTTCTACAATATTCTGACACGCCTCTGAAAGCGCCATAGCGAAGCCCATCGTCGCCTTCGGATCGAGCCCCAGCTCGGACGCCAGGATGGCAGACGCGCGCTGAGCCCATCGTCGCCTTCGGATCGAGCCCCAGCTCGGACGCCAGGATGGCAGACGCGCGCTGTTGGATGTTCGAGACCACGGCGTGCACGTCCTCCGCCGCGCGCACCGGCGTTACAGGGAGCAGCACGTCGCTCTCCTCCGCGGCCTTCACCCGGGGCACCTTCCCGTGGATCTCGAACAGCTCTGCGGCTTCACGGAAGAATCCGGCGCGCGTCCAATAGGTGAGAACGTCGGCGTGCGTCGGCGCGGTGAGCAGCGGTCGCTCCGCGCTTCCTCCCCCCCCGCCTCCCGTCCCCCGCGCCGCCTGCCCCGCCGCGAGCAGGCCCACCAGGCCGTACGGTGACGCCCACTCGGCCGCATGCGCATCGAACAGGAGACGCTCCCCGTCTTTCGGCGCTTCGGCGAAGGCGCTCGCGAACTGGTCGAACGAGCGATCGTCGAACTGGGCCGGGACTTCGACGAGCCGGGTCACACCGCCGAGAGCCGGCCCAATAGATGGTCGCGCAGACCGGTGGCGCCGCGGTGGCTCACGTTGCGCGCGCCCATGCGCGTGCCGAGCCGCAGGGCGTCCTCGAGGCTCGCACCGGCGACGAGCGACGCTACCACCGTGGCGCCGAGCACGTCGCCGCAGCCGGTCGGGTCGCCGTCGGGAAGGGGTGTGCCTTCCGCGGGGATCAACGCGGTCCGGACCGGGTCGCCGGTGAAGTACGCCGCGCCCCGCGAGCCGAGCGTGACGACCAGCGTGGCGCACCCCCGCGCCAGGGCGCCCGCGGCGACCGCGAGCGGATCGGGGCCCAGCTGTTCCATTTCGTCGGCGTTCAGCTGGACCGTGTCGAAGCAGCCGAACCAGGCAGGAGCGTCGGGGAGTGGCTGCGGGACGCGGGTGCCGTCCGGCTCCTTCCCCAAGAAGAGGCTGTGGAGGTCGGCATAGAGAAAGCGCGGGAACCCGCGGCGCAACAGTCGCGCTGCCTCCAGGTCCATCTCGTAGCCCGAGATGAAGTTGACGTACAGCGCGTCGAGGTCCGTCACCTGTGCCCCGAGCTCGGGCCACGTCCACGGCGGCACGCCGCCCGACATCTGCTCGCAGCGACGCTCGCGCTGCTGGTAGCGGAGGGTGACGCGGTTGTTCGCCGCCGGCACCTCGAAGAACCGTGCGCCGGGCGCCACATGGTGCAGCGTGCCGAGGAACTCCGCCGCGCGCGGGGCCAGGTCGCGCCCTACCTTGATGAGGGGAACGATCTGCCAGGCGTCACCCAGGGTCGCGTCGAGGGCGGCGAGGGAATACCCGATTCCACCCCACTCTTCCACCGCTGGCTGGGCGGCGTCACGCCCGTAGATCGTGTCCCACACCATGGACCCGATGACGCCGAGTCGCTTCACACCGTTCCCCAGGTGCGCTGGACGAACACGGCCGCGGCGCCATACACGCCCGCCGTTCCGGTGAGCTCCCCGGGGACGATGCGGCAGGCATCGACGGCGGGCTTGAAGGCCCGGCGCTTCACTTCGCCGCGGAGCGGCGCGAACAACTTCTCCCCGGCCAGCGTTACGCCGCCGCAGATCACCACCACCTCGGGGTTGAAGATATTGACGATATTGGCGACGCCGGTTCCGAGGAACTTCGCCGTTTCGTGCACCACGTCCAACGCGTATTCGTCGCCGTCGTGTGCCGCTTCGTACACGATCTGCGCGGTGATCTTGAACAGGTCGCCGTTCACGTACCGCGGGAGGGAGGTTTCGGCGCCGGTTTCGATTCCCTCGACCGCGCGCGCCGCGATCGCGGGGCCCGACGCATAGGCCTCGAGGCAGCCGTCGTTGCCGCACTTGCAACGCCGGCCGTTGGAATCGATGGACATGTGGCCGATCTCGCCCGCGACGTCCGAGGCCCCGCGATAGATCTGTCCCGCGAGCACGATCCCGCCACCGATGCCCGTTCCGATCGTGAGCCCGACCACGTGGTCGGAGCCGCGCGCGGCCCCGCGCCACCATTCGCCGAAAATGGCGCAGTTTGCATCGTTGTCGAGCGTGGCGGGCAGATCCAGCGCGGCCGCCAGCCGGTCGCGCAGCGGGTAGTTCGTCCACCCCAGGTTGGGCGTGAGCAGCACGATGCCGGTCTTCGTGTTGAGCGGGCCGGGCGAGCCGATACCGACGCCCGCGATCTCCTTGCCGCGCGCCGCCGCCATCGACGCGCGCGCCAGCTTCACGATCCGCCCGAGCACGGCGTCCGCTCCCTGTTGGGACATGGTCGGCTCCGACACCAGCCCCAGCATCTCCGACCCGTCCTCGGCCACCGTTCCCGCGACGATGTTCGTTCCGCCGAGGTCAATCCCGACGACGTAGCGCACCGGTCTCCTCGATCGCTTGAAGGACGTCCTGCACCGTGAGCGACTTCATGCACAGGTGATGCCCCAACGGGCAGCTGGGCGGCCCGTGCGCCGAGCACGGGCGGCATGGCAGGCCGTGGAGCTCGACTACCTGATCCCGCGGTCCCCGCGGGCCGAACCCGAAGCCGGGCGCCGTGGACCCGAAGATCGCCACCGTCGGCACCTCCACCGCTTGCGCGAAGTGGAGCGGGGCGCTGTCGTTCGTCACCAGCACGGCCGCCCGCCGGATTGCCTCCACCGATTGACGGACGGTCAACCGTCCGCACCCACTGACCGCATGACCACCAGATCGCGCGACTGCCGCGGTGATCTCCGAGGCGAGGCCCGCATCCTCGGGTCCGCCGACCACCACGATCCCCGCTCTCTCCGCCAGGCGCTCCGCCAGCTCTCTATAGTACGGCCAGCGCTTCGAGCCCCAGATCGATCCCGGCGCGAGCGCGACGAACCGTTCCCGGATGCCGTGCTCTCGCAGGAAGCCCTCCGTCGTCGCGCGATCAGCGAGCGTGACGTGCAGCGCCGGGCGGGCACGGTGCACCGCCACGCCCGCGAGTGCCAGCACCCGGTCGATCTCGTGACCCTGCGTCGCCCGCTGCCGGACGTCGGTATAGAGCGACCGCCAGCCGTCGTCGAAACCGACCCGCTGCGGGATGCGGGCGAGCCAGGCCGCCAGCGCCGTCCGCAAGGAGCGATGCGGAAGATACGCGCATTCATACTGCTCCGCGCGCAGGGCGCGGGCCAGTCGGAACAGTCCCCCCAAGCCGCGATCGCGGCCCTTCTTGTCGTACGGGATCACCCGCCGGACCGCGGGATGCGTCTCGAGCAGCGGTGCGGCCGCCGGGGTGGTCACCACGTCCACAGGTCCGTGGCGGGCGGCCAGCACCTCGAGCAGCGGCGTCGTGAGCACGACGTCTCCCAGGAAGGCGGTCTGGATGACGAGGCTAGTCAACCTGCAAGACCGCCAAGAATGCCTCCTGCGGGATCTCGACGGTTCCCACCTGCTTCATCCGTTTCTTTCCTTCTTTCTGCTTCTCGAGCAGCTTGCGCTTGCGCGTGACGTCGCCCCCGTAGCACTTGGCGGTCACGTTCTTGCGCAACGGGCGGACCGTCTCGCGGGCGATCACCTTGGTGCCGATCGCGGCTTGGATCACCACCTCGAACAGCTGGCGCGGGATCAGCTCCCTCAGCTTCTCGGCGATCTTCTTGCCCCACTCGTACGCCTTGTCGCGGTGGATGATGACCGAGAACGCATCCACGGCTTCACCGTTCAGCAGCATGTCGAGCTTGACGAGATCGGCCGGGCGGTACTCGAGGAACTCATAGTCGAGCGACGCGTAACCGCGGGAGATGGTCTTCAGCTTGTCGTAGAAGTCGAGGATGATCTCGGCCAGTGGGAATTCCCAGCTGAACTCGACCCGCGTCGGGTCCACGTAGTGCATGCCCTGGTACACGCCGCGCCGCTCCTGGCCCAGCTTCATGATGGCGCCGATGTACTCGGCGGGTGCCACGATCCGCGCCTTCACGTACGGCTCCTCGATGTGGTCGACCGCCGAGCCGTGCGGCATCAGGCTCGGATTCTCGACCAGCTCCACGGTGCCGTCCGTCCGGTGGACGTGGTACTCCACGTTCGGCACCGTGCTGATCAGATCGAGGTTGAACTCCCGCTCGAGTCGCTCCCGCACGATCTCCATGTGGAGCAGGCCGAGGAACCCGCAGCGAAACCCGAAGCCGAGCGCCACCGAAGATTCCGGCTCGTAGTGCAGCGACCCGTCGTTCAGCTGGAGCTTGCCGAGCGCGTCGCGCAGCTCTTCGAACTGCTCGGCGTTCGTCGGGTACAGGCCGGCGAACACCATCGACATGATGTCGCGGTACCCGGGCAGGAGCGGTACGGCGCGATGGTCCGCGTCGAGCACGGTATCGCCTGGGCGGGTGTCGCGCACGCCGCGCACGTTGGCGACGAAGTAGCCCACTTCGCCGGCTTCGAGCTGCTCGGTCGGCTTGTGCCCCAGCTGCAGGTACCCGACCTCGTCCACCTCGTAGACGTCCTCCTTGTGCGCGCCGAAGGCGATCTTCATGCCCGGCCGGATGGTGCCGTCCACGACGCGGATGCTGGGGATCGCGCCGCGGTAACGATCGTAGTAGGAGTCGAAGATGAGGGCGCGGAGCGGCGCGTCCGCCACGCCACGGGGCGGAGGGATGCGCTGCACCACGGCCTCGAGCAGCTCGGGCACCCTGGTGCCCTCCTTGGCGGAGAGGCGGAGGATCTCCTCGGGCTTCGCCCCGATCAGCTCATGCAGCTCCTGCGCCCGTCGGTCCGGCTCGGCTCCGGGGAGGTCGATCTTGTTGAGCACGGGGATGATCTCCAGCCCGGCGTCCATCGCGAGGAACAGGTTGGAAAGCGTCTGCGCCTGGATTCCCTGCGACGCGTCCACCACCAGGATCGCCCCCTCGCACGCCTGTAGCGAGCGCGACACTTCGTACGTGAAGTCCACGTGCCCCGGCGTGTCGATCAGATTGAGCTCGTACACTCCCCCGTCGCGGGCATGGTAGTTCATGCGCACGGCGTTGAGCTTGATCGTGATGCCCCGCTCGCGCTCCAGGTCCATCGTGTCGAGGACCTGCTCTCGCATCAAGCGCTTGTCCAGCGTGCCCGTGAGCTCGATGAGGCGGTCGGCCAAGGTCGACTTCCCGTGGTCGATGTGGGCCACGATACAGAAGTTGCGGATGTGATCTTGGCGCATGTGGGGCTAAAATATAGTCATCCGTCGTCCGTCATCCGTCGTGGCCCGTCGCTTGCGGATGACGGATGACGGCGAATGCGGTATACTCCGAGAGGAACTCTCCTGGCTCCCATCACCGGCTGGTTCGACCCTACCCCCAACGGCGGCGCCGTACGGCTCGCCGCCAACAGCTACTTGCCCGCCAAGGGCGATCCCGGTGTGCGCCTCCCCGGACTGCGGCGCGGCGATCTCGTCACCGTGGAGAACGGGCGCGTGGCGAGCGTCAACGGCCTGCCGCCCGGCGACCTGGGCGAGCGGCCCGACTTCGCCAAGCTCGGTGCCGTGCACCCATCGCGTCCTCTGCGACTCGAGACCCCCCAAGCTTCGAGCCCGCGCACGGCCGAGATCCAGCGCGTCGTGGACTTGATCTGCCCGCTGGGCTTCGGCCAGCGCGCGCTGATCGTGTCGCCGCCCAAGGCGGGAAAAACGGTGATGTTGCAGGCCGTGGCGGAAGGAGTCGCGCTCAACCATCCCTCGGCGATCCTCCTCATCCTGCTCGTGGACGAGCGGCCGGAAGAGGTGAGCGAAATGATAGACTGGGGTCGGGGCGAGGTGATCGCGTCGAGCTTCGACCTGTCACACGAGCGGCATGTCGCGGTGGCCGACATGGTGTTCGAGCACGCGCGCCGCCAGGTGGAGCTCGGCAAGGACGTCGTGATCGTGCTCGATTCGCTCACGCGTCTCGCCCGCTCCCACAACACGACGGGGCGGGGAAGCGGGCGCACCATGTCGGGTGGTCTGGACGCGAACGCGCTGGCCAAGCCCAAGGGGCTATTCGGAGCCGCGCGCGCGGTGCCCGACGGGGGTTCCCTCACGGTAATCGCCACCGCACTCATCGAGACGGAAAGCCGGATGGACGACGTGATTTTCGAAGAGTTCAAGGGAACCGGCAACTCGGAGCTGCGGCTGTCGCGCGCGCTGGCGGACCGCCGCCTCTACCCGGCGGTGGATGTCGCCGCGAGCGGCACACGACGCGAGGAGCTGCTCGCCGACCCTCCGACGGTGGCCGCCAAACAGCAGCTCCGGCGGGGCCTGGTCGGGCTCCCGCCCGAGAAGGCGATCGACGCCCTCCTGGGGCTGCTGCGGCGCGCCAAGACCAACACCGAGCTGCTCGCCGCGGTCAGCTAGCCGTCAGGTTCCACCGCCCACGATTCGCTTATAGCTGTCCGGGTTCCAGCGCGGTCGCTGGGACGTGTTCGCGACGGCCAGCCCCAGATGGAACAGGAGTCGTGCGAAGCGCGCTTCCTTCTCGGCGTCGATCTTGTCCGGGGAATCGCTCACCTGGTGGTAATCTGGATGTAACCCGGTCGTGAAGAAGAGGATGGGCACGCCCTTCTTCGCGAAGTTGTAGTGGTCCGAGCGAAAGAAGAGCCCTTCCTGCGGCCAGAGATCGCCGACCGGTTTGATGTTCAGCTCGCGGTGTGCCGCGGCGACGCTGTCCAGCGTCACGCCAAGATTGGAGTGCTCGCGACCGATCACGGCGACCGTGTCCTTTGAATTGCGGCCGACCATGTCGATGTTCAAGTCAGCGATCACGTCCGCGAGCGGCACCGTGGGGTGGTCGGCAAAGTACGCGCTTCCCCAGAGGCCCCGCTCCTCCCCGCTCACGGTCATGAATACCAGAGAGCGCTTGGGTCGCTCACGGGCCGAGGTGAAGGCCTCCGCCAGCTCGATCACGGCCACCGTGCCCGAGCCGTCGTCGTCCGCTCCGTTGCAGATCGAGTCGGCGCCGCGGGGTACGCAGCCCTCCCCGGCGCTCGGCGTGCCGATGTGATCCATGTGCGCAGTGAACAGGACGTATTCCTTCTTCAGCGCCGCGTCGCTGCCCTCGAGAATCCCGATCGTGTTGGGAGCCGACGCATGCGCGAGTGCCTGCTCGCGCACATCCAGTTGCAGCGTGACGCCGGTCAAGGGACGAGCCGCGAGGGGCCGGTCGCCCCATGCCCGGAGCGAGTCGAGGCTCGCGCCCCCCTGCGCAAACAGCGCCCCAGCGGTCTTCGTTCGCACCGCGAACACGGCGGGGACTGCGGGCCCGCTCTCGGCGCTGGGATTGCGCACGCTCACGCTCGCCTCGTGACCGGGGAGTTTTGCCCTTCGGCACGATGGCGTTCAGCCCGGGCCCGTAAGCCAGGAACACGATCTTTCCCGTAACACCGGCGGAATCAAGCGTCCCCCCGGCATCGGCAGAACCGGTGATCACCACGGCCGGGACTGGCGCGGCCCCCGCCGGCGCCTGTCCCTCCACGAGCAGCACGTCCTCGCCGGCATGCCAGATCCCGGGCGTGCGGCCGGCGATCCGGATGGTCGAGCTCTCGGGGTCGAACCGCAGCACCTCGAGGGGATAGTGCTGGAAGTAGGTACCGCTGTCGCCGCCCGGTTTGAGGCCGAAGCGCTGGAACTCGCCCGCTACATAGGCCGCCACGGCGTCGAGTTGCGGGCTCGGCGTGGCACGGCCGAGCATCGAGTCGTCGGCGATGATCCCAATGCGACGCTGCACGTCAGCCATCGTGATGGACGTCGCGCCGCGGGCGGCCGGTTGCTGCCGTTGGGCGGCAGCCGGTCCGGAGAGCACCGCGAGCAGCAGCGCCAGGCGGTATCGCATCGCTTTCAAGGCCTTGAGGTGGGGGAAGCGAAACCTAACGCGCCCGACCGCGGGGGACTACGGTCGGGCGCGCTCGCGCTGCGGTGTCGGTCACGGCTTGCGCCGCTTGAGCTCGGGTTCGGCGCGCGGCTTCTCCTTTGGGGGCTCACGCTTCGGCTCGACCCGCGGCTCACCACGCGGTGGGGGAGCCTCGCGTCGCGGCTCGGCGCGCGGTGGCGGCGGGTCAGCGCGTCGCCGCTCTTCCGGGACAGCTCGGCGCTCTGGCTGCGCCGGCGGCCGCACGGGCTGCTCGGGCCGGTTGGGCTGGTCAGGCCGGTCGCGCTGATCGCGTTGGTCAGGCCGGTCCCGATGATCGGGCTGGTCGGGCCGGTCCCGACGATCGGGCTGGTCGTGCCGACGATCTCGGCCGCGATCGTCGTTCCCCTGGTCCTCGGACCCTGAGCGACGCCGGGGTGGCTGAATGTTGGGCGGCGGGATGACGCCCGTCCCGCCCAGATCACGACCGCGCACGCCGACGTCGCGCCGGCGATCGTCGTTCACGGGCCGCTCGCGCACCCGCGTAATGAAGGCATCCGATGCCTGTCGGTCCTTGAAGATGAACCGGGGCTCCGGCCTGTAGGGGCGTGTGAAGACGACCCTCGTGCCGCCGTAGTACCGATACGGGTAGTAGTACGGATCGTCGAAGACCACGATCCGGAAGCGCACACAGGTGTAATCGTAGGGGCTCCAGGACGAGTAGCTCACGTACGTGTGGCAGTCGTAGCACAGGAACCGGGGATAGTCGTAGTGCTGTTGGACGTAGTACGGCGTGATGTCGTAATCCCAATCGTTGTAGCCGTCCGGCACGATGCGCTGTGCCAGCTCAGTGAGGGCGACGTACGGATCGCCGCGGACCCGCCCGTCGGCGATCAGCCGATAGTCCCAGTGCTCCCTACTCTGGATGCCGTCGTAGACGAACGGGTCGGCCGAGGCGACGGCGAACACGTAGCCGACACCCGGATAGTCATCGATGTAGAACGCATCGCGGCCGTATCCACCCTGCACCTCGTAATCGCGACCGCCGCGGGCGAAGTTGTCCTCCCACGGTTCGCGCGGAAACAGCACGCGCACCCGGCCATCGGTGTCGACGCGCAAGATGGTAACGAAGGCGTCCCGGTCGGCGCGGAAATGCACGCGAACGCCCTGGCCGCCGGCGTAGGGACTGTCGCCCCGGTCGGTCCAGGCTTCGACGCGCGGGCGATAGTCGACGGACGCGGGCCGGATCGAGGGGCTTCCGGACTGCGCGGCTATGAGGCTGAGCAACCAGATGGTGTGCAACATGGGGCCTCCGTGGCTGCCGTACGGGGGCAGGTTACATGCCAACCCGACGCCCGGCGGCAAAGGCGGTAAGTGGCTATGACGCTTGACGTTCGACCGCAAACTGATGGATATCACCAGCCCCGGGCTGTCCTCTACCCGGGACATTCGGCTGTTCATTAGCTTCCGCGAGGCCATGCCTGACGTTCAGCGCATCGATCTCCTAGACCCCGCCGAGGTGGCTCGCTTTGGCGGGATCGAGATCGTGGCGCAGGGGGTCGTGGAGGGCTTTCTCAGCGGGATCCACCGCTCGCCGTTTCGCGGGTTCTCCGTCGAGTTTACGGAGCACCGCGCGTATCAACCCGGCGACGAGCTGCGTTACCTCGATTGGAAGATCCTCGCCCGGGCTGACCGCTTGTTCGTGAAGCAGTTCGAGCAGGAGACGAATCTGCGCGCGATGATTCTGGTCGACGCGAGCCGGTCGATGGCGTGGCGTGGCGCGCCCACCCGGCTCACCAAGCGGGCCTACGCCGACCGGCTGGCGGCGGCGCTCGCGCTGATCTTGTTGCGACAGCGCGATGCCACGGGGCTGATCACGTTCGACGAAGTCGTGCGCGAGGTCGTGCCGGCGCGAGTGAAGGCGGGACAGTGGGCCCGACTGGTGCGAGGTCTGGTCGACACGCCGGACGGCCGGGGGACGGCGGCGCAGGCCGCCCTGGTGCGCCTCACGTCGCTCCTCGCCCGCCGCGGGCTCGTGGTCCTCGTCTCTGACCTGCTGTTCGACCGTGACCTGGCGCTCACCGCCCTGCGCTACCTGCGTCACCGTGGCCATCAAGTGATCGTGCTGCATCTAATGGATCCGGCGGAGGCGGAGCTGTCCGGTCCGCCCGAGGTGCGGTACCGCGATCCGGAATCCGCGGCGACCGTGGTGGTTCGGCCGCGCGAGCTGGCGCGGGCCTACCAGGCAACGGTGCGTCGGGAGGTCGACGCATGGCGCACGGCGTGCCGGCGGCACGGCATCGCGTACCACCACATCCTGACCGACATGCCGTTCGGCATGGCTTTGCGGCTGCTCGCGTGACGTTCCTGCATCCGTTGGCGCTGGTGGGGCTCGCCGCCGCGGCGATCCCCGCCTTACTCCACTTGCTCGAGCGTCGGGTGCCGCCCGAAGCCGATTTTCCGCCGCTCCGTTATCTGAGCGAGGCGGAGCGGCAAAACGCACGGCGCTTGAAGCTGCGACACCTGCTGCTCTTGATTCTGCGGACGGCGTTGATCGTGCTCATCGTCCTGGCCGCGGCGCGGCCGCTCTTCCCCACGCAGGCGAGCGGCGGGTCGCTGCACGAGCCCACCGCGGTCGCCGTGATCCTCGACAACTCGGTGTCGTCCGGGCTCGTGGTGGACGGACGTCCCGCGCTCGAGCGCCTGAAAGCCATGGCGCGAGGCTCGCTGGCCCGCGCGACGGCGTCCGATCGCCTGTGGCTCGTGCTTGCCGATGGCGTGGCGCGGGCGGGGACGCCGGATGTGCTGCTGGCGACCGTGGATAGCGCCGGCGTCTCGGCTCGCCGCCTGGACCTCACCGCCGCCCTCCGGGCAGCGACCCGGCTGGTCGACGCCGAGCCGCTCCCGGCACGCGAGGTACACGTGGTGAGTGACCTGCAGCGCACGGCGCTCGGCCCCGGCCGGGCAGGGGTCCTGCGGGGCGTGCGAGTGCTCGCCCTCGCGCCCCCGAGCCGGGCGCCGGCGAACCGCGGTGTGGGTGCCGCGCGGGTGACCGACGGCGCTGCGGCGGTGGACATCGTCGGGACTCCAGCCGCGGGAGCAGGAGGCGCCGCGCCGGTGACGCTGCGCATCCACGGCCGGGAGGTCGGCCGCGCCCTGGTCGCACCCGGATCGACGGCATCGATCACGCTGCCGCCGCTCGGACCGGGCTGGTGGGTGGGCGAAGCGGTGCTCGACGCCGACGAGCTGCGGGCCGACGATCGACGATTCCTGGTGTGGCGGGTCGCCGCGCCGGCCCGAGTCACGGCGCTCTCGAGCACGGGGGGAGGTCCGTTCGTGGCCGCAGCGCTGGCCGTGCTGGAGGAGGCGCAGCGCGTCCGGCGAGGAACCGAGGTCGCGATCGGAGATCGACCGGAGGCGGGAACGCTGGTGAGCGTCGTGGTCCCGCCCGCGGAGCCGGCGCTGATCGGCCAGGCGAATCGCGCGCTCGCGGCGCGGGGTGGGCGGTGGCGCTTCGGGTCGGCGGGCACGCCGGGGCCGATCGCGGGGGCCGCCGTGCCGGCGATTGCCGGGCTGCAGGTGACGCGGAGGTACCGGATCGAAGCCGTGACCGGGGACGCCGGACGGGCAACGGGTAACGACACCACCGTGCTCGCGACACTGAACGGAGAGCCGTGGCTGGTGCGGGACGGCAGCGTGCTGCTACTCGGCAGCCGGCTTGACACGGCCTGGACCGCGCTGCCAGCGGCACCCGCATTCGTCCCGTTCGTCGACGCGCTGGTGAACCGCCTAGCCCGGGGAGAGGCACCTGTCAGCGAGGTCGAAGGCGCCCCGCGTGTGGAGTTCCGGACGCGCGGCGGCGATACGATCGGCGCGATCATCTCCGGGCTCGACCCGCGGGAATCGCATCTTACGCCGGCGTCACCAGCGCTTGTACGCGAGGTGTTGGGCGCGGACGTGCTCGATGGCGCGGCGTTCATGGCGGCCGGGTTCGCAGGAGCCGGGCGCCGCGATGGTAGTGGCCTGCTGCTGGCGCTGGCGCTGCTGATCGCGCTCGGGGAGCTGGGGGTCGCGACGCGCACCCGCTGATGCCGCTCGACTTCGTGATCGACCGGTTGGACGCGCTCCCGGCGACGCGGGCGCTGGCGGAGGGGTTGCCCGCGCCCGGCGCCCGACAGGGCGTCGCGGGCCTCCCCGGCGCGAGTCCCGCCGTGCTGCTCGCCGCCCTCGCGCGGCGACTCGTACAGCGCGTCTTTGTCGTGATCACCCCCACGCCGACCGATGCGGAGCGGTGGCTCGCGGATCTGCGAACCCTGACGGGGACCGCGGTCGCGTTGTATCCGCAACGCGAGGCGCTGGGCGCCGAGGAGCCGCACTTCGAGATCGCCGGCGAGCGGGTGGAGACGCTGGAGCTGCTGCTATCGGGGCAGGTCCGGGTGCTGGTCACGACCGCACGCGCTGCCGCCGAGCGCACGGGGGTGCCCGGGACGCTCCAGTCCATGCGTCTCGTCTTGGCGAAGGGGGAGCAGGGAGCGGGAAACGGTACCCTGCGCGAGACGGTCGAGCGACTCGAGGCCATGGGTTACGTTCGGGTCCCGACCGTCACTGAAGTGGCGCAGTTCAGCGTGCGCGGCGGGATCCTGGACGTGTATGGGTTTGGGATGGCGGCTCCGGGGCGGCTCGAGTGGTGGGGAGACGACATCGAGTCGCTGCGCACGTTCGATCTCGACTCGCAGCGTTCTGGCGAGGCGATCGAGCGGGTGACGATTCTCCCAGTCAGAACGGAAGGACGGGAGACGGGTGGGGCAGGGGCGCAGCATGCTGCGCCGCTACAACCCCAACGGCAATCGTTGCTGGATCTCTTGCCCAGCGACGCGCTGATCGTACTGGAGCAGGAGTCCGCGCTGGGGCAGGAAGTGGAGCACGCGTGGGCCGAGGCGGCCCACCATCTGGAGGTCGCGCGGCGGCTGGGCGAGGAGGCGCCGGCCCGGGAGGCGCTGTTCGTCGATCCGGCGGCGTGGCGAGGGCAGCTCGCCCGGTTCCCGCGGATCGCGCTCGATCCCGCCGAGGCCGCGGTCCGGTTCCCGATCGCGCCCCCCGAGCCGATCGACCGCGACATCAAGCGGCTGCGCCAGATCGTCGCGACCGAGCCGGCGACCGTCATCCTGTGCGACAACGAAGGCCAGCTCGAGCGACTGGAGGAGCTCTTGGGCGGCAACCGCGCGACGCTCGCGGTGGGGGCGTTGGACGGCGGATTCGTGCTACCCGGGCTGCGCGTGCTCACCGACCACGAGATCTTCCGCCGGGCCCGCCGGCTGCGGCGGCCGCGCCGGTATCGCGAAGCGACGGCCACAGCGGCAACGCGGGCGCTCAAGGCCGGCGACTACGTGGTCCATTTGGAGCACGGCATCGGGATCTACCGGGGGATCCAGATGATCCCAGTCGGAGCGGAGGGCGGGACCCTCGAGGTGGCCGTCGTAGAGTACGAGGGCGGGTCGCGGCTGAACGTACCGCTCTACCGGCTGGATCAGCTCGAGCCGTACCGGACGGCCGCCGACGGCGACGCGCCGCAACCCCGACTGCACCGGCTCGGCACGACGACATGGCAGCGGCAGCGGGACAAGACGCGCGCGGCGATCCGCCAGATGGCGGTCGAGCTGCTCGAGCTGTACGCCCGGCGGCAGCTCGCCGCCGGATTCGCATTTCCTCCCGACACCCCGTGGCAGCGCGAGCTCGAGTCGGCCTTCCTGTACGAGGATACGCCGGACCAGCGGCGGGCCTCCGAGGAAGTGAAGCGGGACATGGAGCGCGCCCGACCGATGGACCGGCTGCTGGTAGGTGATGTGGGGTACGGCAAGACCGAGGTCGCACTGCGCGCCGCCTTCAAAGCCGTGCAGGCGGGCAAGCAGGTCGCAGTCCTGGTCCCCACCACGATTCTCGCCGAGCAACACGGGCGCACGTTCCGCGAGCGGCTCGCCGACTATCCCGTCCGGATCGAGGTGCTGTCGCGGTTCCGCGGCCCGAAGGACACGAAGCTGGTGACGCGGAAGCTCGAGACTGGGGAAGTGGACGTCGTGATCGGGACGCATCGCCTGCTGTCGCGCGACGTGGGGTTCCACGATCTCGGGCTCCTCATCGTCGACGAAGAGCATCGCTTCGGCGTGCGGCACAAGGAGCGGCTCAAGGCGCTTAAACTCGCCGTGGACGTCCTGACACTCACCGCGACACCCATTCCGCGGACTCTGCACCTGTCACTGGCCGGATTGCGGGATCTCACGCTGCTCGAGACGCCGCCCAAGGACCGCTCGCCGGTGCTCACGTTCATCGAGCCGTGGGATGACGGATTGATCGAGGAGGCAGTGGCCCGGGAGCTGGATCGCGCGGGGCAGGTGTACTTCGTGCACAATCGCATCGAGACGATCGCCACGATCGCGGAGCGCGTGCGGGCGCTCGCTCCGCCACGGGCGCGGATCGCGGTGGCGCATGGGAAGTTGAAGGAAGCCGAGCTCGATGCCGTGATGGCCCGGTTCGTCCGCGGCGAGGTGGACATTCTCGTGTCCACGATGATCGTCGAGTCCGGGCTCGACGTGCCGAACGCGAACACAATGATCGTGAACCGCGCGGACCAGCTCGGCCTGGCGCAGTTGTACCAGTTGCGCGGGCGCGTGGGGCGGAGCCACCGGCGCGCGTACTGCTATTTGCTCGTGCCCGATCTCGTCGACGCCGAGGCGGAAGAGCGGCTCCGCGTGCTGGAGCATCACACCGATCTCGGCTCGGGCTACCGGATCGCGTTGCGCGATCTCGAGCTGCGCGGTGCCGGTAACCTGCTCGGCGGTGCGCAGTCGGGCCACGCGCAGGCGGTCGGATTCGATACCTACCTCCGCTGGCTCCAGGAAACCGTTGAAGCGCTCAAATCGGGGAAGGGAGATGAGGGACAGCGGACGCGTGTGCCCCCCGAGGTGATCCTGGATCTGCCGGCGCACCTCTCCGACGCCTACGTGCCGGATGAAGCGGTGAAGCTCGACTTGTATCGGCGGCTGGCGCGGGCCGAGGCGGCTAGCGAGATTCAGGCGGTGCGCGAGGAATTGCGTGATCGTTTCGGGCCGCTCCCCGACGACGCGCAACGCTTGCTCCTCGTATCCGAGCTCCGCGCACTCGGCGCCCGGGTCGGACTGGAGATGGTCCTGGTGAAGGGCGACGAGGCGCGCCTCACGTTTGCGCGGGACGCGAGCCCGCGGCTGGCTGGCCTGACGGCGGCGCTCGACGCGGTGCAGTTCGAGGCCGAGGTCCGGCGGGCGGCGCCGCTGTCCCTGCGACTCCGCCGGCTCGGCGGAGAGCCTATCGGGTCGGGGCTCGTCCGAGCTCTCACCGCGGTTCTCGCGGACGCTCACCTTTAAGGAGTTGGCATGGTACGAGTTGGGATGGTACGCCTGGGTCTGATCGTCACGCTGCTCCCACTGGCGGGGTGTTCCGCCTTGCGGGACGCGTTTTCGGCGCACGCGCAGGTCGCCGGCACGGCCGCCGGCCAGATCCTGACCGTGGACCGGCTGGCGCAGGTAGTCGGACACGCGCAACGGATACCCATCCGGCCCGATGTCCTCACCGGCGTCGCGAACGTCTACCTGGACTACGCGGTGTTCGCGGCCGAGCTCGGTCGGGGGCGCGACCTGCACGATTCGGCGCTGGTGCTCGCCTCGCAGTGGCCGGTAGCAGCGCAGCTCAAATGGGAGCGCTATCACGACCAGCTGGTCGCGACGCGCGGCAAGCTCACGCCGGTCCAGGCGGATTCGGCGTTCCAGGCGGGCACCGTGCGGCTGTTCCAGCACATCCTGATCCGGATCCCGCAGAGCGCCGTGCCAATGGTGGAGCAGCAAAAGGAGAAGCAGGCCACCGCGATCCTGATGCAGGCCGCGGCGAAGCGTGGGTTCAACTTCGCGGAGCTGGCCCGTCGCTACTCGGAGGACCCGGGATCAAAGACAAAGGGGGGGTATCTGCCAGCGACGGCGCGTGGGCAGTTCGTCCCGGCGTTCGACAGTGCCGCGTGGACGCTCCCGCCGGGCGCGATGACCGCCGTGGTCCGGACGCCGTTCGGCTTCCACATCATTCGCCGGCCGCCGCTCGCCGAGGTCCGGGATTCCTTCCGCGCTGATCTCGAGAACTCGCGCTCCGCCCGGCTCGACTCCTTGTACCTGGACAGCCTCGCGAACCGGCGACAATTCAAGATCGTGTCCGGCGCGCCCGCGCTGGTACGCCAGGCGGTGCCGCAGATCGTGTCCGCCCGGAGCGACACCCGGACGCTGGCCACGTACAAAGGAGGCACCTTCCAGGTGAAGGACCTGGCGCGGTGGCTCCTGGCGCTCGATCCGAACGACGTGCGCGGGATCGCCACGGCGAGCGACGCCCAGCTGAACCAGTTTCTCAAGGTGCTGGCGCAGCGCGAACTGCTGCTGACCGAGGTGGACAGGGCCGGCGTGCAGCTCAACCCGGGTGACTGGCGGCAGCTGCGCGCCGAGCACGACTCGGCCGTCGCGCGGCTGGAGGGCCTGCTCGGTGTGTCGCCCCAGCTGCTCAAGGACTCCGCGGCGACCCCCGCCGCGCGCGTGCAGCTGGCCATGGCGCACGTCGATCGGTACGTGGACCAGGCGGTCACGCAGGGCAGCGCGCCGTTCTTCCCCGTCCCGCCGTTCCTGGCCGGCGCGCTGCGCCAGGGGCAGCCCTGGTCGCTCAACGAGGGGGGAATCGCGCGAGCGGTGGAAAGCGCGCAGGCCATCCGGGCCGCGGACACGACGGCGCGGGCGGCCCCACCCACGGGTCTGAAACGGGCGCCTGGCCCGCCGCCCGTCGCGGCGGAGAGCGGCGGCCGGCGGGCGCCGCGTTGATATGCGCGCGCGCGTCCTGACCCTCCTCATGGCGGCGCTTGCCTCACTGTCTCCCTTGGCGCCGATCCTCGCGTCGCAGGTGGAAGAGCAGCTCGTCCTGGCGCAATCGCAGGGCGTCAAGGTCCCGGAGGACTCCGCGGGGCGGGACGCCGCGCGGCACCAGATCCTCTCGCAGATGGTGGACGATGAGCTGCTGGTGCAACAGGCGGAGCGGGACACCACCATCAAGGTGACGGACCAGGAAGTGCAGGACGCGGTCGAGCAGACTGTTCAAAACGTGCGCAAGCAATTCGCGTCAACCCCGGAGTTCCAGACGCAGCTGCGCGCGGCCGGGTTCGTGTCCGAGGAGGAATGGCGCCGTTGGCTCGCCGACCAGCAGCGTCGGGCGATCCTGCAGCAGCGGCTGATCGAGGGGCTGAAGCAGAAGGGGAAGCTGCGGCCGATTCCACCGTCGGACGCCGAGATGCGGGCGTTCTGGGAGTCGAACCGCGCGCAGCAGGCCAAACGACCGGCGGCCATCTCGTTCCGCCAGATCGTGATCGTGCCGAAACCGGACTCGGCGGCGAGCGCCCGCGCGCTGCAGCTGGCGGAGTCCCTCGTGGTGGCGCTGCGGCAGAGTGGCGGGACCGCCTTTGCCGACGTCGCGAAGAAGTACTCGGCGGACAGCGTCTCTCGGGAGCAGGGCGGCGCGCTGGGCTGGTTCCGCCGCGGCGTGATGGTCAAGGAGTTCGAGGACGTCGCGTTTCGGCTTCGGCCGGGGACGATCTCCGACGTCGTGCGCACCGAGTTCGGCTTCCACATCATCCAGGTGGAGCGCGCGCAGCCGGCGGAGATCATGGCGCGGCACATCCTGATCCAGCCCGCCATCTCCGCGGCGCAGGTCGCGATTGGCCAGCGACAGGCCGATTCGGTGCACGACGCGCTCGCCCACGGAGCGTCGTTCGACTCGCTGGCCCGGCGCTACGGCGACCCGAGCGAGCCGAAGCTGGCCGACGCCCTTCCCATCTCCCAGCTCCCGCCCGATTACGAAAAGGCGATCGGGCAAGACACCATCCCCGGGTTGAAGCCGGTGTTTGAAGTCGGCATCGGCACGGTCCGGCCGAGGTTCGTGGTGTTCGAGCTGATGAAGCGCCTTCCCGAAGGCGAACTAGGGTTCGACGAAGTGAAGGATCGCATCCGCGACGGGCTGGGCCAGCAGCTCGCCATCAAGCACCATCTCGACTTGCTGCGTCGCACCACGTACGTCGACGTCCGTTTCTAGCCGCCGTCCCCGACTCGCGGTCACGCTCGGCGATCCGCGGGGGATCGGGCCGGAAGTGGTGGCGAAGGCGGTCGCCCGCGGTCCCCTGGATGCGGATCTCATCTTTCTCGGGAGCGGGGACCAGGGAGCGTCACCCGCCGACGCCGGCCGGCTCGCCGGCCAGGCGGTGGAGGAGGCCGTTCGACTCGCCCTCGCGGGTGAGGTCGACGGCATCGTGACCGGCCCGGTACACAAGCACGCCCTGCACCTCGCCGGATTCCGCTATCCCGGTCTCACCGAGCTGCTGTCCCACCTCGCCGGCGACGTGGACGTCGCGATGATGCTCGCCGCCGCCGGCCTGCGCGTGGTGCTCGTCACGACGCACATCGCCCTCAAGGACGTACCGACGCAGGTGACCACCGATCGCGTGGTGCGCTGCGGGCGGATCACCGAGCGCGCGCTGCGCGACTGGTGGGGCATCGCGGCGCCCCGCCTCGCCGTTTGCGCCCTCAATCCCCATGCAGGCGAGTCCGGCCTGTTCGGCGACGAGGACGCACGCGTGCTCGAGCCCGCGGCCCGGACGCTCGCCGCCGCCGGGCCGCTGCCGGCGGACACCGTATTCGTGCGGGCCCTCAGGGGTGAGTTCGACGCCGTGCTCACGCCCTATCACGACGTCGGGATGACGGCCGTGAAGGTCGCGGGATTCGGCACGGGTGTGAACGTGACGCTCGGCCTGCCGTTCCCGCGCGTCGCGCCGGACCACGGCACGGCCCTCGACATCGTAGGCAAAGGTGTCGCCGACCCCGGGTCGATGCGGGCTGCGCTGGAACTGGGAGTCGAGCTGGCGCGACGCGCGGCCCGCTAGGCTTCCGCGCCCGGTGCGCGCCGCAGCACCCGCACCGTGCCGACGCGGCGCCCCTCGACCTCCACGATTTCGAACACGGCGCCCTTCACCGCCACCTGGTCGCCCGGCCGGGGAAGGCGGCCGATGGCCCCGAACAGGAACCCCCCGATGGTCGTGTAATCCTGCTCGCCGAGCTCCAGCCCGAACGCGCTGTTGACCTCGCGGATCGGGACCGAGCCCGCGATGGTGGGTGCCACGCCGGCGGGGGCGGCGCGCAGCTCGCCGGAGGGCCGATCGTATTCGTCGTAGATCTGGCCGACGATCTCCTCCAGCAGGTCTTCCATCGTGACGAGACCCGCCGTGCCGCCGAACTCGTCCAGCACGATCGCGAGGTGGATCTTCTGCCGCTTCATGTCAGCGAGCACGTCCTCGACCTCACGCGTGCCCGGAACGAACACGGCGGGGCGGAGCACCGCGCGCAGGCTGCCTCCTTTGGCCGAGCGGAGGCCGGCGAGGATGTCCTTGGCGTGCACGATGCCGAGGATGTCGTCGAGCGACTCCCCGTACACGGGATAGCGCGACCGGCCGGCGACGGCCACCTGATCGGCGGCTTCCTCGAGCGTCAGGTCGGCCGGCAGGGCCACCATCTGGGTGCGTGGCGTCATGACTTCGCGGGCCGTCTTCTCGCTGAACTCGAACACCCCCTGCAACAAGCGGGCGTCGTCGGCGTCGAGCTTGCCCCGCTGGCGACTCTGCTCGACCAGCATGCGGAGCTCCTCGGGCGAGTGGATCGCCTCGAGCTCGGCGCTGGTGCCCTTCAGCCCCAGCAGCCGCACCACCCGGCCGGCGCTCCAGTTGAGGAGATCGGTGAAGGGCCGGGTGATCCACGAGAAGAAGATGAGCGGCCCGGCGATCCACCGGCTGGTGCGTTCGGGATGGGTGATGGCCCACGCCTTGGGTGCCTGCTCACCGAAGACGACGTGAAGGAACGAGACGAGCGCCACCGCGACCGTGGATGCGACGCCGCCGCGGGCGAGGAACTCGAGGGCGGCCGGCAGCGTTGCGAACCAGTCGCGGAACAGCCGCGCGACGGTATCCTCGGCGACGTAGCCCAGCAGGATCGAGGCGACCGTGATGCCGAGCTGTGCCGCGGACAGTTGCCGGTACAGGTCCTGCAACGCCGCCTGGACCGTCCTCGCCTTCCGATCGCCACGCCGCACCAGCGCCTCGATGCGCGTGCGGCGGGCGGCGACCAGCGCGAACTCCGCTGCCACGAAGAACGCGTTGGCGAGCACCAGCGCCAGCACCGCCAGGAGGCGGAGGCCGAGCGATTCCGAGGCGGGGCCGGGCATAGAGGCGGGAACATAGGGCGTGTTGCCCGGCGGCGGAACGGCCCGGTATTTTAAGGATGAGGGATGAGGGAAGGAGGACGGTTGAGCGCCACGGTACCGCTGGAAGTCCAATGCACGCATCGAGCTCCGCTCCGCGAGGAGAGTCGGCGGCGGATGAAGATCGTGCTGGCGATCACGGCCGCGGTGATGGTTGCCGAGGCGGTGGGCGGGTGGGCCGCCCACTCGCTGGCCCTGCTCGCCGACGCGGGCCACATGCTGGCCGACGTGGCCGCGCTGGGCCTGTCGCTCGTCGTGACGGCGCTCGCGCAGCGGCCGGTGACGGCGGAGCGGACGTTCGGATTGCTGCGCCTCGAGATCCTGGCCGCGCTCGTGAATGGGGCGGCCTTGATCGTGATCGCGCTCGGCGTCGGCCTCGAGGCCTACCGCCGGTTCCGCTCGCCCGCCGAGGTGCAGGGCACGTTGCTCCTGATCATCGCGGGAGTGGGACTGGCGGCGAACGCGGTGGGCGCCGCGATCCTACACCGCGGTCACAATCACTCGCTCAACCAGCGCGGCGCGTACCTCCATATCGTGAGCGACCTGCTCGGTTCGGTTGGCGCCCTCCTCGCCGGCGTCATCATCCTCGCCACCGGCTGGGTACGGGCCGATCCCGTCGTCTCAGTGCTGATCTCCCTGCTGATCCTGGGCAGCGCCTGGCGGCTGGTGAAGGAGAGCACGGACGTGCTGCTCGAGGCGGCGCCCGCGCACATCGCCCTGTCGGACGTCCACGACCGGATCGCGTCCATCCCCGGCGTGGCGTCGGTGCACGACCTCCATGTGTGGACCGTCACCAGCGGGGTGATCGCGATGAGCGGCCACCTGGTCGTGCAAGACCCGGCCGACAACCAGCGGGTGCTCGAGGCCGTCCAGGCGTGCCTCGGGGGCATGGGCATCGGCCATGTCACCGTGCAAATGGAGCGGGATCCGACCTGCGAGTAGGTGATCCAGACGCTTGTCTTTTCTGAGCCCCCCTCCTATACTGCGCCCCTCACAGACTGCGCCCATCACATAGGCATCGTCAGGACCTAGCCCCTTGCAGATCCGCAACATCGCCATCATTGCGCACGTGGACCATGGGAAAACCACGCTGGTGGACCAGATGCTCCGCCAGTCGGGGGTGTTCCGCGCCAACCAGCAGCTCACCGAGCGGGTGATGGACTCGAACCCGCTGGAGCGCGAGCGTGGGATTACGATCCTGTCGAAGAACACCGCGGTGCGGTGGGGCGACACCAAGATCAACATCGTGGACACTCCGGGGCACGCCGACTTCGGGGGCGAGGTGGAGCGCATTCTGCGTATGGTCGACGGCTTCCTCCTGCTTGTGGATGCCGCCGAGGGTCCAATGCCGCAGACGCGCTTCGTGGCGGGGAAGGCGCTGGCGCTCGGTCTGAAGCCGATCGTGCTGGTCAACAAGATCGACCGCCAGGACGCCGAGCCGCTGCGGGTACACGATGAGGTGCTGGAGCTGTTCCTGGACCTCGAAGCGACGCCGGAGCAGTTCAACTGTCCCTTCCTTTATACGTCGAGCCGGGCGGGGACCGCCACGTTCGACCTGAAGGCCCCCGGGAAGGATCTCAACCCGTTGTTCCAGACCATCCTGGACACCATCCCGGCACCGACGGCGGACCCCGCAGGGCCGTTCCAGATGCTCGTCTCGACGCTGGATTACTCCTCATATCTGGGCCGGATCGCGATCGGCCGGATCGAGCGGGGGCGGGTACGGGTGGGCGAGACGGTTGCGTTACTTCCGTTGGGTGAGCCTGGTCCTTTGGGGGATGCACCGTACGAGCAGGCCAAGGTGGTGAAGCTGTTCTCGTTCGACGGGCTGGAGCGGGTCGAGGTACAGGAAGCCTCGGCCGGCGACATCGTGGCGCTGGCGGGCCTGGTGGGCGTCGAGATCGGCAAGACGGTGACGGCGCCCGACTATCTGGAGCGCCTCACGGGCATCGCGGTGGAGGAGCCGACGATCTCCGTGGACTGCAAGGTGAACGACTCCCCGTTCGCCGGGCGGGAAGGGAAGTACGTGACCGGCCGCCAGCTGCGCGATCGACTGTTTCGGGAGCTCGAGAAGAACGTGGCCTTGCGGGTGGAGGAAACGGACGATCCCCAGACGTTCACCGTGTCGGGCCGGGGCGAGCTGCACCTCGGCATCCTGATGGAGACGATGCGACGCGAGGGGTTCGAGTTCCAGGTGAGCCGGCCGCGGATCATTCCGCGGGAGGGGCCGAACGGGGAGCGGCTGGAGCCGTACGAGGAGCTGATGATCGACTGCCCCGAGGGGTATCTGGGTGTGGTGATGGAGAAGCTGGGCCCCCGGCGGGCGGAGCTCCTGGACATGCGGAACCCGGGGGTGGGTATGGTGCGGATGCGCTTCAAGATCCCCGCCCGGGGGCTGCTCGGGTACCGGTCGGAGTTCTTGACGGACACGCGGGGGACGGGGATCATGCACCACCGGTTCTACGACTACGGCCCGTGGGCGGGGCCGCTGCAGGGCCGGAGCCGCGGGGTACTGGTGGCGGATCGGGAGGGGGTGGCGGTGGGGTACGCGCTCTTCAATTTGCAGGAGCGCGGGACGATGTTTGTCAAACCCGGGGATCCGGTGTACGAGGGCATGGTCGTGGGGGAGAACGCGCGAGTGGGCGACATGGACGTGAACCCGTCCAAGGAAAAGAAGCTCACGAACATGCGGACGACCGCGTCGGACGAGATGATCATCCTGGAGCCGCCGCGGCAAGTGACGCTCGAGCTGGCGCTCGAGTACATCGAGGACGACGAGCTGATCGAGGTCACGCCGGCGTCCATCCGGCTGCGCAAGCGCGCGCTGGGCGCCACGGAGCGTCGCAAGCTGGCGCGGAACGCGCGGTCGGCGGAGGAGTCGTAGCGGGGGTAGTGGGAGAGAGTCGGATAGCTCGTTCAAAACAACAACCGTAACCCTAGCTGGGGGTGACAATGTTGTCCCGTGAGACGTCGGACTGGTCGCTCAAGCGTCGCGGCGACAGTCTCGGCGAAGAGCAGTTCGGAGACTTCGAAGAGGACAAGGACCTGGACGAGGACTTCGACGACGAGCTGGACGAGGACGAGCTTGACGAGGAGGACACGGACGATCTCGACGAGTACGACGACCTGGACGACGAGTTCGACGACGACGAAGACGATGAGTTCCGGCCGAAAAAGGGACCGGGACCGCGCCGGGACTGGGAGTGATAGGAGTGGGGCCTGTAGCTCAGGTGGTTAGAGCGCACGCCTGATAAGCGTGAGGTCAGTGGTTCAACTCCACTCAGGCCCATAGCAGAAAAAAGACGTCGAGCAAAGGCGTCGCGCAGAGACGTCAAGCAACGACGTCGCGCGGGAACGTCGCGGGGAATCGCAGGATCGGTTCTCCGCGACGCTTTTCCGGGGCTTGGGGTTGGGCTAGTTGTCGAAGCAGCTGCCGGAGCCGCAGGCGATCAGGAAAGCGGCGAGCACCGCGACGGGGCCGCCAACGCCCACGATGGTCCCCGGTGCCGAAGCCAAGCGCCCGCCGGCGAAAACGGCGACCCGCATGCTTCGGTCGACGTCGAACTGGTCCGGTCGCAGCGCCACCACGTGCATCGTAAGCCCGGCGTAGTCGGCGAAGCTCAGCCCCGCGTGCCCGCTGAAGCCCGGGGCACCCGAACCCGCGACGACGATGCCGGGAGCGATGTCGATACTGGTGGTCTGGCTCATCCAGAACCGCAGCCTGGGACGAATGCCAACGGCCGCGCCTTGACCGGTTTGATCGGTACCCCCTAGGATGGCTTGACTAAACGCCGCTACCCCGAACGCATGGCGCGTGCCGCGGTTGACCATCCCACCGAGCTCCCACGTGAATAACGCACCCCGACTCGCCCCGTTGGGATTAGACGAAATAGGGGCGGCCACCCCGAACTCGGTGACCCAGAAAACATCGCACTGCGGTTTGGGACGCCCACGGAAGCACCAGTGAGTGGTGGACTCGGTCCCGCCAATGGTGGGTGCCACACTTGGGTTCTGGGCCGGGAGCACAGGAGAATGGACTAGCGCGCACAAGACAATCGCCGCTACTGCACCGTTGCGAATCATGAGGCCCACCTTTCGATATCAATCCCCTGGTATCTCGATTCGTCCCCAAGATGCGGGCAAGTTGAAGGCGGCGATAGTCCCGACCGCCCAGGCCATTGCGGCGGAGTGCACCCGCCGCTGTCTTGGCCTGATAAGCGTGAGCTCAGTGGTTCAACTCCACTCAGGCCCATAACGGAAACAAGACGTCGAGCAAAGGCGTCGCGCAAAGACGTCAAGCAGAAACGTCCAAAGCCCCGTAACCAGTTGCATGGTTGCCGGGGCTTTGTCGTGTCAGGCTAGCGCACCCGGAACGGGCGGGTCGGTTACCTCTTGCCCCCTCGACGAGTCTCCGGTCTGAAGGAGCTCCTTTATCCACTGCAGGTTACTTGAGAAGGGAGATGACAATGGCTCTTCCCGGAATGAAAAACGCGGGAGTACTGCGGAGCCTCCTCATGGTTGGCGCGCCGCTGATGATTGTGGGACTGCTGCCCGGCAAGCCAAAACCCCTCACGGTGACTGGATGCCTCCAGAAGGGCTCTAGTGAGACCGAGTTCATCCTCACCACCAAGCGTGGCAAGAAGTACGAAGTCGAGAGCACATCGCTCGGCCTGGCCGGGCATGTCGGGCACACCGTGACCATCAAGGGCACGTTCGACCGCACAGCCGAAGAGAAAGCGGAAACAAAGGCTGAGGAACAGGCGGAGCATAAGACTGGGGAGGCGCAACACGAGGAGCACCTGATGGGGCGCCTCGAGGCCACGAGCCTAAAGATGGTCAGAGCGACCTGTTCGTAACCATCCACCAAGGGCGTGCCCGACTCGGGTTGCGAAGGTGCCGCGTCGCCGTCGGCGGCGTGCTCTTCGTGGTCGCCGGCATTCGACTGAAGCGCTGATGACCACTCTTCGTACCGCATGGCCACCACGGATATCCTCGTGATGGCCTCCGCGATTCCTAGTCCTCGTCGCCCTCGTCGCTGAAGCTGTACGCCCCGTCCCAGGCCCAATTTCTCCCGCTCAGGTAGGTGATGACGACACTCGCGGTGAAGTGTTGGAACTTCCCGTGCCGCCCAAGAACGATGCATTGCCCGTGCGCGTCACCCGATTGAGGTCCACATGACCGAACGCGACGTTGTTGCCCGGGCTTGGTGGAACGAGCGTTACGTCAGTGATGACCGCTGTAGCGGTGGCGGCGTCCGTATAGACAACTTTGGTGCCGACGGGGATCTGCTTCAGGGTCGATACCGTGAGCGTGCAGAACCCGCCCGCGAGCCCCGAGTACTGCGCGCAGTTCTTCTCAGCGTGGAAGGTTCCGGCACGCGGGGAGTCCTCGCCGGCGTCGTTCGCATCGCGGCCGGCGGCAATCACGCTGAGATTGTTTGTCTGGCTCATCGGGGCCGTAGCATCCTTTGCGCTACACCCGCCCGCCACGAGCAACGCCAGCATTGGAAAATGCAATTCGGTACGTCATCCTCGGCCTTCCCCGCCTTTGCAAGGCGGCATTATCGCCGCCGCTGCAATGCCGGGGGATCAACTCGTGCGCCGCGTCCGAGCGGGATTTCGGCAATACCCCTATCTCCAACATCGGCTGTTCGACCCGCAACTGTACCTCTGCGGATTAGACAAGAACACATCGGAAAGAGTCGTGGTGAATCTTGCAACTCAGCCCTGGTTCACCTCGCACAAGGTTCCAGCTTACGACAGTGGAGAGCACGGGTCCATGAAGCAGTACGAGGAAAGGTATTCAACCGCTTTGCTAGAGAGCTGGCCCGGCGAACCATTTCAGAAGGTAGACGACAGTGAACGAGCGGTTCGCAGTTGCATCGAGTATCAGGTCTGTCTGGGCTGTGAAGGAATCATATTGCCGTCACCATTGATCAAGTGTGTTGATCGAGGTGATGATTCCGCCGTAGTTGGTGAGCTGGACCTCGATGCCGTGCGCATTCCGGAGCGTGAACAGCTCGACCGCCTCGCCGGTCGTAATCTGGGCCAAACGGTTTGAGCTGAACTGCGGGGATCGCGGTACAACCTGGCCCGAGCGCGCGAAAAAGAATACGTAGCCGGCCCGCGGGGATGGGTAGAAGCCCGCACAAATTCTGAGCGGGCTTCTACTCAAACCCTTTCTGGCAAAGTGTATTCGCAGCGCTGAATCGAATCCTCTGCGCTAGTTTCGCGCGTCACCGGTCGCCACAAGACCGTGGCTCACGCCACCCACGTCGTTGTAGGTGCCCACGATGTCGCCGCGCGGGTTGATACCGCGGAGGCGGGTTGCCGTCGCACCCGGAAAGTCGAAGGGGGTGTACTGGTCACCTTCCCTCAGCACGAATCCATGGAAGACGTTGGCAGGAGTGCGATAGAAGCCGACGATCTCGCCCGTGGGGTTCATGTCCCACGCTTGCGTTGCCACGCTGCCCGGCACGTGCAGCTGCCTGAACTCGGCATCATCGATCAGGAACCCCTCTTGGTGATTCGGCGCTGCCATATCGGGGTAGTACAACCCCACGACGCGTCGATGGTCCGGCGTGGCCCCATTCTCCATCGAGCCGTTCATGTCGAGCTCCGCAATCGAGCCATTTGTGCTGACGATAATCCCTCTCATGGTGTTCATCTGATCTACGTCATGCCGACACCCTAGTATCGTCCCATCGGGAAGAATGTGCTCCGCTACCGTGTTGATGTGCCCAGGATCATCCACGGCCACGAAGGCGCCCTTATTTGTCCGCATGAAGCCGTGCGAATTCACGGCTGGTTCGCCTGCGTTCCGATAAAACCCGACGATGTCCCCTCCAGGACCAATGGCGCTCGCGTGGGTGAAAACGGCCCCGGGGTAATCAATCGTGGTGGTGTCGCCGTCACGGATAACGTACCCGTGCGAGCGGCTGGTTCCGTCTACGTACTCGCCGACAATGTCTCCGCGAGCATTGATGCCAAATGCCTGGGTGGCCACCGCACCCCGAATGTCGATTGTCGTGAAGTGGAACGTCCTGTCCGACACGGATCCACCGCGCTCGGACAATGAGCCTACCAAGGCGGGTCGCGCAGCTGGAGACGCTACTGGGCTGCTCATCGGGGCTGTAGAGTCCCTTCCACTACAACCGCCCGCCACCAGCAAATCGGTACGTCATCTTGAGCCTCCATTGAGAATCCCCGCCGGAAACGCATTCGTGCTTGACCGGGCGGACACAGCCCTCCATGATAGGCCGTCCCGCTCAGCAGAACCTCACACAAAACTCACAGAGCTCGCGTAGCGAACAAATGTTGATCCTCGAGCTTCTGGGAACGATCTCCCTGCGCGACGAGACTCGCCCGGTCCCCGTAGCCGCGCAGCAAAGGCGGCCGTTGGGTCTGCTTGCGATCCTGGGCCTGGGCGGAAAACCGGGTCTTTCCCGCGACCGTATCGAGGCCTACCTCTGGCCGGAAAGCTCCGGCACGCGCGCACAGCACGCGCTCGATCAGACGGTCTACGCGATCCGACATGCGCTCGGAAGCGATGTCATACTCGCGACAGCTCGAGAGCTGCGGCTCAATCCGGAATTGGTGCGGGTTGACGTATGGGAGTTCGAGCAAGCGATTCGGGCCGGTCAGTGGACAGCGGCGGTCAGCCACTATAAGGGGCCGCTC
>WNFQ01000825.1_pt1 | contig 29841 bp, 28 predicted proteins | sample 5400171 | NCBI WGS metagenome assembly WNFQ01 (sample SAMN13153356, study PRJNA577476) | soil metagenome | isolation source: 20 cm soil under Madrone tree | place: USA:California | collected 2016-06-14
CCAGAACAACGTCATTCACGCGGCCCACGAAGCCGGCGTACGTAAACTGCTCTTTCTGGGAAGCTCCTGCATTTATCCAAAGTTCGCGCCGCAACCAATCCCGGAAACAGCCCTGCTGATTGGATCGCTCGAGCCCACCAACGAAGCTTACGCAATTGCGAAAATAGCTGGGATCAAACTTTGCCAGGCCTACGCGCGCGAGTACGGCGCCAATTTCATTGCGGCCATGCCTACAAATCTTTACGGACCGAACGACAATTTCGATCTGAACACATCCCACGTCTTGGCCGCGCTTTTGCGCAAAGCGCACGAAGCGAAAATGGGAAAAGTGCGAGAGTTGATCGTGTGGGGCTCCGGAAAGCCACGCCGCGAATTTTTGCAAGTGGACGATCTTGCTTCGGCGTGTCTTTTTCTGCTCGAGCACTACGATTCTCCCGAAATCATCAACATCGGATACGGTGAAGACATCTCCATTCGCGAGCTTGCTGAATTGATCTGTGATGTCGTTGGTTTCGAGGGAGAGCTGGCATGGGACACTACCAAGCCGGACGGGACACCGCGAAAACTTCTCGACATCACCAAGCTGCGCAATCTTGGCTGGCAGCCGACGATCTCGCTCCGTGAAGGCATCGCGCAAACCTATGATTGGTTTTTGAAAAATGTGGCACGCTGAAGACACCCTATGTCGATGAAAAAACTGCGTGTTGGTGTTGTGGGTGTCGGTCATATCGGAAGCAACCACGCGCGCCTTTATGCAGAAATTCCGTCGGCCGAGTTTGCAGCGGTGTATGATGTCGATCTTGTAAGAGGCAACGCGATCGGAAGAAAATTTGGCCCGACGCCGACAAAATCGCTCGATGAGTTTATTGAGATAGTTGATGCCGCTTCCGTGGCGACGCCGACGAACACGCATTACGAGATCGCGCGGTCGCTGCTTGAGCGCGGTAAACACGTGCTGGTCGAGAAGCCGATTACCGATGACACCGGACATGCAAGCGAACTGGCGGACCTGGCCGCGCGCAATGGTCTCATTCTGCAGGTTGGCCATGTCGAACGTTTCAATCCAGTCTTAAGCGTACTCGAGAAACACCTGACCCATCCGCGTTTTATCGAAGCGCATCGGCTCTCGCCTTATCCGGATCGCAGCACAGACATCGGCGTGGTTCTCGACCTTATGATCCACGATCTGGAAGTCATTTTGCATTTCGTGCGTTCGCCTGTGCAGAGTATTGATGCGGTCGGGGTGCCGGTTTTAAGTCGCGCCGAAGACATCGCCAATGCGCGGCTGCGTTTCGAGAATGGTTGCGTGGCAAATGTTACCTCGAGCCGCATCAGTCCCGAACGCATGCGTAAGATTCGCGTTTTTCAGGAGGACGCGTATCTCTCGCTCGATTATCAAAATCAGACCGGCGAAATTTATCGACGCGGTGGAGGCCGGATTACGCGGGACAAAGTCGAGATTGAACGCGAAGAACCGCTCAAACGTCAACTCGCTTCATTCATTGAGTGCGCGACCACCGGACGCGAGCCGCGCGTTTCTGGATTTCAGGCCACGGCGGCATTGGAGCTGGCGGTGAAAATCACGAAGCGAATCGCCTCCGGTGCATAGATCAATTTACTTTCTGGGCTGTAGCCACCGCTCTGCGGGCGATCTCTTGGGGAGCATCGAGCCTGGACGGGCCACAGGCCCGTGGCTACAACAAGAATGAAATCCAAGACGATCTATTTCGTCGCGGGCGAAGCGAGCGCTGACAACCATGGAGCCGCGCTGATGCGCTCGTTGCGCGAGTTGGATGTGTATCTTGATTTCATCGGGCGCGGCGGTCCGCAAATGCGAACAATCGCGGGCGGGCAATTCAAAAACTGGATCGATGACGCAGCTGTCCTTGGTTTGTGGGAAGTAATCAGGAAGTACGGTTACTTTCGAGTACAGTTTCACGAAACCCTCAACGAGATTCAGGAAAGCAAACCCGACGCGGTTGTGTTGATCGATTATCCGGGGTTCAATTTGCGCCTGGCGCACGCATTGCGAAAGCGATCGCCGCGACAAAAGATAATCTATTATATCAGCCCGCAAGTCTGGGCGTGGAATCGCGGCCGCATCAAAGAGATGGCGCGTTCTCTCGATCTCATGCTCTGCATCTTTCCCTTCGAAGCTGATCTCTACAATAAATCAGGTTTGCGGACCGTATTTGTCGGTCATCCGATGATCGACAGGCTGCGTGCCCAGAAGATCGACATTAAGCGCGATACGAATTTAATCGGACTTTTCCCGGGCAGCCGGTTACGGGAAGTGCGAAAAATTTTTCCGGTGATGCTCGAAAGCTTGCCTGAACTTCAGAAACAAAATCGGGATATGCGTTTCGAAGTTGCAGCTGCGTCGGAGGAACTCGCTCACGAAATGAGGAAAATGCTCGATCAACGTGCCCAAGATCAACAAGGCATTCGAATCAAAGTCGGCGAAACCGCAGCGCTAATGCAGCGCGCGTTTGCCGGAATTGTCGCCTCAGGTAGCGCCACGCTTGAAGCTGCTTACTTCCGGCTGCCATTTGTGCTGGTTTACAAGGTGGCGTGGCCGACTTATCTGGCGGCGCGGCTCGTCGTCAGCGTAAAATACCTTGGCATGCCCAACGTGCTCGCAGACAGAGAAGTGGTTCCCGAATTTATTCAACACCGGGTAAGACCTGACGCGATCGTTAAAGCCGTGCGACGGTTAATAGAGGATGCAGATGTTCGTGACCGAATGATTGCCGAGTTCGATACAATCATTGGTAAATTGGGCGAAGGCGGAGCGAGCGACCAAGCCGCGCGCGCAATTATTGAGGAGATTGGCAGGAAGATCGACATGAAACAAATTAACTGATCACGCGATGAAAATTTGGGATATCTCCCGGACACTCTCGGACGACCTGGCGGAATGGCCCGGTGACGAGCCGTTTCATTTTCGATTGACGAAAACGATGGCGGAGGGCCAAAGCATAAATCTTGGCGTGATCGGCATGAGCGTGCATAACGGCACCCATGCCGATGCCCAATTCCATTTCGACACGAATGGGGAATCGATCGAGAAAGCGCCGCTCGAAATTTACCTGGGCCGAGCTGCCGTCGTCGATCTTACAGAAGCTTTCTCGCGCTCGAAACAAAAACACCTGATCACGGTGGAAGATCTTCAGCCGTATGCTGAAGAGATCGCGGAGAGCTCACGGCTTCTCGTAAAAACCGGCCGATGGAGTGACTCCACAGTCTTTCCAAATCAAATTCCGGTGATCGCAGCGGATGTCCCGTCGTGGCTGCAGAAAAGTGGGGTCAGGCTAATAGGGTTGGATCTGCCGTCGGTAGATGAGATCGATTCGAAATCGTTGCAGAATCACAATGCCTTGGCCGCCGCCGGGATTGCCATTGTCGAATCACTCGATCTGACCCGCGTCGGCTCTGGCATTTATAATTTCGCGGCGTTGCCCCTCAAAATCGCGGGTGCAGATGGTGGACCGATGCGCGCTGTGCTCTGGCGCGATTAACTCGCCAGCGAACAATGGCACCGCCTGACTGTTATTCCGAGCGGAGCGAAGCGTAGTCTCCCGATGCTACGGGAATCCTGCTCACAATGAGAGATGTCTCGACCCGTTCGCCTTCGCTCAGGACGAGACTTTCGCTCGACATGACAAAAAGCCTGCTCGAAGACCGGTGGACGCTTGGGATTGTTGCCGCGGTAACAATCCTCTTGTTTGTCATCGCTAATTTGCCGTGGCATCTCGACGATTACGATCAGGCCAAGCAGGCCTTTACGTCCTTCGAGATGATCAAGGAAGGACGCTGGTTTTATCAGCAGAGACCGACCTCGTACGAACATGTGGCGACCAAGCCGCCATTGGTGGGCTGGATTTCGGCCGGCCTGTTTACATTAACGGGCTCGTGGGATATGGCGTGGCGACTGCCGTCGTTTCTGGCGGCGATTGCGATCGCGATGTTGTTGTTTCGCGCTGTCACTTCCGCTTACGGAAGGATTGCGGGCGTGATCGCGCTCAGCGCGTTCGGATTAAATCTGCTGAGTCCACGCCTGGCGACTCTCGTGCGCACGGACATGCCGCTGGCGCTCGTAATTTTCCTGATTGGCTTATTGATCTGGCGGAAAATTCAGAAGGAGGAACCGTGGAAATCGCGAGATCGAATTTGCGTCCTGGCATTGCTCACCGCTGCGATGTTGATCAAGGGACCAATTGTTTACGCGTTTTTGCTGCCCGGGATCGGCGTGTTTGAATGGTGGCGAAAGGGCCAGGGAATCCCTGCTTGGTGCGGCTGGTGGCCATGGGTTGCTTCTCTGGGTATCTTCCTTCTGTGGGTGACCGCCGGAATTTTTTTTCAGCCCGGTTTCTTCGATCAAGTGGTGATACGGGAATTTGTGGCGCGTTTTGGCGAAACGATCCATCGGCCGCAACCGCTTTACTTTTATCTGCCACATCTGTTGCACAAATTTGCTCCGTGGAGCGTCCTGATGATCGCGCTTGCGATTGTCGATCTTCGTTGCCGGAACTGGCGGCTGCGCTCGGTTTTTCGCGAGATGTCCCCGGAAACTTTCTGGCTGCTTTGCTGGAGCGTTGGCGGCCTGGTCGTGATGTCGCTGATACCATCAAAGCGCGTCGATCGGATTTTTCCGATGGTTCCGCCTTTTTGCCTGGTTTTGGCGGCGCAGATCGGAAACGTTTTCGCTAATGAGCGATTACGCATGCATGTTTATCGATGGAGTGCCGTCGCATTGCTCTTGTCAATCTTGGTCACCGGCGGCTACACAATTTCCAAAGTCGTCTCCGGATATCGCGATCATCGCGACGCACTGGTCGTTTTCGGACGCGAGGTGCAACATGAAGCAGAAGCGCACCGGTGGCGTTACGAAGTCGTTTCCGCAAAGGATGAAGGGCTGCTCCTTTATCTGCTAAGAACGCATTTCATTGAGCCGGATCGCGCCATCGCGGAATGGAATCGGGGGGACCTTGATGCGCTGGTCGCGTCAAGAGAGAAAGCGCCAGCTCTGATGCGGGAGCTTCAGGCTGCTGCCCTGTCTCAATTGAAATCAAAAGAGCAAAAAGAGGAGCAGGGGAGCGGCTATGTTTTGATCACCCGGTGAAATGCCGGCTCGACTTTCCGCGGCATAATTTTACTCTCGCAGCTGGATGGAATTTCCAAAAAAAGAACTCGAAACACTCTGGTGCCCGTGGCGGGTCGAGTATTTCGAGCGCGAAAAACCGAATGCGGATTTTCTTGAGGCAGCGGCTCGGGCGAGCGATGACGCTGCGCATTTGGTGATCACACGGCGCAAAAACGTGTTCTTAATGATGAATCGCTATCCGTATACGGTCGGTCACTTAATGGTGGTGCCGTATCGCAAGACGGCCGATATTTCTTCGCTCGGTGAAAATGAAATTATCGAGCTTTGGAATTTGGTGGCGCACGCGCAAATGCTGCTGCGCGCGACGATGAAAGCGCAGGGTTTCAACGTTGGCCTCAACCTCGGCGAATGCGCAGGGGCGGGCATTGTCGATTACCTGCATATTCACATCGTTCCGCGCTGGAGCGGCGACACCAATTTCATGCCAATCCTTGCTGGCACTCGAATGCTATCGGAAGCGTTGCGCGCTCTTTACGACAAACTGATTGATGCGCAATCGAAGATCGACCTGGGGTCACGGCGGAGCACATGAACGGATGGGTCGACGCGCCGCCGCCAAGAAGAGGATTGGGCTGTTTCGCCCGCGGGTGTCTTATTCTCGTCGCCTTTGGAATTGTGCTGGCTCTCGCCTGTTTCGCCGGCTTGTACTGGGGACTTCAGCGTCATTCGGCGATAGTTCACACTATTTATTGGCTGGCAAAGACGCATTCGATTGCAGAAGCGCCTGCGGGGGTGCCTGACGTCGACTCTTCCGACGAACAAATTCAAGCGCTCCAGGAACGGCGGGAAGATTTTGAACAGAAAATTCGTGCGGGCCAGCCAGCCGAAATCGAACTAACAGCAGATGACATTAACTGTCTGATTGCGATGCGTCGGGCTGCGCGCTGGAAAGCTTTTGTATCGATGGAGGAGAATCGCTTGCGCCTCCAGATGAGTGTTCCGCTTGGAGAATTCTTCGGTTGGTCTCGTTATTATTTCAACGGCGATATCACGATTCAGACAAACGGCGCGGTGTCGCTGGAACATCCGCAGTTGAACACGATGCTCGTGAATAATGAGCCGGTTCCGAAGAATCTTTTGAGTTGGAAATATCGTTCCAAACAGTTGCGAGATTACCTCGCTGAGTATCGGGAAAGTTATGACGTTCGCACGATCGAAATCCGCGACGGGAAATTGATTCTGCGATCGCGCGCCGACTAACTCAATCGGGCGACTGCTGGAGAAAAGCAATCAGGATTTCATCGATGCCGCGGGATTTTCTTTGTTTAATGGAACCATTGGAATTGCGCGCGAGCCATGCAAGCGCTAAAGGATGGGCTGCTCATGAATATATTCACCCGTTACATCCTGGTTTCATTTCTGTTTGCAACCGCCGGCCCATTGGTTCTTCCAGCAAGCGCGCAAGATATCGTGGTCGGCGAATTCGCGTCGCTCACTGGCAGCGAAGCAACTTTCGGTGTCAACTCGAGTAATGGCGTCGAGCTGGCCAAAGAGGAAATCAATAACGCCGGTGGACTGCTGGGCGGACGCAAGATCAAAATCGTTATCGAGGACGACCAATCCAAGCCTGGTCAACCCTCCGCCGCGGTCAAAAAGTTAGTCGCCAGCGACAACGCGATTGCGATTGTCGGGGAAATCGCCAGCTCGCGGTCCCTCGAAGCCGCGCCAATTTGCCAGAACGCGAAAATTCCGATGGTCTCGCCGGGATCGACAAATCCTTCCGTTACGGAAAAAGGAGATTACATCTTTCGTGTCTGCTTCATCGATCCCTTCCAAGGGACGGTGATGGCGAAATTCGCGCTCGATAATCTGCATGCGAAGAAAATTGCGATTTTGCAGGATGTGAAGAGCGATTACTCAAAAGGCCTCGCACAGTTTTTTAAGGAATACTTTACCAGTCATGGCGGACAAATCGTAACCGATCTGTCTTACACTGGCGGCGGCACGGATAAGGATTTTCGGGCGCAGCTCACCAAAATCAAAACCGGGCAGCCCGACGCGATCTTTGTTCCCGGTTATTACACGGAGGCGGGGTTGATTGCGAAACAGGCTCGCTCCTTAGGCATTAAAGTCCCGTTGCTCGGTGGCGACGGCTGGGATTCGCCGAAATTGACTGAGATTGGGGGCGCCGCTTTGGACGGCTGTTATTTTTCGACGCATTTCTCGGTGCAGGACAAAAACCCGAAGGTGCAGGATTTCGTAAAAAAATACCAAGCGAAATTTCACGCTCTACCCGATGGCATGGCGCCGCTGGGTTACGATGCCATGATGATCCTCGGTCAAGCGATCAACACAGCAGGCTCGACTGACGGAACAAAGATTCGCGACGCGCTCGCAAGCGTGAAAGATTATCCTGGAGTTACGGGCAACATCACGATCGACGAAAAGCGGAATGCTAAAAAAGCCGCAGTTGTTCTCGAGGTAAAGGGAAGCAAAGCCAACTTCGTCGCGAGCGTTCCTCCTTGAAAGGCTGATTGTTGATGGTTCAATGGGGACAGACTCGCGGAATGTTCGCTTTCGAAAAGCGGGATGTCTGGCAACAAGGAAGATTTTCCAAACGTGGTTTTACGAACAGATGCGATTTCCTTTAGATGACCATTTTGGCGTGACGAATCAGATGCGCCAGCGGCGGTCTCGGAAACTGTAGCGTCGACAGAGCCCTTTTCGACCAACCATCATTCGCCAACGATCGACTTTCTCGTGTCCTCGACCGAATTCATTCAACAGCTCATCAACGGGCTCTCATTAGGCGCGTTCTACGCGCTCATCGCGCTCGGTTACACCATGGTCTACGGCGTGTTGCGTTTCATCAACTTTGCCCATGGAGACGTCTTCATGATCGGCGCTTTCAGCGGTTACTACCTGAGCCCGCGGGTCCTGCCATATTTTACCGGGCGACTTACACCACTCGGACCAGTCGCAGTGTTGATCTTGACAATGCTGATTTGCGCTTTGCTTGGAATCGCTATTGAGAAACTCGCTTATCGTCCCTTGCGCAGCCGGCCAAAACTTACCGTGCTCATCACTGCAATTGGCGTCTCGTTATTCCTCGAGTACGGCGGCCAGTTTGTTTTCGGGGCGGACCCGAAGTCATTTCCCGAATTAATGCCGGATCGCGCGCTTGAGGGAACGGGCGCGCTGACAATCACGACGACGCAGGTCGCAGCATTCGTCGTCACGATTATTTTGCTGGTGGCGCTGACTTTCATCGTTAAGCGCACAAGACTTGGCATGGCGATGCGCGCGCTCTCCAATAACCCCACCGCGGCGGCGCTCATGGGCGTTAACATCGACACCGTGATTTCGTTCACATTCGGTCTCGGGAGCGCGCTTGCGGGCGCGGCTGGGATTTTGTTTGCGCTCAGTTATCCATCAATCGATCCGCTCATGGGGCTCTTGCCCGGAATCAAAGCGTTTGTCGCAGCTGTGCTCGGCGGCATCGGAAACATTCCCGGTGCCGCTGTGGGTGGACTTATTCTTGGGGTGGTAGAAACATTCGTCGGCGGTTCAGTTTTTTCGACATATCGCGACGCAATCGCGTTCTCGCTTCTCATTGTGATTTTGCTCTTTCGTCCAGCTGGTATTTTTGGACGAACGCAGGTTGAAAAGGTTTAGGCACGGCATGTCCGTGTCGCGAGCGCATCAATGAACTACCGACACATCAAGAAATGGCTGCTGCTCGCTGCCATTATCGTTAGCGCAGTCGCGTCACAATTTTCCGGCGCGATCAACGCGTATTATTTGCAGGTCATTATCTTCATCGGAATCAACATCATCCTCGCGGTCGGTCTCAATGTCATCAACGGTTATACTGGCCAGTTTTCGCTGGGGCATGCTGGTTTCATGGCGATCGGCGCGTATGTCTCCGCGTATCTTTCCACCGAACACAGTGCTGGTTTTTTCCGTGCGCTCGGTGGCACAAATCTTTTTAGCATTAGCGTGCTTTTTGCAGGTGTGTTGGTTGCCGGCGGATTGGCTGCCGCGGTCGCGGGATTGATCGTCGGCGTGCCTTCGCTGCGATTAAAGGGCGATTACCTTGCGATCGTCACCCTTGGCTTCGGCGAAATCATCCGAGTGTTGATTCAAAACACGGACGCGGTGGGCGGCCCGCGTGGCTATAGCGGGATCGCAAGTTACACGACTCTGTTTTGGACTTACTCGATTGTCGCAATCACGATCTACGTTGTTGTAAGCTTGATCGATTCCACTTACGGCCGCGGCTTTCTCACGGTGCGCGATGACGCGGTCGCAGCGGAAGCGGTCGGAATTAATCCTACGCGCTACAAAGTGACCGCCTTCGTGCTTGGCGCTTTTTTTGCGGGGATTGCCGGTGGCCTTTACGCTCACAGCACAACGTACATCAATCCAAGCGGATTCGATTTCCAACGGTCCATCGAGATTGTGATCATGGTCATTCTCGGCGGAATGGGCAGCACAGCCGGTGTGACTTTCGCCGCAATTTTGCTGACGTTGCTGCTGGAATATCTGCGTTTTGTTTCGGGGTACGAATGGCTTCCGGAAATCATCCGGCGCATTGCGGCGAATCGCGTCATCATTTATTCACTCGTCCTGATCGCGCTGATGCTGTTGCGTCCGCAAGGGCTCTTCGGCTGGTTGCCACGAAGAGGAGTCCCAGTCGGTAGCGCCAGGGTCAAGCGAACGAAATTGCCGCCGCACGCTCCTTAGATCGACATGGCCGGCGCGCTTCTCAATCTCCAGCAATGCAGCGTGAGGTTCGGCGGCCTTACCGCAGTCTCGGCGTTCGATTTGCAAATCGGCGCGCAAGATCTGGTCGGAATGATTGGCCCCAATGGCGCTGGCAAGACGACCGTGTTCAATATCATCACCGGAGTCTATCGGCCAACTGATGGCTCGATTACTTTCGAAAACGCGCCGATCGCTGGTCTTAAGCCAAGCGACATCGCCCGACGCGGCATTGCACGGACGTTTCAGAACATTCGTTTGTTCCCCACGCTAAGCGTGTTCGACAACGTTCGTTCGGGATTCAACCAGCGCCTGCGTCACGGGCTCGCACACGCGCTTTGGCGAATGGGCACATTTTACCGCGAAGAAAACGAGGTCGCGCGACAAGTGGACGAGCTCCTGGAGATCTTTGATCTCGGTAAATTTCGCGATGCGCTTTGCACCAGTCTTTCCTACGGTGATCAGCGACGCTTGGAAATTGTGCGCGCTCTGGCGACACAGCCGAAGCTCCTGCTGCTCGATGAACCTGCGGCCGGCATGAATCCGCGTGAGAAAGAAAAGTTGATGGAACTAATCCAGTTTGTGAAACAAAAGTTCGGGATCGCCGTGCTCCTTGTCGAGCACGACATGAAGGTGGTGATGGGAATTTGTCAGCGTGTAACCGTGCTCGATTACGGCATCAAGATCGCAGAGGGGACCCCCACGGAGGTGCAAAAAAACCCGAAAGTGATCGAAGCGTATCTAGGAGAGGACCAGAAGGCGCGTGACAAGAGGACAAAGTAAAAGAGCAAGAGAAAGGATTGCAGAATGCTCGAGCTAAAGGAACTCGCAGTTAACTACGGATCGATCACCGCGCTGCACGATGTTTCGTTGAAGGTCGGCAAGGGCGATATCGTCACGTTGATCGGTGCAAATGGTGCGGGCAAATCGACCACGCTGCGCACTGTTTCGGGATTGTTGAAGACGCGGCACGGCAGCATTCTTTATGAGGGGGAGGAGATCAGCCATCTGCCAGCCCATCGTATTGTCGAGCGGGGTATTTCACACGTGCCGGAGGGGCGAATGATTTTCGCGAACCTGACCGTGCACGAGAATCTTTTGATGGGCGCCTACCTGCGCAAAGATCGAAATAAGCTCGGAAGCGATTTCGATTTTGTTTTCGGAATCTTTCCGCGGTTAAAAGAGCGAGCGAAACAAGTTGCTGGAACATTATCAGGTGGCGAACAGCAAATGCTGGCGATCAGCCGCGCGCTCATGGGCAAGCCGCGTTGTCTGATGCTCGATGAGCCGTCGCTCGGCATCGCGCCGATCTTGGTGAAAACGATTTTCCAAAAAATTGTCGAGATCAATCAATCGCTAGGAATCACGATTCTCCTTGTCGAACAAAACGCGAACCTCGCGCTGGACGTTTCACATTACGGCTACGTCCTCGAGACCGGCCGAATCATATTGCACGATCACTCAAGCGCGCTGCGCACGAACGAACGCGTGAAAAGCGCGTACTTAGGAGGCGGCTGAGCGGCCAAGTCTAAGGGACGCTTCGTTTCCAAAGAAGATCATTCCAGCCGAGCCTCTGAGGCCTTAATCTAATCACCGGAGTTGATTCCGCGATCGCGCCGATTAGTTCTACTGCATAATTTCTCGCACAAAGACGTTGAGTTGTCCGTCTTCCTGTTTGCGCACTTCGGTGATTTCGTAGGGCCGCATCTCATCCCGACTGACGACTGCGCCCTGCTGCGGAGGAGAATAGCCGGCTGGATATTCGACAATAACGCGCGTGGACGAGCCTCCGCCAAGGTGAAGCACTTTGTCTGTCAGTTTTGTGCGCGGACGGAGCACGGCGCGATTAGCATCGGAAAAATTCACGACGAATTGTCCTTTTAAATAAATGCGTTGGCCTGCAAGTCCGTGCTCGACAACGTCTCGCAAATCACCCGTCCCGATAAGCCGCCCGAGGGGCATTTTCCCCGGAGAAAATGTTTTCCAACTGCCGCCGCCCGCGTTGGAGGCCAGAGCAACCCCGGGAGTCACCGCGCTAACCGGCTGTGCGGGTAGAACCGGCACGGGTGTTGCAGTTGCGGCAGGCGAAGCCTGAGCAATGGGGACGCTGGGCGCAGCTGCAACTGTTTGCGCCGGCGTCGGAACCGGAGGTTTTGGCGTCGGCGCTGAAGCAACAGCGAACGGAGTCGAAGTTGGCGCGCCTGATTTTTGAGCGATGACCGGCTGAGCAGGCGTCGTGGCAGGGACTGGAGATTCCAGTTTCTCTTTTTTTGCGAGTTTGCCCCTTCGCGATGGTGTTGCTTTGGCTAGCTTTCCAGTTCTCGCCGGAATCGGCGTAGCGGTCGGTACCTCGACTGGCCTGGCTTGTTCGACACGCACCAATTGATTGTCGGCGGGTGGAGGCGAAGCGGTCTGACCTACGGTGATTGGACCCTGGGGTGCTCCCGTTTTTCGCTGATGATCAGCATATCGTTCCTCGGCTTTGACGCGGGCTTGCTCTTTAAATAACGGCCAGCCTCCGGCGAGATTGAGAGAAAGCGGTGGCTCAAGCCGGAACGTGCCCAGACCGCGTGTGACCGTGTAACTTCCATAAAGCAAAGGGACAGCGGTAATCAGGATGCGGCCGTCTGCCAATCGCTCTGCATGAATCACCGCAGAAAGATCATGGGTGCGCTCAAGTTTGATTTCCAACCCAACATTGAGTGTCTGCTTCATCAGCGGCAGGATTCCTGGGCTTGCCGGGTAGGGATGCTCCATGAGTAACTCGCCGCTGTCGACCGCGTTCGTTAGAGCGACCATGCCCGAGGTAAATACGTCGGCAGGCCCAAGTTCCCGCGCCGCCACGATCGTGTATCGGCCTACCACGTACGGCACCAAGCCGCGCACTTGCTGATAATTTCGAATATAATTACGCAGCAGTTCAGCGTTGGTCTTGCCCAATTCAGCGCTGCCCATCCCCACATAGCGATCATATAGCTGCTTTGCGCTCAGAAATTCACCGGCCGGCGCGGCGGTCAACTCGAAACGCTTTGGCGGGTCAATTTTGTGTAGTCGTTGTAAAATTCGGTAGCTGTCCGGACGCTCCGGTTGATCGAAAATGTAAAAACTGCCCAGCCACGCCGCGAGAGCGAACCCGCTCAAGAGCAAGATGGCAACTGTCCAGGCAAAATAATTGATCCTCCCTCGGGGACGAGCGTACGGCTCGTCGTAGGGGGAAGCACCATAGTCCATCGCTCAACCTGGGAAATTCTTCGGCTTCAACCTTGCCGCGCCGTGTCGAACGACGAACCGCATCCGCACGTTCGCGACGCATTTGGATTGACGACGTGAAAACCAACGCCGGTTAAACCATCGTGGAAATCCAGGGTAGCGCCGCGCAAGTAGCCGATGCTTTCGCCATCGATAAGAAATTGCATCCCGTCGCGCTCCACTACGGCGTCGCCATCCTTTTTCTCATCCAGCGCCATCTCGTATTGCAGACCCGAACAGCCACCTTTTGCAATCCGCACGCGCAGACCCCTTCCCGAGTCTTGCGCCTGTGCGGCAAGTAAACTTCGCAGCTGTCGAACAGCGTTGTCCGTGACGTTGATCATCTCGAAAGAAAATACGGCGACGGCTGCACCAAGTCAAAGGCCTGCGGGTTGCATTAAACTCCGTTTTTCTTCGCAATTCGTAAGCCGAAACCTAAATTTAAACTCGTATGGGCCGGATTCGATTACTGCCAGACACCGTCGCCAGCCAGGTAGCGGCCGGCGAAGTGGTCGAGCGTCCCGCTTCCGTAGTGAAAGAACTAGTCGAGAACAGTATCGACGCCGGGGCTCGCGAGATCGAAGTCTTGATTCGGCGCGGAGGAATCTCGCTCGTTCGGGTGATTGATGACGGATGCGGCATGGATCGTGATGATGCGCTTCTTTCTCTTGAACGTCATGCTACGAGTAAGATTCGATTCGCTGCCGATCTTCAAGCTGTCGCCACGCTGGGATTTCGCGGCGAGGCATTGCCGAGCATCGCCAGTGTTTCGCGGTTTCGATTAACCACGCGCGAGCCTCACGCCATCGCCGGAACCGAAATCATTGTGAATGGCGGCAAGATCGACATCGTGCGAGACAGTGGTGAAGCACCGGGGACGCAAGTCGAGGTACGCTCGCTTTTTTACAACCTGCCGGCGCGCCGCAAATTTCTCCGTTCCGAAAACACAGAAAGCCGGAATATCGAGCATCAGATCCACCTTCAGGCAATCGGTCATCCTCAGATTGCCTTCACTTTGCTACGGGAGGATCGCCTCGTATTTCAGTTGCCGGTAACAGCAACGCTTAGCGATCGAATCCGAGATTTATATGGTGCCGAGTTATTGGAGCGCCTGATTCAGCTTGACGGTGACGCTTCTGGGAAAATTCAAATCAGCGGGTTCATTGGGCAAGCGGGCCTGAGCCGGCAAACGCGTGCGCAGCAGCTGATTTTCGTAAACGGTCGCGCTATCGAGAGCGGCCTCATCACTGCCGCGATCCGTGAAGGCTATCACACCGCGCTCATGAAAGGGCAGTATCCAGTCACGTTTCTTTTTCTCAATCTCGATTCGGCGGCAGTCGATGTAAACGTTCACCCGGCAAAACGCGAAGTTCGTTTTCGCGATCCGACCGCAGTGCGTGAAGCGATCGTCCACTCTGTTCAGCAAACGTTGGAGCGTGGCCGGACTAAATGGCAGGAACAATTTCGCGCACCGATTGCGCCATTGTCCTCTCCTCCCGATAAAGTAACTGTCGATCTAAAATTGCGATCCGAGGTAACTTCTCCCGAGGTTTCGCAGCGCGAATTGCCAGCTGTAGCCGGGTTCGTTGCCCCCGGCCCATTACTTAAACCTCATGAGGTTTCATCTCAGAGGTCGATCAAACCTGATAGCAACCAGCAGCAATTCCAGATCATTGGCGTCCTGAACAAGCTTTACGTCTTGATGGAAAATGTAAACGGGCTTGTCCTCGTCGATCAACACGCGGCACACGAGCGTATCCTCTTCGAAGAATTGCGGCGAAGAATGGAAGAGGAGGGAGTTCCAGCGCAAAAGCTGCTGCTGCCTCACACTTTCGATCTGCCGCCGCGCGATGCGGATTGGGTCGAACGCAACATGTCGATCTTGCAAAAAATGGGAATCGGAATTGAGAGCTTCGGGCCAAATACATTCAAGATCGACAGTCTTCCGGCTTTTTTGAACGCCTCAAATCCGACACAATTTATGCGCAAAGTGATCGACGATCTCAAAAACGCGAGCACCAGCAGTTCGACAATGCGATTGGGTGAGGAGATCATCGCCAAGACCGTTTGCCGGCATGCTGTCAAAGCCAATGATCCGCTGCGTTATCCCGAGGTTGAGAAATTGATTCGGGATTTGCTCGATTGCGAGATGCCTTACTGCTGCCCGCATGGACGGCCGACAATGATCCAGATTTCGCTGACCGAGCTGGAGAAAAAATTTGGGCGCAAAATCTAACGCGCAATTTGACGCGAGGAAGCCCTGCTTGCCATTTGGAACACCGGTTCTAGTTTGGCGCGGTGAAAAAAATCGAGGCGATCATTAAGCCGTTTAAAACCGAGCCGGTAAAGGAAGCGCTGATGGCGGCGGGCGTGGAAGGAATGACTCTCAGTGAGGTAAAAGGCTTTGGGCGCCAAAAAGGTCACAGTGAAATTTATCGCGGTACCGAATACACGGTTGATTTTCTTCCGAAAATAAAATTCGAGATGGTTGTTCCAGATGAACGCGCGCAACGCGCCATCGAAGCGATCTTGCGCGCAGCCAGGACGGGAAAGATCGGGGATGGAAAAATCTTCGTTGCGCAAGTAGAAGAGGCAGTGCGGATCCGAACGGACGAACGCGGGACGGAGGCGCTGTAAATCAGAGGTCGGAGGTCGAATCAGAAGTCAGACTAGCAATTTAGGACTTTAACGCCTAACACCCGAATGCATGAACGAATACCTTTTGTCGATCTTTCTCGGAATTGTCGAGGGGCTGACTGAATTTCTTCCCGTCAGTTCAACCGCGCATCTGCGCATCTGCGAGGCGTTACTGCATATCAACCTTCAGGACGGCTTTTGGAAGATGTATACGATCGTCATTCAGCTGGGCGCGATCCTGGCATTGCCGGTCTATTTTCGTGAGCGGATCCTGGCGTTTCTTCGCACTTTTCCGAGAGGCGAACGCGGCGATCGCACCATTTTCACCCATCCACTGAGTCTGACATTGATTGCATTTGTTGTTACCGCCATCCCGGCGTGGGCTTTGACCAAGCAGATTGGCAAGAACCTGGAAAATCTTTGGGTCATGGCTTGGGCGCTCCTCATTGGTGGAGTCATCATGTGGGTAGTTGACGCCGTCTTCACACGACCGCGCGTGATGCATATGGAGGAGATGAGCTTGCCACAGGCGATTTGGATCGGTGCCGCACAAATTCTTTCCGCGGTTTTCCCGGGAACTTCCCGATCAATGTCGACGATCGCAGCTGGGCAAGTTGCTGGCATGTCGCGACCAGCCGCGCTCGAATTTTCATTTTTTCTGTCGATGCCGACGATGCTGGTGGCCACTGGCTACGATTTCGTGAAGACGGTGATGCCGTATCATCACGAGTTGAATGTCGCGCCCCTGCAAATGGAGAGTCATCAGTGGATCGTCTTGGCAATCGGATTTGTAGTTTCGTTTTTCGTGGCGTTGGGGGTGGTCGCCTGGTTCATGCACTGGGTGCGAGCCCGCGGATTTGTACCCTTTGCTCTCTACCGGATTGTGCTTGGGATCGGATTATTGACGCTGCTCATGCGCGGGATGATGTGATCGTTGTCGATGGATCGCGTATCGTCGTCGTGGACAAGTTTCTATCGGATATGTAAGCCAAAGTTGTCCAGTGATCGGCGAAGGGGCATAGGGGATACGCGCGCGCGTTTGGATTTAAGGGCTTGCCAATTGCGCTGAATTCATTTATCACGGCGGCTTTGATGGGGACGAAAGCTTTCACTGCTTTACTCTGTGGGTTTGCTCTTGCCGGACAAATGCGCGGGCAGGAAGTAGTCGTCGGGCGAGAGACAAAGCCAAAGGCTACCGAGCGAGCAGCCCCGCTGTCGCAGCCGTCGGACTCTGAACCGGGGAACGCGACCCCGACAAAGGCTCGGGTTCGGGCGAAAAAATCGGCATCCACTTTGCCCACGGTGGAGCAGATGCGGATGGCTGGAGCGCTTGCTGGGGAGCGACTAACAAATCCGCCTCGGATCGAAGCGACAACTGCAAGGCGTGAATCCAGCCCCCAAAAGGCCAAATCGGACGCAGTGCCAGCGGAGCCAATGCGAAAGGAAAAGCGAGTCGAACAGTCGAGCGCCCAACGTCGGTCCAAAACGGGGACAACGAAATCGGAAGTAGTTGCTCCGGTTCGACCCACAATGATCGAATCTGGGAAAAGAGAGACAGACACTTCGCAACCGACGAAATCGGAGCCTCGCAGCGGCCAAACAAGCGCGCCTCAATCGACGAACCGATCGCAGTCGCTGAACAGATCGGCGCGCGAACCGGACGCGATCTCTGCCGAGTCCGTCAACTTGCGGATGGAAACCGCGTTTACCAAGTTAGCGAACGGCTTTGATTTCCCTGTCGGAATACCGGACGCCCAAGGATACTACAAGGCGCGCGGCTTCCGATCACAAGGGCATCTGGGAGAAGATTGGGATGGAGTCCGTGGCGGAGACACGGATCGCGGCGACCCGGTTTACAGTATCGGCGATGGCATGGTGGTTTTCGCGCGCGACTGTCACATGGGTTGGGGGAACGTGATTATCGTGCGCCATGCTTATCGGGAGAATGGGTCAATCAAAAGCATCGACTCACTATATGGACATTTGGATAGCATTCTCGTGCGCCGCGGCCAGCCGGTTTCTCGCGGGCAGAAGGTCGGCACCATTGGCACTGCCCACGGCTTATACGATGCGCACTTGCATTTGGAGATTCGTAAGAACATCGAAATTGGAATGAGCCGGGCAGCGTTTGCGCGCGACTTTAGCAATTATTTCGATCCCTCGCAGTTCATCCTGTCGCATCGACATCTTCAAATCAGCTCGGGCAAATATCGCATCGCAATGAACACTTTTACTCATGATGCATTGATTAATTGGGATACAAGGAATTATTCACAGCATCGCGGCGGAACCAGTGAATCGGCTGCGGCTTTGAAAAGAGCGCTCGCGTCGGAGCATTAGAGCCCAGGCGCAAAGCCGAAAGCGTGAGATTGAGTCGTAACACGACTCAGCGTCTTCTGTTATGCGGCGGCGCTTAAATTGCCCCGAGTAAAACCAAGATCAGCACGATCACTAAAATCAAGCCCAGGCCGCCAGCTGGATAATAACCCCAGCCAGTACTGTAAGGCCAGGCCGGGAATGCACCGATCAGAAGAAGAACGAGAATAATTAACAGAATCGTTCGCATCCTACGGGGTTATCGAAGCGAGCGGCGAAATGACAGTATTTATTTTCGCGTTGTAGAGCCACATCTCTGCGTGTGCATCCGCGAGACGCAAAATTTGTTGCGGCTAGACACCGCTAACATATGATTCGTCGGTAGTCCCGAGTGTGTCCAGCTGGATGCAACCGGGAAAATTTTTTGCCTGTTTATACTTTCGATGGCCAATATAATCTTAATTGGAGCGCAGTGGGGCGATGAAGGAAAAGGTAAGATCATCGACGTGCTCACTGCGAAGGCTGACATTATTGTCCGCAGCCAGGGCGGAAACAACGCCGGGCACACTGTCGTCCATCGCGGCGTCAAATATATTCTGCACCTGATCCCCTCGGGCATACCCCGGCGCGGAAAGATTTGCGTGATCGGCAACGGCGTCGTTATCGACCCTGTCTCGCTCGTCGCCGAGATTGCGGGGCTGCGCAAATTAGGAATCTCAATCGCCAAAAATCTGCTCATTAGCGATTGTGCCCACCTCGTTTTGCCTTATCACCGTTTGCTCGACGAGCAACGGGAGCTACGTGAAGGTCGGGCCAGAATCGGAACGACAAAACGCGGGATTGGTCCCGCTTACGGAGACAAAGCGGCGCGGACAGGTTTGCGGATGTCCGACTTGATGCAGCCGAGTGTTTTCTCGAAAAAGTTGCAAGACAAGGTGCGCGAGAACAACAGAATCCTTCAGGCGCTCGGCGCAAAGCCAATCAGTTTTCGCGAGGTCAACGAAAGTTATCTTGCGGCGGGAGAACAATTACGGCCATTTGTCCAGAACACGGTGGTTTATCTTCATCGCGCCCTTGAACGCGGCAAGGAAATCCTCTTCGAAGGCGCGCAGGGCACCTTTCTCGATATCGATCATGGCACGTATCCTTACGTTACTTCCTCAAATACAACAGCGGGCGGCGCGTGCACAGGCACCGGCGTCCCACCACATCGGATGGATCGTGTAGTTGGCGTCATGAAGGCTTACACCACACGCGTAGGCGAAGGACCCTTGCCTACGGAAGATCGACAATTAGCCGAGACGTTTCACAAGCGAGGACGCGAGTTTGGCGCAACCACTGGACGAAAACGCCGCTGCGGATGGTTCGACGCCGTGGCGACTAGATATGCGACGATGATCAACGGTATCGACGAACTCGCCATTACCAATCTTGACGGACTCGACGATGTCGATCCGATTCGCATTTGCGTCGCTTACCGGTTAAACGGGAAACGTTTGGGTGTTCCACCATCCGATGCCACCCAACTCGCGAACTGCGAACCGGTGTATGAAGAGGTGCCCGGCTGGAACAAATCTACCCATTCAGCCCGAAAATTTTCGCAACTTCCTCCGGCGGCAAAAGAATACGTCAAATACATTTCCAAATTAACCGGAGCAAAACTATCCATGATTAGCGTCGGCCCGACGCGTGGGGAGACCATCATTCTGTAGCATGCCCCCGAGCATAAAAACCGTTCCACATCACATTGCGATCATCATGGATGGCAACGGCCGTTGGGCCAAGGCGCGCGGTCTGCCGCGCATCAAGGGTCACGAAGCAGGCGCCGAAGCGGTTCGCGAGTGCGTGGAAGGCTGCGGTGAATTGAAAGTCGAGTATCTCACCCTTTACGCGTTCTCTGCTGAGAACTGGCAGCGTCCTAAAAGCGAAATCCTCGCGCTCATGCGTTTGCTCGAAAGGTTTTTGAAAGAGAAAACGCCGGAATTAATCGAGAAAAAGGTTAGACTTCAGGCGATCGGCCGGTTGACCGATCTTCCCGGGAGTTCGCAGAAACAACTTCATAAAACGATCGAGCAAACGGCCGCGAATAACGGGCTGACTCTGATCCTGGCGCTCAGCTATGGCGGTCGGCTCGAGATTATCGACGGCATTAAAAGCCTTCTTCGCGCCATTGAGCTTGGCCACATCGATAAAGGGATGATCGATGTCGCGATGTTCAGTAAACATCTTTACACGCGCTATTATCCTGATCCGGATTTGCTCATTCGCACTTCGGGCGAAATGCGGTTATCGAACTTTCTTCTTTGGCAAACGTCCTACACGGAAATGTACGTCACGCCGCAATTGTGGCCCGATTTCACAAAGAAAGACCTCTTTGCCGCAGTGGAAGAATACGGGCGCCGCCAACGTCGCTACGGTGGGGTGAAATAATGTTGTAGCCCGGGATCGCTGATCCCGGCTGTCGATTTTACAGCAACGCTTCGGCAACGGAATCGGCGAGAGATTTCCCTTTTTGCGTAAGGACGAAGTTCCCATTCGATTGCCGAAGCAACCCGATCGCAACAAATTCCTCCGCCACACAGTGTCGGTCTTGTACCGACGCCCTCGAGAATCCCTCGCTCGTTCGCAGAGAAAGCGCGATTCTTTCCGTGCGTTTCATTTCTTTCGTCAGATTTTCGGTGGATCCAATCGGCGATTGTCCCAACAAAATGCGGTCCGCATACACACGGTAATCCGCTATATTTTGCCAGCGGCGCAGTCCAACGGTGGAAAACGCGCTTGGGCCAAGCCCGAGATAGTCTTTGCCGAACCAATACGCGCGATTGTGAACTGACGAAAAACCCGGCCGCGAGTAATTTGAGATTTCATACTGTTCATAGGCGGCGTCCTCCAGGATCGACATTGTCATCTCGAAGAAATCCGCATCGGCGTCGGGATTCGCTTTGAGCTCGCCGCGTGACTGACGCAGAAAGAATTCTGTGTCTTCTTCGTAAGTCAGGCAGTAAGCGGAAATGTGATCTGGGCGCAGCGAAATCGTTTTCTCCAGCGTCTTTCGCCACTGGTCGATCGTTTGACCGGGAAGACCAAACATAAGGTCGACATTGACGTTTGAGAATCCTGCCTCGCGCAGAATATAAAATGATTGCTCGGCTTGCTCCGCGTTGTGTTCTCGTCCCAGGATTTTGAGTAAGGCGCGCTGAGACGCTTCCCGGATTCGCCTCGATCGTCCATTCTTCCAACGCCGAAAGGTCGAGTCGCTCGTGAAAACCGCCGAGCAGAACTTCCAACTGCGACATGCCGAGGGCTGTCGGTGTGCCGCCGCCGAAGTAAATGGTATTTGGCAAGATCGCGAAAATGGCGCGCTGCTGGTCAAGATCACGCAACACAGCTTCGCAAAACCGTGCCGTTTGCGAACGATCGAGCAGGTCCTTGTAAAATGCGCAGTAAGGGCAAATCCGCGCGCAGAAGGGGATGTGAACGTAGAGATGTCGAATCATAACTACAGTTGCGCATTTGTTATTCGCACGCCCATTCATAAGTTCGTCGTCACGTTGAGAAGTGCTTTGTCGATGCGAAACGTTGCTCTTGTTCTTTTTTGCGGCATCTCCTCTGGACTCACGCAAAGCCCGCAGCCCCAGCCCGAGCCCACGCCGTCGATCGTCTATTTTGTGCACGATCCTGACTCAATTAAAAATTACAAGGCGAATTCCCGCGTCGTGCATGAGATGGTGAATCGACTTGTTCTTGCCACCACCGGCCAGCCTGATCTGGCAAAGGCGTGGGCATCGCTGGTCTCGCCTGACGACAAGGTTGGAATTAAAATTTCCGCGGCAGGCGGCGAACTTTTCACAACGCACCATGACGTCGTAAATGCGATTGTCGATGGGCTCGTTGCGGCAGGACACCCGCGGAGCACGATTATTGTTTGGGATCGTTCTCTTGGTGGAATCAAGGACGCCGGGTATCGGGTGGGAATTGATGGCTATCAACTTAAAGGAATAGCGCCAGGCGAGGGGTATGACTCAAAAGCGGTTTTGTCGGCACCCTTACTTGGACAACTGGTCTGGGGTGATTTCGATTACCGCGCCGACACGGGAAAGATCCTGCTGTTTTCAGACATGGAGAACACGAGCAACGTGAGTCACTTTTCGAAGATCCTGTCGACTGAGGTGACCAAGATTATCAATGTCCCGGTAATGAGCAGCAGCGAAATGAATGGCATCGCCGGTTGCATTTATAACATGACGATCCCGAACATCGACAACTGGCGTCGCTTTGCGCAAGGCTCTCGTTTTGGCGCCGAAAGTCTCGCCGAGATTTACAGCAATCCGATCATTGCCAGGAAAGTCGTGTTTAATTTGATGGACGGCCTGATTGCGCAGTATGCCGGAGGCCCGCAGTCGCAACCGAACTACGCGGTCCATCACGCGACGCTCTACGCGAGTAAAGATCCAGTGGCGTTAGACGCGACCGCATTAAAACGTTTGGAGCAATGGCGCGCGCGCGCGAGTCTGCCGGTGATCGGTCATGTGGCAGACTATATTGGGTTTGCCAGCCAGCTCGGCTTGGGTAATTCAGCGCCAAATCGGATCGAGATCAGAAATGTCGGCCGATGAAATGCGGCCAAACAAACAGACCATGAGCGCTAGCTCGCATTCCGCGACTCGACAGTTACAAACAGCGATTCTGCGCTCCGTTTCGCGTTCGTTTTATCTTTCAGTCCGATTGTTACCGGCGCAGTTACGTGAGCCGGTCGCGCTGGCTTACTTGCTTGCGCGTGCCACCGACACGGTGGCTGACGCCGCACAAATCCCCGGAACCGTGCGAATGGAAACTCTGAAAATGCTGTCGAACGGAATTCAAGGCACAGCTTCTCGCGATGTCGTTGTCGATCTGGTCGCGTCATTTGTGACTCTGCAGAAGGACCCGAGCGAACGAAAGCTCCTCGAATCGTTGCGGCATTGTTTGGAGTGGCTGGAGAATATCGAGAAGGCGGATCGTAATGATATTCGCTTCGTGCTCGAAAAAATCGCCCAGGGTCAGTTGCTCGACCTACAGCGCTTTGATAATCCGGTAGAAATCCGCGCGCTTCGAACGGCCGCTGAGCTGGATGAATACACATATTTAGTAGCAGGCTCTGTGGGCGAATTCTGGACGCGGCTCTGCTTCAGACATGTTCGAAACTTCGCCAGCCCGAGCGAAGACGAGATGCTGGCGCTCGGCAAGCGGTATGGCATGGCACTTCAGTTGATCAATGTCCTGCGCGATGCCGGGGCCGATCTTCGAGCAGGGAGATGTTATTTCCCGGAATACGAATTAGGCGCGGCCCATCTGGTTCCGCCGCAGATTCTCTCCGAACCTGAGCGCTTTGAGCCGATTTATCGGACCTGGCTACAAAAAGCAAAGGCTGGGCTGGAATGCGGGATGCAATACTCGCGTGCGATTCCCAACCGGCGGGTGCGCGCTGCGACGGTTCTGCCGGCATTAATCGGGGCGCGCACTCTGGCACTTTTAGATGAAGCTGGCGGCATGGCGCTGCGTCGCACGGTGAAAGTCCCACGCCGCGAAGTGCGCGGGATAACTTTGTCGTTAGTCATTACTTTCGCGTCGCGCAAACAGATCGATGCGATTTTCGACCGGGCGACACATCGCGCTACAAAAAATAATTCCGCTGCCGTTCTGTGATCGGTCGCCCGAGTCGCTCTAGCACTTGCAGCATATCTTCCCAGACTTTGCGTTTTTCGGATGGGGCTTGATTTCGAAGCAAGTAGGCAGGGTGATACGTGATCATTAGCGGGATGCCGTTGTAAGCGTGCCATCTGCCGCGTAATTCTCGCATTGTCCCCCGCGTTCCAAGCAGACCCTCGACCGCGACCGCCCCGAGAGCGACCAAAACTTTCGGCGCGATGATCTCGATCTGCTCCACCAGATATGGCCGGCAGGTCTGCATCTCGATTGGCGTCGGTGTGCGATTTCCAAAAGTGCCAGCCGGCGTGTCCGGCCGGCATTTGAGGATATTCGCGATATAGACGTCTTCGCGAACGAAGTTCATCGCCTTGATGATTTTGGTTAACAATTGCCCGGCGCGCCCGACAAATGGCTCGCCTTGTTTATCCTCATCCATGCCGGGCGCTTCGCCGATGAACATCAACTCCGCGTCCGGATTTCCGACGCCGAAGACGGTTTGTGTTCGCGTGCAGGCGAGATGCGGGCACTTTGTGCAACCACGCACGCGTTCGCGAATCGGCACCAGCAGTTCTGCTTTGTTTGGTGCGGTGAGCGGTTGCGTCCTGCCCTTCTGCGGCACCTCGGCTTGCAATAGTGCCAGCGCAGTTCTCGATGCGCGTGGCGCGCGGTCACTCGTCTGGCGGATTCTCTCCAGCGCTGCGATCACGAAATCGAGAGCCGGTCCTGTCATCTGCGGCGATCATCCAAAATTTTGCGCTCGACTGCAAACTCTTTGATGATGGAACGATGAACGCGCAGCTGAGCGATTACGATTATCATCTGCCGCGGGAATTGATTGCACAGCGTCCGGCGAAACGCCGTGAAGATTCCCGAATGATGGTGCTGCATCGCGATGAACAGACGATTGAGCATCGCCAATTCCGTGAACTTAGAACGTATTTGCAACCGGGCGACCTGCTGGTCTTAAACGACACGCGTGTCCTGCCGACGCGACGATTCTCCAACGATGGCGCGATTGAATTTTTGTTTCTCGAACGCCTCGGCCCACGGCGTTGGAAATGTCTCGTGAAGCCGGGACGAAAAATGCGCGTTGGCGCGACGGCAAAGATCGACAATGTCACTTTGCGAGTCGAGAACATCACCTCCGACGGTGAGCGCATCGTCGCGTTAGACGAAGATGTCGATCTTTATGCCGGTGGCTCCATGCCGTTGCCTCCCTATATCAGCCGGACGAGCGATGAGGAGGATGCGGCGCGCTACCAGACTGTGTTTGCGCGTGCGACTGGCGCACTGGCCGCGCCCACGGCCGGTCTTCACTTCACCCCGGAAATTTTGTGCGCGATTCCACACACGTTCGTCACGTTGCATGTGGGATCTGGAACATTTCTCTCGGTGCGCTCGGAGAGCGTAGCGGAGCATCGCATGCACGCGGAGCGTTTTTCCATTTCGACAGAAGCCGCAAGCAAGATCAATAATGCGCGCCGAATCGTCGCTGTTGGAACGACAACGGTCCGCACCCTGGAATCGGCACGAGGTGCGGGTGGAGAAGTTCTCGCGCAAGAAGGCGCGACCGACATTTTCATTTATCCGCCTTATCATTTCCGAGCGGTTGATGTCCTGCTGACGAATTTCCATCTGCCGCGTTCGACATTGCTGATGCTGGTAAGCGCGTTCGCGGGCCGCGAGTTCTTGCGGCGGGCCTACCAGGAAGCAATTCGCGAACGCTATCGCTTTTACAGCTATGGCGATTGCATGTTGATCCTGTAACTCTTCCTCTTCCGCTTCCTCTGGAATCCTCTACAGAAAGACAAAAGAAGCAGAAGCAGAGGAAGAGGACGATTGCGAGGTCGTAGATTGTGCTATTTTTCCGCTTAAATGCCCGATCAACCCAAAGGTGAGCTGGTCATTCAAACGATTGCCATGCCCAAGGATACAAACCCAAACGGCGACATTTTCGGCGGCTGGCTGACATCGCAAATGGACTTGGGCAGCAGCATTCTTGCTGCGAAAATAGCGCAAGCGCGCGTTGTCACAGTTGCGATGGAAGGAATGTCCTTTCTTGAGCCGGTTCGGGTGGGGGACACCGTCGCATGTTACGCGTGGGTGGAACGAATTGGCCGCACTTCAATTGTCATCCCTGTGGAAGTTTGGGTGCGCCGTTACATGCATGGAAAGCAGATCCGCGTCACGCATGGCGTCTTTACTCATGTGGCTGTCGACGATTCGGGAAAACCGATTCCGGTAAAACGCGGGAGTGCATAGCGGGTTATCGCAATCAGTCTGATCGATGACGCAGTTTGCATATCTGTTCGAGCGATTTCCGTCATTCGGACAGACGTTTTGCTATCGCGAGGTTGCTGAGCTCGCTCGCCAAGGTGTTGCTCAACCTATTTTCTCCATTCGAAAACCAAAAGATGAGCCGCCGCAGGACTGGGACAAAGGTATCGTTAAACGCGTGCAATACCTCCCTGACGAGGAACAGCTGCTGCGAGAAGTCAGTCACGCGGCAAAAAAGGGAAAACTAACGAGGGAGATTGTCAGCGCTCTCGATGAGTGGGGCCGGCGCACCGATTTTCTTCGGCTCTATCAGGCGGTCTATGTTGGACTGCGATTGCAGGAAATGGGGATTCGTCATGTTCACGCGCACTTTGCTGGAATGGCCGCGCGCACCGCTTTCTGGATGGACAGATTTTTTGGAGTTACTTTTAGCTTTACCGCGCATGCCAACGATATTTTCGCGCCCCGAGATTTTGAGATTGGGCTCGATAAACTCCTTAATGCAGCGCGTGTAATTGTTACCGAAACGGATTACGCGGAGAAATTTTTGCGGGAGCGCTTTCCGAATTGCGCGGATCGAATTCATCGGATCTATAACGCCTTGAATCTTGCCGAATTCAGACGCGCGGATTTTTCGTCCGCTCCACCACTAATTGTTGCAGTCGGCCGGTTAATCAACAAGAAAGGGTTCGCCGATTTGATCCAGGCCTGTCGGTTGCTCATGGAACGCGGAACGTCTTTTCGTTGTCAGATTTTCGGCGAAGGACCGCTCGAAAAGAAATTGCACGAGCGAATCGTCGAACTTGGCCTGCAAAGTTACGTCGAGCTGGCTGGCCCCAAGCCGCAACATGAAATCAGAAACTATTTGGCCGGAGGAACGGTTTTTGTTCTGCCGAGCGTGATCGACTCCGAGGGCGGCATGGACAATCTGCCTACTGTCATCATGGAAGCGATGGCGACTGGCTTGCCGATCATTTCAACTGCGATCGGCGGAATTCCGGAAATGGTAATCGATAATGAAACTGGATTGCTCGTGTCTGCGGGCGATGCGCGTGCGCTTGCGGACGCGATTGAAAATGTGATTACAAGTCCTTCGCTGGCACGGCGTTTGGGCGAGAAGGGTCACAAACGCGCCTGTGAACTCTTCTCAATCGAGCAAAATGTGCGCGACTTGTGCGGACTGCTCCTGTAGCGGCCGCCGCTACAACAACTCGCGGACGCAATTGACGGCGTGCAGATAAACGTGGTGCGGCCCTCCGCGCATGAGTTCTTCGCTCATCAAGCTCACCGGATCGTTGCTGCCCGCCGGCATCAGTTGCGACGTGCGTTTCTCATCCGGCTTGCCGCGCGAAACCTCAAGGAGATCGCCGCACTTGGCACGGGCGACCACAAATTCCACTTCACGCGAGTTCAGAACGATCTGGCCGATCGGCTCGCCAGCGCGCTCGCGCAGTTCGATGTCGATCTTGCGATCGCTTGAATCAACAAATTGAATTGCGTCATTGCGGGTCGCCTTCTCGACCCTCCAATTTAATTGCGCGGCGAGCCAACCGGCAAAGAGGACAGCGGTCGATCTAAAGCCCGGCGCGAAATCAATGCGCGCATTTTTCATTTTCGCGAAATGATGATGCGATGTCGGATGATCGAAGAATTGAGCGAGCGCGAAGCGAACCTTGTCCAACCGCGTCCAGTTCAAATCGCAAAGCACAATCCGTTGTTTCGCTTCCTTTTGCGCGGACTCAACCAGGCGCATTTGTTCGGGAAAATTCTCCCACGCCTGACTATCATAAATGACGCGATCGACCCACGCCCACAACTGTGGATCCATCGGTTCACGAAATTCGCCCTGCCACCAAAGGTAAAACGGCAGGTCCGAATCCAGGTGCGAGAATACGATGCTCGGCAGGAGACTTGTGCATGGTCCCTCGAGCAGAAATGAAATTTGTTCGGAGCAAATCTGCTGGCTGCCGGTGCGACTGACATGACAGTGCGCGCTAATCCAGGCTTCCACGCGATTTGCTTTCGCTTTACAGTCAGCACCAATGACAATGGCGCGACAGGCGTGGTTCTCAGCAATCTTTGCAATTAGCTGCGTATTCTTTTCCAGTGACCCGGGTACTTCGCTATAAACCGCAAGGTTGACCAACGAGGCGCGCGTCGTCGCGCCTTCGCTCTGCGCCCACAGTTTCTTCAGCTCGCTATCGATCTCGTCGAGCTCGACCTGGAGACCTAACGAGTAACTTTCGGTAATTGTAGGCATACCTCACAATCTCCGCCAGGAGTGTCCGTCGCGCGCGAGCAAATCGTCGGCTTCTTCCGGGCCCCATGAGCCGGCGGGGTAAAAGAACAGAGCCGGTGCATCCTTTTTTGCGGTCCATGCATGCTCGATAACGTCAATAAAAGCCCACGCTTCCTCGACTTCATCGCGGCGCGCAAAAAGCGTCGCGTCCCCGCTCATCGCATCGAGCAGCAAACGTTCGTACGCTTCGGGACTGGCTTTCCCGAATGAGGTCCCGTAATGAAAATCCATTTTCACCGGCTCGACGCGGAAACTGGCGCCGGGAGCTTTTGCATGGATCCGTAGCGAAATTCCTTCGTCGGGTTGAATTCGAATGACCAGCACGTTTAGATCCTTCAAGTCTTTGTTAAAGAGAACGGCGGGCGCTTTTTTGAAGTGGATGGAAATCTCAGTGGCCGATTTTGGAAGCCGTTTGCCGACGCGCATGTAAATCGGCACATCGGCCCAGCGCCAGTCGTCGATGAAAAGACGCAATGCCACGAACGTTTCTGTTTGCGAGTCCGGTTTCACGTTTGGTTCCTGACGATAACCGGCAACCGGCTTGCCGTTGATCGCGCCCTCGGTGTATTGCCCGCGCACAACGTTCGCAGCGACCTCACTCTGTGCGAAACGGCGAAGCGATCGGACCACTTTGACTTTTTCGTCACGGATACTATCCGCGCTCAAATCCATCGGCGGCTCCATTGCGACAAGACAAAGAAGCTGGAGCAAATGGTTTTGCACCATGTCGCGCAAGGCGCCCGCGCGGTCATAAAAACCGGCCCGGCCCTCAACCCCCAGCGTTTCGGCGGCCGTGATTTGCACGTGATCGATGTAATGCGTGTTCCAGAGCGGCGCGAAGATCGCGTTCGCGAATCGCAAGACCAGAATATTTTGGGCGGTTTCCTTACCAAGAAAATGATCAATCCGGTAAGTCTGTTCTTCGGTGAAAGAAGTGCGGACGATGCGGTTGAGTTCGCGCGCGGAAGCCAAATCGGTACCAAACGGTTTTTCGACAATCACGCGGGCCCAGCTTCCTTTGCAGGTTTCGTTTAAACCTGCTGCCTTCAGGTGCTTCAGAATCGGTTCGAACTGGTCGGGAGCGGTAGCGAAATAAAAAAGCCGGTTGCCGCGGGTCCCACGTTCTTTGTCGACCTTCTCGAGACGTTTGACTAACGCTTCATAGCCGGCTTCGTCGCCGAATTCGCTTTGGTGGTAGAAGATCGATTGCGCAAACGTCTTCCAGATTTCGTCGCGCACGGCCTGGCGCGAAAACTTGCGAGTCGCTTCTTCGAGTTCAGCTCTGAACTGCTCGTCATTCTTCTCCCGCCGCGCAAACCCGACGATTGCGACAGCGGGTGGGAGATCGCCATCGCCGGCAAGATTGTAAAGCGCAGGAATAAGTTTGCGATTAGTAAGATCGCCGGTAGCGCCGAAGATTACAATCGCGCACGGCTGTGGCACTGCGCGGGCGGAAATACCTTCGCGAAGGGGATTCAGTTCCGGCTGATCAGCGGCTCGATTCATA
>WNFQ01000334.1_pt1 | contig 29839 bp, 30 predicted proteins | sample 5400171 | NCBI WGS metagenome assembly WNFQ01 (sample SAMN13153356, study PRJNA577476) | soil metagenome | isolation source: 20 cm soil under Madrone tree | place: USA:California | collected 2016-06-14
TCCGGAATACAGAATCCAGGAATCAGGCGCGCGGAACGTCCTCTCTCAAGCGAAAGCGAGGGCTAAGTCTGGACCAGTATCGTACTGCCAGCTTCACTCTAGACCTTCCTGCCGTACCAATCGGCTTACTTCAGCTGTCAGCTCGCGTACGGTTTCAACCAGGAGAATATCGATACTCAATGGCTGAGTCGATTGCGACCAGAATGATAGCGACAGAACAATCCAGGTGCCAGGATCTCGAATTTCCTACCCTGGATCCCAGCTTCTAAAAGAAAAGGCGTTCCGCATAAGCAGAAAGCCTTCTTTGAAGGGTTTGAACTAAGCTAGGTTGGTCTCAGTAACGGTAATGCTCGGGCTTGTATGGGCCCTCGACCGGCACATCAAGGTAGCTCGCTTGCTTCGGCGTCAGCTTCGTTAGCTTCACCCCTATTTTTTCGAGATGTAAGCGAGCCACTTCTTCATCAAGCTTCTTCGGCAAAATATAGACCTGCGGTTTGTAAGTATCCCTATTTTTCCAAAGATCGATCTGAGCGAGCACCTGATTGGAAAAGGAGTTACTCATAACGAAAGAGGGATGCCCGGTTGCACAACCAAGGTTAACCAGCCGACCTTCGGCCAACAGGAAAATCTCATGCCCATCCGGGAATCGGTATTTGTCGAGCTGAGGCTTGATGTTGGTTCGCTGAACGCCGGGGAAGGCATTGAGCTTGTCCACTTGAATCTCGTTATCGAAGTGACCGATATTGCAGACGGCGGCCTGATTTTTCATTTTAGCCATGTGCTCGACAGTGATGACGTCGCAGTTACCCGTGGTGGTGACATAAACATCTCCGCGCCCAAGGGTATCTTCAATCGTGGTGACCTCGTATCCTTCCATCGCGGCTTGAAGCGCGTTGATCGGATCGATCTCCGTGATGACAACACGCGCGCCCTGACCTCGTAACGATTGCGCGCAACCCTTCCCAACATCGCCATATCCACACACGACCGCCACCTTTCCCGACAACATGACATCTAAGGCGCGGTTGATACCGTCCACGAGCGAATGCCGGCAACCGTACAGATTGTCGAACTTCGACTTGGTCACAGAGTCATTCACGTTGAACGCGGGAACAAGCAATTTACCGAGCTCTTGCAGCTTGTAGAGGCGATGAACACCGGTCGTCGTTTCCTCAGAAACACCGCGCCACTCTTTCACGAGCTCATGCCATCGATATGGATTTTCGGCGTGAATCTCTTTGAGTAGATTCTTGATCACTCCTTCTTCATGGCTGGAGGACGGCGTATTTACCCAATCGCTGCCTTCTTCCAGTTCGTACCCTTTGTGGATGAGAAGAGTCACATCGCCACCGTCGTCGACCACCAGTTGTGGACCCTTACCATCCGGATGCGAAATCGCTCGGTTTGTACACCACCAATATTCTTCCAAGGTCTCACCCTTCCACGCAAATACGGGAACACCCGATTTGGCGATCGCGGCAGCCGCATGGTCCTGCGTCGAAAAGATGTTGCAACTCGCCCAGCGGACGGACGCACCCAGATCAACCAACGTCTCGATCAAGACGGCGGTTTGAATCGTCATGTGCAACGAACCGGTGATCCGGACGCCTGCCAATGGCTTAGCCTTTGCATATTTCGCCCGGATCGCCATCAGGCCAGGCATTTCCTGTTCGGCAATTTCGATCTCTTTTCGCCCAAACTCAGCCAGGCCGAGATCGGCAACCTTATAGTCGACAGCAGTTTTGGTAGTTACGTTGCTCATGTATTTTGAATTAGGAGAGGTGCTGATTGAGAGCTGCGGCTCGATCCGTACGCTCCCAGGTAAGCGATTCCAGGTCATCCTCGCGCCCGAAATGACCGTAGTTGGTCGTCTTCCGATAGATTGGGCGCAGGAGATCCAGTTGTTTGATGATCGCTGCCGGCTTGAAGTTGAATACCTCTTGCACGGCCTTCTCAATTTTTACTTCATCTATTTGCGAGGTTCCAAACGTGTTGACGCATACGCTGACCGGATCGGGATAACCGATGGCGTAAGCGAACTGAACTTCACACCGGTCGGCCAGACCAGCCGCTACCACATTCTTAGCGACGTACCGGCCCATATACGCCGCGGATCGATCTACCTTCGAGGGATCTTTACCGGAAAACGCGCCGCCTCCGTGGCGGCCCATTCCACCATAGGAGTCGACGATGATCTTTCTTCCAGTCAGGCCCGAATCACCTTCCGGGCCACCAATTACAAATCTGCCGGTAGGATTGATGAGATATCGTGTTTTGGAGTCAATCCATTCCGAAGGCACAACCTGCCTGATCACTCGTTCAATGATAGTCTCGCGAATTTCTTTATGTTTTACTTCGGGAGCGTGCTGGGTCGAGATGACTACTGCATCGACACGTACCGGACGAAATCCATCGTATTCTATTGATACCTGGGTTTTTGCGTCGGGCCGAAGCCAAGGCAGCTCGCCATTCTTGCGCAACCTCGTCAATTCGCGTCCCAGTTTGTGGCTTAGCTGAATCGGCGCCGGCATCAATTCGGGAGTTTCTCTTACGGCGAAACCGAACATCAGTCCCTGATCGCCGGCCCCTTGTTCATCGGTCTCTTTGCCGTCGGCCGGTGTTGCATCAACGCCCTGAGCAATGTCGCGGGATTGACGACTCAGCGCTTGAACAACCAAACAAGTATCAGCGTGGAAAAGCGATCCATCGTGAATGTATCCGATTCCCCGAATCGCGGATCGGACTTCCTCGATGTAGTCAAACTTCGCGTTGGTCGTAATTTCACCGGCGACAACGACCAGGTTTCCTTTGGCAAGGGTTTCGCAGGCGACTCGGCTACTTGGGTCCTGCGCCAGGCAGGCGTCCAGGATAGTGTCCGAGATCGTATCGCAAACTTTGTCTGGATGACCCTCGGTTACAGATTCAGAAGAGAATATATAGCGACGCGACATAGAGAAAGGATGGTGGTCAGCGGTGCATTGAGGTGACAAGGCGGCATTGTGCCGTATATTGACCAATCATGATATCCTGATATATCACTCGGTTTCTGATGTCGTCAACGCTGAATTTATTGCGCCTTTTGGCCGATCCCACCCGGACCCGACTCCTCTACCTCCTGGAACCAGGCGAACTCTCCGTGGCGGAGATCCAAGAGGTCTTAGGAATGGGACAATCCCGGATCTCTACGCATTTGGCCCAGCTGAAAAGGGCAGGCCTGGTTCACGATCGCCGGGTCGGAAAAAACATCTTTTACAGCTGGAACGAGGAGACGCCGATACCGCAGCCCGAGCTCAAGCAGCTCGTTGAACTGGCAGCTCGCGAAATGCCAGAGGCAAAGACAGACCACGCGGGACGCGAACACATTCTGGCAAAACGCCGCGACCGCGCTGGAGAATACTTTAACCGTTTAGCCGGTAAATTTGGGCGTAGTCGCTGTCCAGGCCGATCATGGCAGGCTTTATCACACCTTCTCCTCACCCTTTTGCCTGAAATCGACATAGCCGATTTAGGGGCTGGCGAAGGAACTTTGGCCCAACTGCTGGCCCGCCGTGCGAGGAGCGTGATCGCCGTCGATCTTTCGGAGAAGATGGTCGAATTCGGCGCTCAACTTGCGCGCGAAAACGGCTTTTCGAATCTTGAATACCGGCTGGGCGATATTGAGAATCCTCCGATAGCTCCGGAGACAATCGACCTCGCTATTCTGAGCCAGGCGCTACATCACGCGATCGACCCTGGGCGGGCGGTCCAAGCAGCATATCGTCTTTTGCGGCCGGGTGGCCGCATTCTCATCCTGGATCTACTGGCCCACACCTTCGAGCAGGCAAGGGAACAGTATGCGGACATCTGGCTGGGATTTAGCGAAGTGGAACTCTCTTATGCGTTGCAAAAGGCAGGCTTCGTCGAAGCCGAAGTCCGGGTGGTGTCCCGCGAAAGAGAGAGCCCATTTTTTCAGACGCTTCTTGCGACCGCCCGGAAGCCGCCAAACAGTCACAAGTCAGCATTAAACAGTAAGCGGCGGGAATAATGCTGCGGAGCACGAAACGGCCCCGATTTGCTGCTTATTGCTCACTACTCACCATTTACTGCTCGAAGCGGTTACCACTTGGTAATTTCTTTGCTATCTGCTATTTGCTGTCTGTCATTTCATTCAAGCCTTAGGCGAGAATGATTCTCCCTATGCGCAGCTGGTTCGTCGTTTTTCTCATACCATCGATTGCAGCAGCCGGATGGAAGGTCATAGATCGGCAAGAATCGAATGCTGGCTTTTCCCAAGCTTTTGTTATCACGATTAGCAATGGCTCGAACCAAGCTAAAATATACGCAGTGGCCGGTCGCGCGTCCGAACTCCGGTTTCGAGTGGTAAACAATGTCGATCGCCGATTCTCCAGCGTAAAAGAGGCGGTCTCCAAGTCCGAAGCGATTGCCGGGGTTAATGGCGGCTATTTCCAGGGGGACTTGACGCCGGTTGGACTGCTCATCAGCGAGGGTAAGCGGATACATCCGCTGGAACGAGCGAGGCTACTCTCGGGCGTCTTTTTTGTACGAAAACAAAAGCCGGCTTTAGTGCGAGTGCAGCACTTTTCCGATGCAGTAGGTATCTCGGATGCGATCCAATGCGGACCTTTTCTAGCAGAGAGCGGCGGCATTGTTGCCGGACTAAACAACAGACGTAGCGCACCACGGACGTTTGTTTTTCTGACCAAGGAAAGCATTTGTGGTGTCGGGATCTGCCGGTCGGCTACCCTGGCAGAGCTATCAGAAATCTTGACGATAGCGGATCTGCTGCCGAATGGCCCAATTGCTGAAGCGCTCAATCTTGATGGCGGGTCATCGACCGGGTTTTATCTGGCGCGAGGAAGTCAGTCGATCTCGTCGCCCGAGTGGACAGCCGTCGGAAATTATTTGCTTCTAAGCTCAGCAGTCCACAAATAGTAATTCATCTTTTCCGCCTTACCGCCGGCGGCGTGGCCGAGGCCGCCTCTCGACCAGATTTCCGGAAGAGAAAAATGGCAGATTTGTAATTCAGAAAATTTCGTTGAACTCCAAGGTCCTCTCACCCAACGTTGCGCTTCGGTTTGCTGCATTTCTATGAGTCGTTATCATCTCCCAAAACTTGCTCCTTATACCTGCGTGCTACTTGTGGCCCTCGGAGCGTGGACCGCCAGAGCTTTCGACGCGGATCAGAAAGCGGTATTGGATGCCTATCAAAAACCGTGGACTGGTTACTTCGCCGCGATTCAAACATTGGGTACGACGCTCGATTCTGCCAAAGGCGATCAGGATATAGTTAAAGCAGCGGACAAATTCTGCGATGAGGCGAACGCCTTCGTCGAGGAGTTTAACGACGTACGTGATCGCTACCTGGGATCCGATATTTTGAAGGCAATGGACAATGATGCGGACGCGAAGAAGGCGTTCCAGGATTTCGTTACCAACGTTAAAAAGAAGCTGGACGATGCTAAACCGATTTTTGACAGATTGAATCGGCAATTGACCGTCTATAGCACCTCAGCCGATATCAAAAGAGTGCGGGACCGGCTCGCGGCGGTCTCGAACCGGCTTCAGCTTCTCACACTATAGCCGGCTTTTTGCCCGAAGCAGCTGGGCAGCGGTCCGGTTAACTCAAATGAAAGTTGGCGAGGTTGCTCCGCGCAGAAAGCAGGTTATTGACGGACGGATTCCACCAATTCGCGACGCCGCTCATGTTCCTCATCAGAAAGGACGGGTCGGCACATCAGATCCGGTGACGGAGGTGGTAGGTCAACCCAAGATCGACAGCCGCCAAAGGAGCTTTGGAAGGCCAGATGCCAGCTCGGAATGACCCGGAAAACTCTGAGGAAAGCCAGGTGAACACCTTTGACATCGTCTTGATTGAACCGCTTTTCGAGCAACTCGGGACGAAGGATGTGAAACTCGGAAAGCGCCTCGATGGTTTGAAGGTCTGAGATCCAGAGTGTGAATTCGACGTAAGCGAATGCTTCGATCGTGATAATCTCGAGCTGCGGTCCTAAGTCTCTGGTCGTATCCAGACGAGTCTCGGCGATCTGCTCGTGGAAAAAACTCGGAAAGAGAAAGAACTGAGAGTGTTTAAACCTAAAGCCTTCTTTTCCTTCGGCGATTCCGCCTTTACGAAAAATCAGGCTCGTTTCTCCCCGGAGCATCGATTCACATACCAACGCCCATTCTTTGAACCCAATCGCCGGGAGCAGGCCCGGCATTGGACGCACGTAGTGTGAAATGACAGGTGACTCCAGCATGTCCTACCAATAACATATTTCTGCCTCGCCGACAGCTCGCTTTACCGTTTACACCCACGTTTTTCAGGCTTACTTAGCTCGCCTCATGGCCATCAAGATCGACCTCCATTGCCACTCGTTCTTTTCTGGCGACGGTGTTAGCAGCCCAGAGCAATTGATCGAAGCGGCCCGAGCCAAAGGCCTCGATGGCTTTGCCATTACCGACCATAACACCTGCGATGCCGTTAAGTATATGATCGATAAGGGGTATATGCGACCGGACGGTTTGCCGGTCGATAATTTCTTGATTGTGCCCGGAGTGGAGGTCACGACGGCGGAAGGCCATCTCCTCTGTATTGGCGCCGTATTGCCGAACCTCAAGGGCCGGCCCGCGTTTGAAGTATGCAATCTGATCCACGAGGCCGGTGGGGTCGCTATTCCTCCCCATCCTTATGACGTTTTCCGGGCCGGAATCCGAGAGAACGTTCTAAAGACTCTGCAAATTGACGGGATTGAAGTATTCAACGCCGCCACCACGCTCAAACGTTATAACCGCATGGCCTATGACTATGCGCTTGATCATGGTCTAGCAATGACCGCCTCCAGCGATGCCCACCATCACGCCGCCATCGGAACCGCTTACACCGTTTTGGAGACGGACAATTTCTCTGTGGCCGGAGTTATAGCCCAGGTAGTGAAAGACAACCCGCTCAGTGAAAAATATCTGTCGATCGGAGGCACTATCCGCAAGACCTGGAACAATCTCATGCGGCTGCGCAAAAGAAAATCGGTCGAAGACCTACTTAAAGACAAACGCGAATGACAGATGTGTACAAAAGAACACAAAGAGATTCTTAAACAGAGATCTCAGCGGCGGCATAGCCGCAACCACATATGGCGATTGTATCGGCGTATCGGCGTGGTAAGGCCTCTTTCGCCCGAGAGGAATCCTCGCGAAAATGCGCGAAGTTCAGCGTCAGCACTGCAAAGCACGCAATACTTGATCCGGCTCTGGGACCAAAATCGCTATCTGTCTTGACGAATGCGATGCCGGCTAAAACTGAATCTCCTCTCTGCGATCTTTGCGACCTCCCTGTTTAAAAGTCTTCTCTTCGTGGGCTCCTATTCCAGGAATCCGTCTTTGCAGTGCTGACGTTGAACTTCGCGTATTTTCGCGAGGATTCCTCTCGGGCGAAAGAGGCTTTACCACGCCGATACACCGATACGCCGATACAATCGCCATGTGTGGTTGCGGCTATGTCGCGCTGAGCCCTTCTGTTCCTTGTTATTCCTTGAGCCGCACAGCGCGCGTTTTATCTAGTTTCAGCACGCCGCCTGGTCGGAACGATGGTTTTGCCTTTGGGTCAGTGATCTTGTCGCCAAGCCATTGGACGCTTCCCTGCTCGATCAAACGCCGGGCTTCGGCTCGCGACTTGGTAGTTTGAAACCCCTGAGCATAGGCGGCGACGACCGCAGAAACCAAATCTTCCCCGAAATCCTTGAGTGACACCGCCGGCAACTCTGCGGCAGCCAAGTCCCGCTTCGCGAATCGTACGTCAAACTCCTCCCGAGCGGCGCGGGCTGCAGCTTGATCATGGAAGCGGGCGACAATTTTCGAAGCGAGCGCCTTCTTTGCTTCCATCGGATGCCCACCTGGAACGGGTTCGTTGAATAGAACCTGATAATAGCGAGCCATCAATTCATCGGATATACTCATTACTTTTCCGAACATCGAAGAGGCCGGTTCGGTGAGGCCGATGTAATTTCCAAGGCTCTTACTCATCTTTTGGACGCCGTCCAAGCCCTCTAAAATTGGTAAGATACAAGCGACTTGCTGTGCTTGTTGGTGCGCCTTTTGCAGATCTCGGCCAACCAAGATGTTAAAGAGCTGGTCGGTGCCCCCTAACTCGACGTCTGCAGCGATCATGACTGAATCCCATCCTTGCATGAGTGGATACTGCAATTCGTGCAAGAATACCGGAGTAGCCTCATCGATCCGGCTCTTGAAATCCTCCCGTTGCAACATCTGTTGCAGAGTCACCTGACTGTTAAGACGAATGACTTCCATGAACGTCATTTTGGCGAACCAGTCGCCGTTGAACACTATCTCTGTCCGTTCTGGGTCGAGAACCTTAAAGGCCTGCGTTTTGTAGGTTTCCGCATTTGCCATCACCTCATCATGGTTGAGCATCGGCCGAGTCGAAGAGCGCCCGGTCGGGTCACCCACCATCGTGGTGAAATCACCGATCACTAGAATCGCGCGGTGCCCGAGCTCTTGAAATTGGCGCAGCTTTGACAACCCAACCGAGTGGCCAAGATGGAGGTCGGGAGCAGTAGGATCAACGCCGAGTTTAACCCGCAGTGGGCGTTTCTCCTCGAGTTTGGTGGCAAGCTCTTGTGCGCTGATCAGTTTTGCGCCTCCCTCTTCAAGTTGTCGAATCGTATCTGCCGCCGGTTGCATAGAGAATTTGAGAGTGCTGTCCGAGCCCAAAAATCACGCGCTATTAGAATCGACGCGCATATTGCGGGCTCGGTCGCTGTCAATCATCCGGCAGCCGCCCATGCGCGTCAACCGAGCGGCTCGCGACCAGCTTTGCCCGGATCCTCCGGAAATTGAATAGCTAGTTGACCCGGACCCAGGGAAAGTAGCCCGGTAATTCGGCGCCGGGATGGCTTTTTTAGGGCCGCGGACTGCGCTCTTGCCGCTCACATTATTCGTTATCCATCATGCCGGCTCAATTCCAAATCCGACTGGCTGCTAGCGATTTGACATCCGAGACTCTCCGACTATCATTCCCGACTCCCAGGATCCAGGAGATGTTGCCATGAAACGAACCTATCAACCTTCCAAGCGCACGAGAAAGCGTCAGCACGGCTTTCGTGCCCGGATGAAAACCAAAGGCGGGCGGGCCACTCTCGCTAGACGTCGTCAGCGCGGTCGGAAGCGGTTGCTGCCAGTCGGAGCGGAAAATCATTACGCCCGACATACCGAGGCTTAGTTCTATGCCACCCGGGAGCCGGGAGCGTTTTAGATTTCCCAAAGCTTCTCGATTAACGCGGACGGCCGAATTCGCTCTGGTCAAGAAAGAAGGAAAAGCCTGGACCGGACGGCACGTCTCTTTAGGAATTTTGCATCGGGCAGGTGAGAGAGCCGCACGGCTGGGGATCATCACAACTCGGCGAATCGGCCAGGCGGTTATTCGCAATCGGGTCAGACGGCGACTCCGAGAAATCTTCCGGCTAAACCAGCATCAGCTGGTGACTGGCATATGGATAGTGACCATAGCTCGGGTTTCGGCAGCGGATGCGACTTTTCACCAGCTTGAGCGAGACTGGTTGCGGCTAGCCGGTCGAGCTTCTATTTTAGCGCCGGCTTCGCACGACCAAATGGATAATAAACTCTGAGTGCCGGATCCATGGTACCGCTCCTTAAACTGCTCTTAAGAATTTATAAGTTGACCCTCTCTCCGTTTTTGGCGGCGCTCACCGGTGGACCGGGAACTGGCTGTCGCTTCAACCCGACTTGCTCAGAATACTTGGTCCAAGCGATCGAAGCGCACGGACTGCTGGCCGGCGGGTGGCTTGGCTTGAAGCGATTGTGCCGGTGCCATCCGTGGGGTGGTTCGGGTTACGATCCGGTCCCTGAGCGTTTACAGAAGAATCACTAGCTAAGAATTTACGCATGAGTCGCGACCGCACCACCTGGATAGCTGTTTCCCTGGCCACGATCGGCCTGATTCTGTCAATTTATTGGGGCCAACAGGATGCCGCGAGAGTGCGAGCGCAAGCAGAGGCTCAGCAAGCCTTGGCCAGCGCTCATGCGTCGGCCATGCCAACTGCGAACGCTTCACCGACTCCTAATGTCGCCGAGACAAAGCCGGCTATTCCCGCTATCCCTGAGCAAACGGGCAGCTTAAAAAGCCCAGTGGCGGTATTTCAATTTTCGAACACCCGGGGAGGTTTGGACAACATCGTACTTCCCGGCCACAAGGCTGAGAGAGGTACTGCCGTCCGCTTGAACGCCGATGATGCGCCGGCGATTGGCGCGTTGACGCAGAATCCAAATGATTGGTCAGATACCGGCTACCAGTTGTCGGTCGACGAAAGCACGGGTACTGCGACGCTCACGCGCCAACTTACTGATCAGCTAAAAATTACCAAAACTTACACCGTAGGAAAAGCAGCCGGGCTTGCTGACGAGTACCAGGCCAGGCTGACAATCTCATTCGAGAATTCTGGATCAGGCGAATTCAAAACGCTCGGTTTCTTCGTTAACACGGGAAGCGCACAACCGATTCACGTTTCGGACCGCTCCACTTATACGAAGTTCGATTGGTATACTGACGGTAAGTTCCGACAAATCGATGTAAATTGGTTTAACGCGTCGAGCCTCCTTTTCTTTATTCAGACCTCCGGTCCGAAGGAGATTTATTCCGAAGCAGCCGACCACATCATGTGGGCAGCCACCGCGGATCAATATTTTGCAACCATTCTTCAATCCCCGGACAGAATCGGATCGCAAGTCTGGGCTAGACGAACCCAGATCGCCGGCCCCAATGGCCAACCCTCCACCCAAACGATCCAAGGTGCCATGGGCGTACCCGGCTTTACCCTGCAGCCGGGCGAAAGCAAGAAGTTTGACTTCACGATTTATGCTGGGCCGAAGGAGTACAGCCGCCTGGCCAAGCTTCCGGGAGACCTTACTGCAGTAATGGATTTTGGGATGTTCGCTCCGATCAGTCAGATCCTGCTCACTACCATGGATACCCTTCACGCTTTCGTGAAGAGTTATGCGTTAGCGATCATTCTCATGACCCTGATCATCCGGCTTCTACTCTGGCCGCTACAAAATTACACGACCAAGAGTATGCGCCGGATGGCCAAGCTCTCGCCGGTGATGAACGAATTAAAGGCGAAGTACAAGGATGACCCGCAGCGGATGAATCAGGAGATGATGAAGTTGTACAAGGAGTACAAGATCAATCCGTTCACCGGCTGCTTGCCGATGCTCATTCAGATCCCGATCTTTTTTGGCTTTTATACGATGTTGGGTTCTGCGGTCGAACTACGGAATAGTACTTTTTTGTGGGTGGCAGATCTATCCCAACCTGATACCGTTGCCCATCTGTTCGGATTTCCGGTCAACATCCTGCCGCTGATTATGGCGGCGACCCAACTTTGGCAACTGCGAATTACCCCTAAGACCGGCGATCCTTCGCAGCAGAGAATCTTGATGATAATGCCGGTCGTTTTCTTGGCAATCTGCTACAACTTTGCATCGGCGCTTTCCCTTTATTATACGGTTCAAAACCTGTTTCTGATTCTTCAGACCTATCTCACTCGCAACCAGTTCGATGCCCCTTTGACCAAGCCCGCTCCCACTCCCGCAGTTGCCAAAAAGAAGAGTTACCGTTAATAAATTAGTACACCAGATCCAGGTGTAGTCGCTCCTATGGACGCCAGAGAAATCCTTGATACCATGCTCGGTCATCTTGGATTCGTTGTCGATATTCAGGAGATTGAGACCGAGACCGGTAAGCAGCTGCAGGTCTTCACGGCCGAGAATGAGGCTTTGATCGGACCACACGGAGAAACGTTGGAAGATTTGCAATTTCTTTTAAACCGGATTTTGCAATCTCAGGATCGAAACGCTCCCAGGGTGCAAGTAGATGTCGGCCATTGGCGAGCCATGCGGGATGATAAGCTTCGGCAAAGAATAAAGCAGATCGCCGAAACGGTGCGAGCCACCGGGCGCCCGGTGAAGCTGGAGCCGATGAATTCTTACGATCGGCGCATTGTTCACAATGCGTTGACGGGCGATCCCGAGGTGATGAGCTTTAGCCCAAATGACGATGCCCGGGTTAAGCGGATTACTATTCAGCGCCGAACCCACGGCCGGTGACATAGCAGGGCGAAATACGTTGTCAATGTAGTCCTGGACCTCCGGCTCAGGAATCCAGGCGCCGTCGATTCTTCAGAGCGGGTCGCATCCTTCCTAAGGCTGGAACATCAGGCACCGCCTAGCCGCGCCGCTCTGCTGGTAACTCGAGGCCGGCGATTTTCTCCATTACTTGGTTGCTCAATTTCTGATAAACGTCCCGATCACCTTTCAAGGCATCTTCACTGAATCGCATTGGTTTACCAACAACCACGGAAACTGGTCTGAGTTTGAGACCGCCGACTCGCGGCAGCGCCTCGAAACTCCCAAATACTCGAACCGGAACGACCGGCGCCAGAGTCTTAGCGATGATCATTCCCAACCCAGCGCGAGCCGGCTGTAACTGCCCGTCCAAAGATCGAGTGCCTTCCGGAAAAATGATCACTCGATGCCCGCTTCGCAGCAACCGGATAATTGTTTTGATCGAACTCACATCACCACGGTCTCGATCGACGGGAACAGTATTCAGCCGCTTCAACAAAGGTCCGATCAACGGCCGCTGGTAAAGTGTGTTTCGAGCGAGATAATAAATATCATTGCGACAGGCCATTCCGATACAAGGCGGATCCAAATAGCTTTGATGGTTTGAAGCCAGAATCGCGGCTCCATCCTCAATCAAATTCTCGCGACCGTAGACCTTGAAATCGAACGCGACTTTTCCAACCAGATTGCAAAGGGTGTAACCGATCCGGTACAGAGGAGTCATAAATTCACGCTCAAGGCGGAAGCCAACCCTTTCCTTTGTAAGCGAGCCACCACATCTTTAAGTACGCGCTCGATGGTTAGAGACGAGGTATCAATAACTTCCGCATCATCAGCAATCATGAGCGGAGAAGACCGGCGGGAGGAATCAATTCGATCGCGATGGGCAGGACTATCCTTCAATCCCTGAGCGGCACGTCGCCGCGCACGGATTTCGGGAGAGGCATCGATGTAGAATTTGAAAGGAGTTTCCGGAAAAACAACGGACCCGATGTCACGTCCTTCCACCACTACATTGTCGAGCCCGGCGAATTTGCGCAGATGATCGGAAAGGAATGCGCGCACTTCCGGAATCGTTGCCACACTTGAGACAGTCCGATTCACGACTTCCTCTTTCAGGTGGGCTACGGGATCAACGCCGCCGATTCGTATAAAGAGCTCTTTATTTGCTAATCCAAATTGCAACTCGGCATGGCGAAGCGCCTGCCACACTGCGTCGGAATGGTCAGGATTGATTCGGTGCAAGTGGGCCAACCATGCCGCGGAGCGATACATCAGTCCGCTATTGACATAGGAAAAGGCCAGGTGAGCGGCCAAAACTTTGGCTACAGTGCTCTTCCCGGAGGCGGCCGGGCCATCAATGGCGACTACCGAAAAACCTGATCTTTCGTTCAATGTTTTTCAATGGCTCCAGCCGGATTAATCACCGGCGTAGGCTGTTCATGACTCGGGTCAAGGAAAGCCTGAAGCTGTTCTTCAAATCCCGGATAAGAAGTCGCTATACAATCGGTGTCATCAATTATCGTTTCGCCATCGGCAAACATACCAGCGACAGCGAAAGCCATCGCGATGCGATGATCTCCGTAACTCTTTAAACGGCCAGCAATCAATGGGGCTCCCCCATTAATTTCCAGCCCATCTTCGGTTTCGACCACATCGACTCCCATTTCGGTAAGGTTGGCAGCAATTGCTGCCAGCCGATCCGTTTCCTTGACTCGTAATTCATGGGCATCCCGGATGGTGGTCTTGCCCTGAGCAAGCGCGCCGGCAATCGCCAAGATGGGAATTTCGTCGATCAATCTAGGGATCTCATGTCCACCGATTACCGTGCCGTGCAGGCGGCTGCCTTGAATATGGATCTCACCGCTCGGCTCTCCTTTTTCACTATCCTGAACCACTTCGCGAACGTGCGCTCCCATTCGCAATAGAACGGCCAGTGCGCCAGTCCTCGTCTCGTTCAATCCGACATTCCGCACCAACAGGCTAGAGCCCTCTTGAGCGGCAGCGGCCACCATCCAAAACGCCGCGCTAGAAAAATCTCCGGGAACGAAAAAATCACGCGATTCAGCGACTTGTTCACCATAAATCGAAATTGCATGTCCTCTGGGGGTCGTTTCTCGCTTTGTCTCGATCAGAAAATAATTCAAAATCCGCTCGGTATGATCCCGGGACGCAATCGGCTCGATAACCGTGGTTTTACCGGGCGCGCCAAGTGCCGCCAATAGAATCGCGCTTTTCACCTGGGCGCTCGCCACCGGCAATTCGTAAGTCACCGGATTGAGATTCCCACCTCGGATTTTCAGGGGTGCAGTACCGGTCGGTTCTTTCGCTTCGATCGACGCACCCATCAACGTCAGCGGCTCGATGACACGGCGCATCGGTCGAGAAGAAAGCGAGGCGTCCCCAATCAGAACTGTTTCAAACGGCTGCGTCGCTGCTAACCCGCACATCAACCGCATCAAAGTCCCTGAGTTACCGCAATCAATCGGTTCCGCAGAGGATTGGAATTTGCCGCGCTGGCCGTGCACCATCAAGTAGTTCTCGCCGGGTTGATCGATCAGGATACCGAGTGAGCGCATTGCCTGAACGGTACACCGGCAGTCATGGCTCGGAAGAAATCCCCGGATAGCACAGGAGCCATTGGAAATTGCGGCCAACAGTACGGCGCGATGAGAGATGCTCTTATCGCCGGGAACAACTATTTCCGCTTCTATTTGTGGAGCCCGAAAGACGCTTAAGCTGGCCATGATTCCTTATCCGATTAACTTGTCGCGGTTCCTTTTCGCCGCGTTCAGAAGTGCTTGCAAGTTTTTCGCATCGTTTCTCTGCAGTAGTTGAATTGCTTCGTCCAGGCGACCGCGAAATCTCTGCAAGTGATTGAGCAGCTCACCCCGATTGGCAAGCAGGATTTCTGTCCAAAGACTCGGAGAACCAGAGGCGATTCGAGTCAGGTCGCGGAACCCACGACCCGCGACTTGAAACGCTGGTTCGAAAGACTCGGCCACATCAGTCACCAAAATGGATGCCAGCAGATGGGGGAGGTGGCTGACCGCGGCCACCAGCCGATCGTGGGTGATAACATCGAGGGTGATCGTGGTACTGCCGAGCCGTTCCCAAAAGCTTCTCATAACGGCGGCAGCGTTTGGATCAGGACAGAAATCGTCGCAAACCACGGTCACAGCTCCCTGAAAAAGTTCCGCGTGAGCTGCTTCCCATCCGGAACGTTCCGAGCCGGCCATGGGATGAGTTGGAATGTATTGGCAGCGGGAAGACAGTAATCGGGAAAGCTTAGGCGCGATCTCCTGTTTTGCGCTAGCCACCTCCGACACAATGGTACCGGGCTTGAGATGGATCAACAGTGCTTCGGCCGCGGAAACTGTCGCCGATATTGGTGTAGCGATAAAAATTAAGTCGCTGGCGAGCGCAACTTCCTCGATCGTCGCCGCCCATAAGTTGGCAGCTCCCAAGTTGAGCCCGGTGGCAGAGTTGTATTGATCATAGACGGTCACCGAAAAACCTGCCTTTTGAGCACCAAGCGCAATCGAGCCGCCGATTAAGCCCGCACCAACAACCCCGATCATTCCATCATCCATATTTCTTTTGAATCCTGGCAACCATCACCTCTGCTCCTCTCTTTTCCGACCGAATCGCTTAGTCCCGAGCGATTGAATCGGTGGAGGAACCTAACCAAGAATACTCAATAGCCAATCGCCGATAGCCAAGATTTGCCGTGGTGACCACGGTTCGGGCGGCAGCCAAGTAACGGAGCGACCTAAGGAACTAGAAAGATCTTGTTCGTATATGGGTCTCGCACTTCCGCACCCGGAGGGTAGCCGGAAACGTCGACCTCGCCCGCATTCGGAGCGTAGGGACTAATCACGCGACCCGGCTTACCCGGCACCTTGCTGGCCGTCGGATAGTTTTCTGGTTGCGCACTTGGACTCGCCGCCGGATTCGGCACGTTACTTACATCTGGTGCCGGAGTTGGTGTTGGCACAACCATCGGTGTTGGTGTTGCCGTTGGCATCACCGTGACTGGAGGTGGAGTCGAAACAGGTCCGCGGACGGAACTTCTTTTGCTCCCCGAATTCGAATCGCAAGAAACTAGCGCCAGAATTACAACGGCAAGAGATGCGAATAGGCAGTGGCGGCTCATAAAGGATGCGTGATTGAGGATTAATTCATTCACTGCCGAATGACAACCCCTTTTGCGGGCACCGCGCCGGGCCTTCAATTGAGCGTGAGGCGAACGGATCGGGTCGGCCCGCTGCTCAAATTTTTAAATCCGACAGGCTGCTACGGACTGCTAATTGATCTGGCTACGCAGCAATTGGATCAGCAAGCGCAAACGATCGGGAACCCCACTCGCTTCCAATAGTTGCTGCCGCGATTGAGCTTCACTAATAAACGCGGCCGCGACCACATCGGCCAAAACCTCCGGGTCATCGATTTGTTGCATCTGCTTCATCAGGTTCGCCGGTAGGCGCACGCCTAATTTCTGAATTTGCGCACACAGTTCCTTCACTTTGACGCAGAGTGCTTCGGCCTCGATAAGGTTCCCGCGGTTTGGTTGAAGTAGTTCGATCTCCGCGATTCGGAATGGTTGCTCTTGCGTCAGGTCCAATAATCTGACTCGGGCCAAACCTTGTAGGACCAAGTTGGATGTTCCGTCGTCATTTCCCACACAGGCGCGAATTAACCCGACACCGGCGACCGGCCAAATGTCCTCCAGCGACTCCGGCTCGGTAATCCCGTTACGGACCAGGCCGATCGAAAACATCCGATCGCCATCCAAACAGTGCGCCAGCATCTGACGATAGGGGGTTTCAAAGATGTGGAGCGGTAAAAGCGAGTGCGGAAACAGCACTGCATTGGGAAGGACCATCAGTGGAATCTCGCGCGGTATCCTGATCACAGAAACAAACGAACGGTCGATGGATAGTGTTCCGGTAACAAAGTCGCGAAAACCCGGAGACGCAAGAACGACCGGCCGTAACTGCTTCTGTCAGGTTGTTGTTTGAAGAAAACGAGCAAGTTGTTGCACATCTTTGTCGCCTCGTCCGGATAAATTGATAACGACTACGTGACTCGGAGAAAATTCGGATGCGTGTTTAGCCACATAGGCCAGAGCGTGAGTCGATTCGAGCGCCGCGAGTATGCCCTCGGTCTTGGCCAAAAGCTGGAAGGCGGCCAGAGCTTCATCATCGGTCGCATAAGAGTATTCTACACGGCCGATTTCGCGTAGATAACTGTGCTCTGGGCCAACCGCCGCATAATCCAAGCCGGCTGAGATAGAATGTGTCCCTTGGATCTGCCCATCTTCGTCACACAATAAAAACGTCTTGGTCCCCTGCAAGACGCCAAGGCAACCACCTTGGAATCGTGCCGCGTGTTCGCCTGGCCGGATACCTCGACCACCGGCCTCAACTCCGACCATGCGGACGTTTTCGTCTTCCAAGAACGGATAGAACAATCCAATCGCATTGCTGCCGCCGCCCACACAGGCGACTAAAAGATCCGGCAGCTTCTCCTCGATCGCCAGAATCTGCCGTCTAGCCTCTTCGCCAATTATCCGATGAAAGTCTCTTACCATCATCGGGTAAGGATGCGGTCCGTAGGCGGTGCCCAAGAGGTAGTGCGTGTTCCGAACATTAGTAACCCAATCTCGCATCGCCTCGTTGATCGCTTCTTTCAGCGTAGCCTGCCCGACAGAAACGGGCACCACCGTTGCACCGAGAAACTCCATCCGAGCGACATTCAGCGCCTGTCGCTCCATGTCCACTTTTCCCATATAGATGACGCATTCGAGACCGAAGCGAGCAGCCACGGTCGCGGTCGCTACTCCATGTTGCCCGGCGCCAGTCTCGGCGATCAGTCTTTGTTTGCCCATTCGGACCGCTAGCAGGGCTTGTCCAATCGCATTATTGATTTTATGGGCTCCGGTGTGCAGCAGATCTTCACGCTTCAAGTAGATGCGCGGACCGCCCAGTGCCTGGGTGAGCCGCTCCGCATAGTATAACGGCGTAGGACGCCCGCAATAGGTGCGTAGTAAATCCTCCAGTTTCCAAGTGAACTCCGGGTCGTTCTTCGCCTTCTCATATTCTTGCCCAAGCTGCTCGATAGCCGGCATCAATGTCTCCGGAACAAAAACCCCGCCGAAGGGGCCGAAGTGACCTTCCGCGTCCGGTTGGTGATAGGGCAGAATTAAAGTGGGCATAGTCCGTTGGCAAAACTCGCTGCGCTACCCCGCTCGAATCAAGCGGAAATGAGCGGTTAGGCGTGTGGCGCGACTCATGGGACTCGTGCGACTCTTGGGATCCATGGGATACGGCACACGCCGACACGCTCACTTCCGCTCCGTCTCCAGAATCGCTTCCACCGCACGCCGATGTGGGCTCGGCATCGGCAGATCGCGGAGCGCAACAATGCTCTGCCACTGGTAGCTTTCTGGAAGTGGCTCTGGAACTGGACCGGAGAAAACGTTCAAACAAACGAGATATTTCGTAATCGGATGGCGCATTTGGAACAGGGGCGACCGATCGGTTGAAATTTCGGCGGCCGGCGGCAAGGTCCAAAGACCATGCCAACGTCTGCCCGCGGCCTGGTGCAGTAGAACGGTTTGGGCCCGTCGTATCCACCAGTAATTTTCTTGGGTTTTCTGAGTTGCCGGCCGGCGCCGTTTTCGGGGAAGCGAGTCTGGTTCTACGGCCCGGCAGAAAGTGCGGACTGGGCACAGGACGCAACGTGGATTTCGAGGCAAGCACAAAAGCGCCCCAAGTTCCATGATCGCAGAATTAACGAGTCTTGCGTCTCCATCTTTGACCAAAATTTCTGCAATTTCCCAGAGAATCCGTCTTCCGGCCACGCTTTCGACACTTGCCTGCAAGTTGATCAATCGCGCCAGCACTCGGGTGACGTTCGCGTCCAAAATTGGTGCCGGCTTATTGAAAGCAAAGCTGACGATTGCCCCTGCCGTGTAGCGTCCAATACCGGGAAGCCGGGCCAGATCGGTAACGTTCTCGGGAAGCTTACCGGCCCCAGTCTCGACCAGATGCCGCGCGCAACGGTGGAGATTTCTGGCTCGATTATAGTAGCCCAATCCCTGCCATGCTCGCAAAACTTCTTGCTCATTGGCAGCGGCGAGGGTAGCCAGCGTCGGAAACTGGGCCAGCCAGCGATGATAGTAGCCAAGAACGGTAGTGACCTGGGTCTGCTGCAGCATGAGCTCGGAGACAAGAATCTGGTACGGATCGACCGTCTCACGCCAGGGCAAGCGCCGCCCCTCGTTTCTGTACCAGGCGACGAGCAGGGTACGAAACTCCGTGATTTTCAAAGCAAACTGTCTCATGGTCAAAGGGTGAATTCGTACTCCGCCGCTCTCACTCCGGAACAGACGGAACGACTTCGGGCCCTCTTGCTGGAACAAAATTTCGAGTTCAACGAGCGACCTTACATGATCTTCTTCGCTCAAAAAGGCAAACTGACGATCGCCGTGTTTGAAAAAGGACCAAAGGTGGTGATCCAGGGAAAAGAGACGGAAGATTTTGTGCGATTTCAGTTCGAACCGTTCGTCACGGGTGAAGCTCGCCTCGGTTATGAGGAAGTTCTGCAACCAGAAATGTTCGAACCGCATTTTGGCGTCGATGAAAGCGGCAAAGGCGACTTCTTTGGGCCGCTAGTGATCGCAGGCGCTTACGTCGATCGCGCAATTGCGCGTAAGCTCTTAGATAACGGCGTGATGGACAGTAAACGGATCGCCTCCGACCAGCGGATCAAAGCCCTGGCAGAATCGATCCGGCAGATTCCGGGCTTGGCCCACAACGTGGTTCTCATCGGCCCCGAGCGGTATAATGAACTCTATGTCCGATTCGGAAATTTGAATGATCTGCTCGGCTGGGGACATGCCCGGGTTATCGAAAATTTGCTTAAGGTCCGACCTGACTGCCCCCGTTCGCTCTCCGATAAGTTCGCTAATGAGCGAGTCGTTTTGCGTGCTCTGATCGATGCCGGGCGACGGATCCAAGTCGAGCAGCGAACGAAAGCGGAGGCGGACATCGCGGTGGCCGCGGCCTCTATTCTGGCTCGAGAGAAATTTGTAATGTGGCTCGAGAATAAGACCAAACAGCTCGGGACCATTCTCCCCAAAGGGGTCTCAGCAGCCGTTAAAGCTGCGGCTCAGGAGCTAGTACGGGTCCACGGCACCGAAATCCTGCCCAGAGTCGCAAAGATGCACTTTCGCACCTCCAGCGAGGTACTGGCGAAAATCGCCGATAGCCATTAGCCGATGGCCTGCGAAGGGTGATTAGTCCCTCACGTCATCCCGGCCGCTATCGATCGACCCATTGGCTATTCTTTTCAGCTTGCCTGACCGTCGTTCTCATGGATAGTGCGGAAGATTCTCAGCGCCCGTGAGTTGCGAGTCGAGCGCTGACGGTATTCGGGTTGCCGAACAGCCCGGGAAATTGATCATGCGAAAGGATTTCAAATGGCTAACCTAACGAAACGGGAAATCGTTGTGAGGATCAGTAACGATACTGGGATGGTCCAACACCAGGTTTTCGAAGTTGTGCAACGGACTCTCGATCTGATTACTGACAGCTTGGCGAGAGGAGAGGACGTCGAACTCCGGAATTTCGGGATTTTCGAGGTGCGACTAACGAGGGAGCGGGTCGGCCGTAATCCAAACCAGCCAGGCAGCAGCTTCAAAATCCCGCCTCGGGCTACGGTAAAATTCAAATCCGGAAAGATTATGCGGCAAAAGGTTGCAAAGCTTTCACCGGTCCTTAAACAAGCCGAAATGGTAAAGAGCGGCTCGGTGTCTCCAGCGAATCATTAGAAGTCAGCTTGCGTTAAATGAATCACGACGCTCGCGGTCGTGCGGCTGCCACTGCTCAAGGAGTGACCGAATCGCCTTAGATGTAGGAGTTTGATTCGGGTTAATCGGCTGCATTCGGAACCGGTCCATCTGCTCTCTCACAGTGGGCGGGACGACTCGGCCTTTCTGTCGACGGATTTCCTCCGCTTTCACCTCATGTCGCGTCTTGTTTAAGCGTCTTGCTTCCAACTCCTCGACTAGAATCCGCCGGGCCAGAAACCGGTTGAGAGCTTGGCTTCTCTCCCGGGTACAACGTACTCGCACCCCACTGGGGGGATGATAAATGGCCACTCCTGATTTGCGAAAGAACGTTTCCTCCAGCTCATTTTCCCGACAGCCAAGAGCCTGCATTTTTTCCTGGAGCGCCTTCGCTTTCTTGTCAGAGACGGGAAAAGAGATCACCGATTGGAGAAGAAAGTTTATTCGACCCGAGCAAACTTAAGCCTGTAATCAGGCGAGAATGAGATACTGAAAAATCGCTCGCAGAATCTGGGCAACAGCGACCGAATCGAAAGCAAAATCATCGCAGTGTATGTTTTGGCTGGGCGATTGTTCAATTCGGAATGAAAATCTTCCCCAGTTTCTTACCATTTCCGAAAAACGCAAGAACGAGATAACGGTTCGAGCGGCGCTTCTATCCACCGCCGCTTCGCTGGCCGGTTGGCGTTCAACGCGAAATTAGTTAAGATAGAACCACGCCATGTCTTCGGAACTTCTCACGACAAATCGTAAAGCGCTCACCATAAACTTGGATGAAGCGAAATACGGCACCTTTGCAGAGATCGGTGCCGGACAAGAGGTCGCCCGGCAATTTTTTCAGGCTGGAGGCGCTGCCGGCACCATTGCCAAATCGATTTCGGCGTATGACATGAAGTTCAGCGACGAGATCTATGGGAAAACGCCCCGCTACGTTTCCAAGGAGCGGCTGATCAGGATGCTCGATCATGAATACGATTTATTGATCCAGCGATTAAAGGAAGCGCGCGGCGATCGGAGCGCTTTTTTCGTCTTCGCGGACACGGTGGCCGCTCGCAATTTCAAAGGAACCAATGAATGTCATGGCTGGATGGGAGTGCGCTTTCAGGGAGAGCCGAGCGCAGCGCCCAGCGACATAATCATGCATGTCCGCATGTGGGACAAAGAGAACATCCTGCAGCAGCAAGCTCTCGCAATCATTGGCGTGAATCTCATTTACGGCGCGTTTTATTACCTCAACGATCAGGACAAATTAATCCAGTCGCTGGTGGACAACTTGTCCACCGACCGCATTGAAGTGGACATAATCAACTTCAGCGGTTCACTTTTTGAAAACGTAGACAATCGCCTGATGAGTTTAAAGCTCGTCGAATATGGGCTGACCAATGCGGTGATGTTCGGTCCCCAAGGCGAAGTGCTCCAGCCCTCCGAAGTACTCCATAAAAAATCAATCTTGGTTCAACGCGGAAGTTTTCGACCAGTCACGTTAGTCAACGAAGACATGATCCGCTGCGCGCTTGCACAATTTCTGCAAGAACCGGCCTTGCAGGGCGTCGATATCCTCGTGCTGATGGAGATTACGATGCACAACCTTTTGGCCTCAGGAAATATCGATCATGAGGATTTTCTGGCCCGGGTGGATACACTCGCTGCGATCGGAAATTATGTGCTGATTTCTAACTATCGGGAGTTCTATCGGCTAACCTCCTATTTTCGCCGTTATACCAAGCAGATGGTCGGCGTCGCTATGGGTTTAAACAACCTGCTCGAAGTCTTTAACGAAAAATATTACGAAAATTTGGATGGCGGAATCCTGGAATCCTTCGGACGCTTGTTCAAAGCGAACACCAAGCTCTACATTTATCCGATGCGCAAGAGCGCGTTCGATCGGTATTGCCAAGGCGGCGGATATTCTCCGACACCTGCGCTTGGCACATCTTCGCATCCGTTGGCCAATGACGTCTGGATTAACGCCACGAACCTGCAAGTAGAGCTTCATTTGCGAAACCTCTACGCTCACCTTTTGGAGAATCATTATCTTACACAGATCGTTGGGTTCGATCCCAGCGCGATGAACATTTTTTCAAGAGATATCCTCGCCAGGATCCATGCCGGAGAGACGGGTTGGGAGTCAGCAGTACCGGCAAACGTGGCCGCCCTAATCAAGGAGCGACATCTGTTTGGATATTATCGTCCGGAACCGGCCGCATTGAACCCGGCGGGCTAGTAGTTTCTGCTAGTGTACGGATGCGACGGATCGATACGATCAGAATGAGGACGTTTGACCGAGCCTTCGCGGCCTCAATAAGGCCATGAACCCCCTAGAACAACGCATCGGTTACAAGTTTCGAAATTCGCTCCTGTTGGCGGAGGCTTTGACCCACCCCAGCCTTGGGCACGAGACCCAACGCCATCATTTCGACAATCAGCGCTTGGAGTTTCTCGGGGACGCAGTCCTGCAGTTGGTCTTTACTGAACATCTATACCGGCTTTTTCCCCACTTTAGCGAAGGCCAATTGACCAAGCTTCGTTCTCGGCTCGTCTCGCGCGAGGGGCTCAAAGTGCATGCCATCAACATTGGTCTTGGAACCTACTTGATGATGGGGCGAGGCGAAGAAGCGAGCGGTGGCCGGAAACGGGCATCGATCTTAGCCGATGCATTTGAAGCGCTGGTCGGCGCGATGTATCTGGACAGTAATTTGGAAACTGTTCGCCGCTTTGTCCTGGATGAAGCACAGGACGACATCCAGCTGCTGTCGCTCCAGCCGCTCGAGGTAAATCCGAAGGGCCAACTCCAGGAAATTCTGCAGGCCATCTCAGCCAAGAGTCCGATCTACGAAATCGTGTCTCAAGCGGGACCGGAACATCAGAAACTCTTTATCGCAAAGGTGCTCTGGGAAGGAATCGAGCTGGGCGTCGGAGAAGGCTCCAGCAAGAAACAAGCGGAAACAGCCGCCGCGCTTGCGGCGTTGCACGGGCATCGCTGGGAAGAACATACCTCCCTCGAGCCTCCCAAGGCGGCCGGCGTTGATTCAGAAAGCCTCTAACCCCCCTCCATGACGCGTTTTGAGAATCCACACGGACAATGCGGGTTAGCTAGACAAACCAATCTCGGAGCGATGGATAGATCTCTTTATATCGAGCAAACGCGTCCTCATATCGCTCGGCCCGCTCCTGGTTCGGTTCTGTGACTTGACCAAAAACCGGCGCAAACTTCTTAGCTTCCTCAAAGCTTTTGAGCACACCAGCCGCTATCCCACCCTGAATAGCGGCGCCTACTGCCGCCCGCTCGGCCGAATTCTCGTCGCTGCCGCGAAGGAGCGGCCTTCCCAAAACATCGGCCAGAATCTGTCGCCAGAGCGGACTTGCCAAACCGTTCCCGGAAACGATCCAATCGTCTACCGTCGCCCCGGTTTCTTCCATCGCTGCCACGATCTGTCGCAAAGAAAAAGCGACTCCCTCCAGTAAAGCGCGAACAAGATGCGGAGCTTGATGACGAAGAGTTAAGCCGACAAAACTTCCGCGTGCTTTTGGATCCATAATGGGAGAACGTTCACCAACCAGATAAGGGAGAAAAAACAGGCCCTCGCAACCCGGTTCAATTTCTCCTGCCCGCCGATCCATCTCGGAATACGAAATCGTCCCTCCGTAGAGAGTCTGGCGCAGCCAACGCAACGCCATACCGGCTGCCAACATTGCCCCAAGCAGATACCAACGGCGGCGATCGGCGTGACAAAAAGTGTGTAGCCGCGCCTCTGGATCTACCAGCGGTGCTGCCATCGGTAAAAAAACCTGTCCACCAGTGCCGATAGTCACCGAGCCGCGGCCTGGCTCAAACAGACCGTTCGCAACGGCTTGGGCAGGTTGGTCCGCGCTTCCCATCGCCACTGGAATACCCGAACGGAGGCCAAGGTCCTCGCCAGCCTGGGCGGTAAGTTTCCCAGCTAATTCAACCGAGTTTCGAATTTTCGGAAAGATTGCGATCGGCATTTCGAGCTTTTCGATCACCGCATGGGACCAGACCAGATTGGCTACATCAAACAAGCCGGTCGCTGCCGCATCGCTCGGATCGGTCGCTAAGTCGCCACAAAGTCGGAAGCGTAAATAGTCTTTCGGTAAGAGAACTGTGCCCAACTGGTCGAAACGCGGTCGATCAAACCGTTGCAGCCAGAATAGAGTCGAAATGAGAAACCCAGCGGCAGGAGCAGTCCCGCAGACGGTCGCCAAAATACGGCGCTCGACCCGTTCTTCGATCTCCGACAGCACGGAAGCCCCACGTTGATCGGCCCAAATAATGGCATTGCCCAGCGGTTTTCCGGTCTTGTCCAGTAGCACGGGACCATGCATCTGGCCCGAAAATCCAATGGCCAAAATTTCCGGCTGACCAGCTGCGTTTATTGCCTGTCGGACAGCCCGAGTCGTCGCATTCCACCATTGTTCGGGATCTTGTTCCGCCCAACCCGGCTGAGGAGTTAAGATCGGGTACTCGACCGAACCGAGACCTAGAATCTTGCCGGAAGTGGAAACGGCGACCACCTTCACGCTGGAGGTGCCCAGGTCAATCCCGAGGAAGGCACTTAACGAGGTGCGAGTCTCAAGTACGGACCTTTCAATCTCCAGTTCCGGCGTGTCGGCCGGAGCGGTTGCTGCGAGAGAAGCGGACATGGCCATACGAGCGCTCAGGAAAGGCCATGCTGCGCGGCCTTCTTTTTCAAGAACTCCAAGCCTTTGACTGCTAATTGCAGAGGCTCATAACGGCTCTTCCGCCAAACACAAGTCGCGCCGATCAAATCAGGATTGATAGCCGCAAACGCCTCCAGCACCAGCGGACCCCGGTATTGAATCTCCTTCAAACCCTGAAATACATCATCCCAATCGACTGTCCCTTCGCCTGGTAGCCCCCGGTGACTCTCGGACATGTGGATGTAGCCGGCAAATTTGGCTGCTTGTTTGAGAGCGGAGCTAAACTGATCCTCCTCAATGTTCATATGGTAGGTGTCAAAATGAATGATGAAATCATCAACACCCATCATTCGGAAGTATTCACACGCGTCTTCGCCGGTATTGCAGAGATAGGTTTCGTAGCGGTTTACCGGCTCGATTCCGAGTGCCACCCCTTTGGGCTGAGCATAGCTGCGAAGCTGAGATAGAACGTCTGCAACCTTCTTCTTTTCGTCATCGGTCGGAGGTTGCCGGGTAAGAGTTCCCAGATTGCAATATAAGCACCCAAGAAGCTGTTTTCCCCCAAAGTCGGCCACCCGATCAACGGCATTTTTTAGAAACTGCAAAGCACCGGACGGATTGTAAGGAAGATGTGCAACCTTTGGTAGACAAAGGGAAGCCACACCGGTAATTCCATTCTGTGACAACGACTTCGCTACCATTTTGGAATCAAATTCTGCGGGCTTGAGCAACGGAATTTCGATTTGATCAAACCCGAGCTCAGCGGCTTGTCCGATGACTCGCGAAGCTATTTGATTATTCCAGAACCCGTCCAGAGTAAATGCATGAATTCCGTATTTCGGCATAAAGAATGGATGTGGATGAATGGTGGGCAGTAAAGCGAAACGTCAACGAAACGTCAACGAAGGTCAGCGAACGTCAAAGCTGGTTGTCGTTCGTTGCTGTTCACTGTCCTTCGATGACATTCGTTGGTTAGTCAGAGGAACTTGCCCGGATTCAATATGTCACCGGGATCCAACGCTCCCTTGATGATTTGGTGGAGCTTCAGACTTTCTTTAGTTACGGCAGCCGGCCACCAGCGTTTTTTTGCCAGCCCGATTCCGTGCTCTCCGGTAATCGCTCCTCCCCAAGCGATGACCTGGCCAAACAGTTCATCGAGAGCGGCGTCCATCCCCTTTTGCGCTTCCGTATCATCCGGATTCGCCACCATGACATTAACGTGGATGTTCCCGTCACCAGCATGCCCGAAGCAGGCGACCGGAAAACCAAACCGCTGCTGGAGTCGATCAGCGAACCGGACTAAATCGACAATTCGTCCACGCGGGACGGTTACGTCCTGATTTAGCTTGGTTAGGCCAGTAGCTTTGAGAGATTCAGAAAAACCTCTCCGCAATTCCCACAGCTGCTCACATTCAATCTCACCAAAGGCGCTCTCAACGGTGAGCGCGCCGAGAGACCGCACCTGGGCGGTCAGCGCTTCGAGTTCAGATCGCACAGATTGCTCCTGTCCATCGAGATCGATCAACAAATGAGCGTCTCCTTGAGGAACAATCTTTTTGGCTAAGTATTTCCTAGCCGCCTCCAAGGTAAATCGATCGGCGATCTCCAGAGCTGAGGGGAGGAATCCAGAATGCAAAATCCCTTGAACGGCAGTGGCAGCGTCTTCGATCGTCCGATAGCTGACGGAGAGCGACGCCCGGGCGGGTGGCAGCGGAAGAAGTCGCAACGTCGCTTCGGTCACCACGCCGAGCATCCCCTCCGATCCAACGAAAAGTCCCACCAAGTCGAAGCCGGTCTTGTTTTTCAGCGTTCGTCCCCCAACCTTGACAATCATGCCGTCGGCCAAAACGACTTCCAAGCCCAGCACATAGTGGCGCGTGACTCCGTATTTCAGACAGCGCGGACCGCCCGCGTTGGTCGCAATATTTCCGCCAATGGAGCTATGCTTGAGACTGGCCGGGTCAGGCGGGTAAAATAAACCCAGCCGCCGAGCCGCTTCCTGAAATTGTCCAGTGATCACGCCGGGCTGGACCACCGCAACTCCATCATTAACTGCGACCTCCTTGATCTCGTTCATGCGGATGAGGGACAATGAGATGCCGCCACGCTCCGGCACGCATCCACCGACATAGCCGTACCCCGCGCCGCGCGGAGTAACGGCAATCCGCTTTTGTTGAGCAAACTGGAGGAGAAGAGAAACTTGCTTCGTCGTTTCTGGTTCTACGACGACGTCGGGTGAATGGCTGGCGAACCATTTGTCACCGCTATGTTCCTGCAATTTTCGGGGATCAATCGAAACCACCGAAGCACCAAGAAGATCGGTAAGCTCGGGGAAATAGTTCATTGCTGGTAACGGTGATTGGCGTTCGGTGAACGGTGATTGGTAATCGGTGATTGCTGATCGAGCGGCCCGAAGGGCCAAGAGAACTTAGGCCAGGCTTTAGCCAGGGTGCGCCAGAATAAACGTGATCAGCTGCTGTAGGGGCGGAGGACGGCCTCATCTGAATTTGGGAGAGCGTGATATTCGAGTTAACGGTATTTTTCCAACGCCCTTACAGGGCTTGGGGTTAAAAAATCGGGCAACCGGCTAAAGCCTGGGTAAGCTCTTATAGCCCTTCGGGCAATCTAATGGATCACTTTCTCACTAATCTAATCACTTGTCACCAATCACCCTTCACCACCTCCCCCATCACATCCCCATGATCTGGTAACCGCCATCCACATAGATAACCTGCCCAGTAATAGCGGCGGCACCATCGCTGGCCAGAAAGACACCTGTCGTACCTAACTCTGCGGGATCACAACTGCGCCGAAGCGGAGCGTGCTCCTGGTAGTGCTTCAACATTGTAGAGAATCCGGCGATCCCGCGGGCACTCAACGTTTGAACAGGTCCGGCACTGATACAATTAACCCGAATCTTTTTTGTTCCCAAATCGAATGCAAGATAACGAGCAGTCGCTTCCAGGCTAGCCTTGGCTACTCCCATCACGTTGTAATGTGGAACCACTTTTTGAGAACCGTAATAGGTCATGGCGATGACAGATCCACCCGAGGTCATGAGAGGCACTGCTTCACGGACGATCCCAACCAGGGAGTAAGCACTAATATTATGCGCCGTGAGAAATGCCTCCCGGCTGGTACTGACAAAATCACCTTCCAGTGCTTCTCGAGGAGCGAAAGCAACTGAATGGAGGACCAGATCCACTCGATCGGTGTGTTTTCGCACATTTTGGAAGAAATCAGCGATTTCCGAATCGTTGGTTACATCACAAGGATACGTGGGTACGTCCGCGCCGAATGTTCCAGCCAACTCTTCGACGTTTTCCTTCAGCCGTTCACCCTGGTAGTTGAAGATCAGCTTTGCCCCGGCTTGGGCCCAGGCTTGTGCGATCGCCCAGGCGATACTGCGTTTATTGGCAACACCAAAAACGACACCGATCTTACCATCAAGAGTATTCGAACTCATGCCAGTTATGTAATGGAGCGCGGCTTATTCCTCAACCCGGGATCGCTCTCCAACACAACGCCGGGAACGGCGTGAACGCTGGGAGGTGACAGGTGAGAGGTGAGAGCGGCCCGAACATCCGTAACGCCTTAGGTCGGGTGGTCCGGCCCAGGATCACCGAATCGAGAACGAGATCAGAAGCCGGCACGAGATGGTTGGCGACCATATTGCCAAGTCAACCGGCTACTATAATCGGAATCCAGCAATCACGGTACAGGTTCAGGACATCGGTAACACTTCAGGTTCAGGACATAGGTAACACTGCAGGGCGATGCCCTGGAAGAAAAGTGAACCTATGGAACAGAGAATGGAATTTGCGCTGAAGGCGCTAAAGAGTGAGAACTTTCGGGCCCTGTGCCAGGAATACGGGATCAGTACCAAGACCGGCTATAAGTGGCGGGAACGCTTCTTGCGTGAGGGCTTAGCAGGTCTAGCCGAAGAGTCTCGCCGGCCGCGAAGTAGTCCCCAACAACTCAACCAAGAAGAGCTCTGCGAGATCGTACGTCTGAAGCTGGCCCATCCCCATTGGGGACCACGTAAGATTCGGGAGCTCTATCTGCGTCAGCACGGAGTAGTTGCCAGCGTGAGCACTTTTAAGCGGGTGTTGGAAGCAGCTGGTTTAACCCATCGACGCAAAAAGCGCC
>WNFQ01000455.1_pt1 | contig 29820 bp, 34 predicted proteins | sample 5400171 | NCBI WGS metagenome assembly WNFQ01 (sample SAMN13153356, study PRJNA577476) | soil metagenome | isolation source: 20 cm soil under Madrone tree | place: USA:California | collected 2016-06-14
CGGTTCGGATCTGATCGAGGATAAATGGATCAGCCTCGGCAAAAGGGGCGAACACTCCGGTTGGCGAACTGACATGGCCAATCTTGATTACTTTGGAACTCGCAGCGTTGGCGGTCGTTCCCCGCAAAATCATTGGTCCAGTGATAGCCGTTGCCCCGAGGAGCTTGATCACATCGCGACGGCGCCACAATTTGTTAGCAGAATTTCCCGTGCTCATTTTACTGGTTTCTCTCACGCCGCGACCGCCTCAATCACCACCGTTGACGAGCGAATCGGGCTGCTCTTGTCGAGCCGGAAGCCCGCCCGCTTCAGCAGTGCGCGGTATTCGGACAGCGAGCGCTCGCGGCCGGGTAGCATCACCATCATGTTGAGGTCCATGAGTGGAGCCAACCCCGGCTCGCCCATCTCGCCTAGGAGCAACTCGATCACGATGACCCGACCGCCCGGCCGCATCGCACGCCGGCAGTTTTCCAGGATGCGGACGGACTGCCCATCATTCCAGTCATGCAGTATATGTTTGAGCAGATAAAGGTCTGCCTCGGGTACAGAGGCGAAGAAATCTCCCGCCAACACGCTACTGCGCTGGGCGAGCCCCAACCCGGCGGCGGCTGCTGTCGCGCTAGGCACCACATCCGGGAGGTCCAAAATGATTCCATGCAGCTGCGGATTGGCAGTCATCAGACTGTGAACTAGCGTGCCGCTCGCACCTCCGATATCGACTGCGAGCTTGGCTGTCGATGTATCGACTAGGCGGGTGACGTCCTGCGCTACCCCGGAGGTAAAGCCGTGCATTGCATTGGTGAAAGCTGTGCCTTCTTTGCGCTGTTGTGCGTAATAATCCCAGATCGCCGCACCGAGTGCCGGAACGGTCTGCGGCTGGCTGGTGCGCATCGCATCCAAGAATCGACCCCAGGGCAGCCAATGGCCCGGTGCCGACCAGGCTTTCGCTAGGCTATGTAGCGACCCAGGCACGTTCGTCCGCAAAGTACCTAACAGCGGAGTCGCGGTGAACGTTAGCCCGTCACCACAGGCCACCAGTCCGAGTGACGCACACGCACGCAGTAAACGGAAAGTCGCGATTGAATCGGTGCCTTCAATTGTGGCAATCTGTTCAGCAGTCGCAGGTCCCATTGCGAGGTGATCCGCAATAGAGTAGGTAGCCACAGCACCGACTATCTGGGTCTGAAAAAATCCGGTTAGCATCTGCATCATTCTTTCGAAGTCTTTGTCCGTTGCCTCCAAGGCGGTCGTCATAATGTATTTCTCGGTTGTGTAATCCACCCACGGTAAGGCGCTGGCCTCCGGACGAGTAGTGCCGAGTAAGCATTGCAGTGTTGCACGATCTGCACCGGTCTTTGGCATGCTGGAGCAGATCCGTTCATTTCTAACCGTGGTGGAAGAGGGCGGTCTCCATCGAGCAGCGGTGCGCTGCGCATATCACCGTCAGCAGTGTCGCGTCAGATGCAAGTCCTTGAGCTCGAATTAGGAGGGCGATTATTGGAGCGCATGGCCACCGGCGTGCGTTCTTTTCTGGCGCAGCGGGTTCCCTCCCCTGTTCCACCTAACGGGCAGAAGCCGGATGCAACGATCCAGACAGTAATAACGGCAACCGAAACAAAAAACGGCGGGTATTCAAAGTACTGGGCTCTAATACCCTCCAACTAAATACATGCAGCCGGGCCATCCGGCCAACGCTGCCAGAATTATAACGGGAGTACTATTTATGAAACTGGGTTTTATTTGTGTAAATCAACCGGGTCACCTCAATCCGATGACGGCGCTGGCGCGTCAACTGCAGGGGCGCAACCATGAGGTTGTGTTCCTTTATTCTTCGAGCGCTAACGGTTTGCTGTGTGTTCCTGGTGACGATAGGGATCCTCTTGACGAGAAGCGGCCCGAAGTGAGCAAGCTGCACGGAGAGGACGCTTTAGGATTTGCCGTCGGCCTGGTGGTACAGCGAACAGAGGCGATGCTAAAATCAATGCCCGCCATGATCGAGGCGACCGCTGTTGATGCCCTCATCATTGACACGATCCAATTTTATGCCGAACTGGCGCCGATGAAATTGGGCATACCCTATATCCACGTGGCGGTCGCAATTCATTGTGACTATTCTGGTTACACACCTCTCTGTATCTCCGGTGATTCTCATCAGACAACCCCTGAAGCTATAGCCAGAAACCGGAAAGGTGTGGCCAAGTTTGCTAAAATGCTTGGTAACGACGGGGTCAAAGCCTATGCGAGGAACGCCGGCTTCAAAATCGATTGGGAGGATCCCGGTTTCACTTTGTCCAAAATCGCTTGGCTCACCCAAACTCCCAGGGAGTTCGATTTTGAGACTTCTAGTTGGCCATCGCAATTTCATCACACCGGGCCGTTCCATGATGGCAAAGGCCGGGACGAGGTGAATTTCCCTTGGGAGCGATTAACCGGAGACCCGCTGATCTACGCTTCAATGGGGACAGTACTGAATGGTCAAGCGGAGGTCTTCCGCACTATTGCCGCCGGTGTCGCGAAGCATAAGGGCGTGCAGTTAGTCCTTTCCATTGGCGATCAACTCGAGCCGGAGTGGATCGGACCGGTTCCTAGTAATGCGATCATCGTCAAGCGGGCGCCTCAATTGGAACTATTAAAGCACGCCTCAGTTTGTATCACGCATTCTGGGGTGAACACCGTGCTAGAGTCTCTGGCGCAGGGTGTCCCTCAAGTGGCTATCCCGGTAAGCTTTGATCAGCCTGGCATTGCCGCAAGAATAGCCTACCACAAAACCGGTGTAGTCACCTCGCTAGATAAGTTGACCGCTACCCATCTCTCAACCCTTCTAGGTGAGGTGCTGAACGACGCGACTTACCGTGACAATGCCCGCCGGATCCAGAAAGCGATTGTAAAGGCCAACGGACTCTCTGCCGCAGCCGATCTGGTAGAAGAATCGCTGGGAATGACCGAGGCCGGCAAGGCGTAAGACAATTAGATCGGATGAGCAACTAGGCGAGCGGAGGCCTGATCAGGTACGATCCTCTACTGAACCACTTTCTGCGTTACCTGGTTCTATTTCATCGCTACGTATCCGACTCTGCTGGCCAGCGCTCGAGCGATGGGTAGGTAGTTTGCAGAAAAGCGGGCTAGCTGGTCGAGATGCACGTGCATCCCCGTGACGTTGGTACTAGGCTCAGGACCCATTAATCCAGCAGGGTGAAAGACCGCTTTGAGCCCTGAGCAGACCTCATCGGTTCGCCGCCAACATTTAATGTAATTCCAACGTCCGTCCGTAACAATTTACCGGTGAACAATCGCGCTTGGAGACGAGATACGCGATAATCTTTCGCACTAAAGCTGGGCTTCGATAGCCGCCTTATCTATAACCGACCATACTTGTACAATCTTTTCGCTGCGAAATTCATAGATCACATTCTCGGTAAAGGAAACTCTCTTACCGTTTACATGGAGGCCAAAGAACTTTCCCTTTGGCGTACAGTCAAAGCCTATCCGGCTCGCTATATAAGGCGGATCGGAAATCAGCATCTGGACATTGAAATAAAGGTCCGGAATTTCGTCAAAGTCTCTCTCCAGCATTTCGAGATAACCTGATAACCCGATCCGCCGACCGTTGTGGATCACTTCATCATGAACGAACTGTCCCAGCTTCGGCCAGTCCTGCTTATTCAGGCAGGCAATGTAGTCTCGGTAGACGTCGGAAAGGTCGGTTTTAATCACGGCAATTGCCCCTATCTTTCTACAAGGCCCTGCTGCAAAGGTAGTGTCTCAGTTTGAACTTGGCTGCGCCCGTCGTAGCTTCAAGCTCAGGATGGAAGCGGCCAATACCATTGTGATGCCGTTTCCAAGCCAGATCGATGGCGCGGCTCACATCACTCCGTAGATCGTCCACAGCCCGATACCGTTGCCGCGATGTGGTGCTTTCCTTGAGCATGGGAAAGACCGCGTAGACGCTTCAAGATTCCCGGTCCGAGGATAAATGGATCAGCCTCGGCGACAGGAGCGAACACTCCGGTTGGCGAACTGACATGGCCAATCTTGATTACTTTCGAGGCAGTAGCGTTGGCGGTTGTTCCCCGCAAAATCATTGGCCCGGCGAAAGCGGTTGCGCCCAGGAGCTTGATCACATCGCGGCGGCACCACAATTTGTTAGCAGGATTTTCGGTGCTCATTTGAGTGGTTTCGGTCACGCCGCGACCGCCTCAATCACCGCCATTGACGAGCGAATGGGGCTGCACTTGTCGAGCCGGAAGCCCGCTTGCTTTAGCAGTGCACGGCATTCGGGCAACGTGCGCTCACGGCCGGTTACCGTCAGCATCATGTTGAGGTCCGTGAGCGGAGCCAACCCCGGCTCGCCGATCTGCCCGAGAAGCCTCTCGACCAAGATGACCCGACCGCCCGGGCGCATCGCTTGCCGGCATCTCCGAAGGATGCGCACCGCTTGCCCATCGTCCCTTTCATGCAGAATCTGTTTGAGCAAATAAATATCGGCCTCCGGGACATAAGTGAAAAAATCGACCGTTGATATTGTCTATATCTGCCATCAGCGTAACAAAGAGAGACTCTGGCCCATCACTAATCGATTATGAGTTTCTCAAACTTCCATAGGAGGGCCAAGGTAAATGCAACCGTGCTCTTCGCCGAGAATTGGAGCACGCGGATCTGTGTGCGGAATGCTCTCCATTGCCTGGAAGAACCGATCAAAACCGCCGGGAACAAATGTAACGATCATGCGCGAGGGAATGCCGCCGACATCCGCCCACGTGTGGGGCATATTTCGGGGGACCGCTACCGTTGTACCGGGGGATGCTTCGATGATATCTCCATCCAAGCAAAAGCGGATCTGGCCTTCCAGGATCTCAAATATCTCGTCTTCGTTCCGATGTAGATGGAGTGGAGGCGCCGCATTCGCAGCTCCCCTGTGTTCTATAATGCGATAAGCTTCTTTCGTCTGTTCACTCCTGATCTTCACTAGGATCTCTTCCGACGCGTTGATTTTGTAGCTATGCGCCGTCTCGGTCCTTTGCACAATCGCGAGGGCTTTAATGTGTTAGGCTCTCGTGTCATAATATATTCTGGGTTTTGTAATTACCCACGGTAAGACGCCGGCCTGCGGACGAGTAGTGCCGAGTAAGCATTGCAGTGTTGCACGATCTGCACCAGTCTTTGGCATGCTGGAGCAGATCCGCTCATTTCTAACCGTGGTGGAAGAGGGCAGTCTCCATCGAGCAGCGGTGCGGCTGCGCATCTCACCGTCAGCACTGTCGCGTCAGATGCAGGCCCTCGAACACGAATTAGGAGGACGATTATTGGAGCGCATGGCCACCGGTGTGAGCCCGACGGCGGGCGGCCAGGCATTGGCCAAGAGGATGGGCGCTGTGCTGGAGTCCTACGATCTGGCCATGAGCGATACGAGGCGTGCTCTCCGCGGGGAGACAGATCAATTGCGAATTGCTTACATCCCCGCAATCGGCCCGCAGTACCTTAGCGGGCCGATGAGCGAGGTGCGGCGAAGTCATCCGGAAACGGTTTTAAAGCTCGTGGGCTTATCACCGGGCAAGCAAATAATCGCTCTTCGCGCCGGAGAGATCGATATCGGCATCACGAATGAGAGCGGCGAGTTGCTAGCCGGCGAATTTTACACCCGAAATTTGGAAGAGACGGGTAGTTACATTGCCCTTCCGGAACACCACCGGCTTGCAACCCGGGATCGGGTGCAATTGTCCGATTTGAAGGGCGAATTTTTTGTCAGCTCGGACTCTCAACAAGTACCCGGTGTGGACCGGCAGGTCGAGACGTATTGCAAAAAGTACGGGAAGTTTCGTCCGAAATTTCACGGCCTGGCGCAAAGCATTGCACACGGCTTCGAGTTGGTCGCCAACGAAAATGCTGTTCTTATGTTGGCGGCCTTCGCCAGCCATCATTCTCCGCCCGGCGTCGTCATTCTACCCCTGGCGGACGCGGAGTTGACTTGGAAGATTCTGATTATGTGGCGGCGAGGCAGAGCAGGTGGTGCCCTGAAGGCATTGCTGGACGCCCTGTTTAGGAAGGTAACTCCCAAAGCCAATGAAGCGACAAGGTTAGCTGCCAAAGCCAAGCCTTACTGATAGCGCAGCGAGTAGATCCCTAGGCCACATTCCTAAGCTAGGGCGCGGTAACGGTGAGTATTGGCCGTATATCCTGAAAGCTGCCCGCGAGGTAGCCTTAGCCGGGCCGGGATACGCTCTCTCTTGTTACGGATACGCCACGATCCCATCCGTCTCAAATTGGGACGGGGAATCCTATTTTGAAATTGTTTTTCGAGTCTCCTTCAAAGCGATTCGTGTCGCAACCCATTCACTATTAGCATCTTACATAGTTTAGCTAACCTTGGCATGCGGCGTGCGTATGGGGCGAGATGATTCAAGGAATAAACCATGAAGATTATCCGATTTCCATTAGGTCAGGAGAACAAGAACCCGTCAGTCAGCAATCTGCCAAACGAAATTTCACCGCTACTCACTCAATATCGAGACGGTGCGCGCGGGGAGCTGCTGGTCTGGGCGATTTGTGTCGTTAGCGCGGTGACATCTATTGTTCTCTCTGTTAGCCAACTCAAGAATGATGTGAGCCGCGTTCAGCGTACGCACGTTGACCGGATCAGCGTAAGCCGATTAGCCGACGAAGCTCCCCATGCGCTTGAGATCTCGAAACAATTGTGATGAGTCGCGGCATTCAAAGCAACGGCAGCGGGATAGATCCAAGTGCGGGTTCACTATCGTCGCGGATGGATATCCCGAGAAAGGGTTATCAGAAACGCCGTTGGAGGAATCGCCTCTTGTTTGCCGTGGGTTTGGCGATAACTATTGGAGGCTTAACATTCTTCATCTCGCGGCTGAAACCGGCACTACCTTCCGTGGACCGAAACTCAGTCTGGATCGATACGGTCGTGCGCGGGCCGTTGATTCGCGATGTACGTGGTATCGGTACGCTAGTTCCCGAGGATGTGCGCTGGATACCGGCTCGGACGGATGCGCGGGTTGAGCGGATTGTTGTATGGCCAGGAACCCAAGTTAGGGAGGATACAGTGCTCTTGGTTTTGAGCAGCGCGGAACTTGAACAACAAGCGCTGGATTCTGATGCGGCGGTGAAGAGCGCGCAAGCCAAACTCACCCAGCTTCAGGCCCAACTTGAAGGCGAGTTGTTGGAACGCCAAGCGGCCTTGACCAAAGCGAAAGCCGATCGCGATACCGCCGCGGTCGAGATGGAGGTTGACCAGAGGCTGGCCAAGCGGGGTTTGATTGCTTCTCTCGATTTCAAGAAAGCAAAGATCTCAGCGACGGAGCTGGCTGAGAATTTCGAGGTCGAAAAGCAACGATACGATTTCTCTAAACACTCGATGGAGCCACGTCTGGCAGTAGCTCAGGGCGACCTGGATCAGGCCAAAGCGCAAGCGGTTTTACGTCATAGCCAAGTAGACGCGCTGCAAGTGCGAGCCGGAATGAACGGAGTTCTCCAGCAAATTGCAGTGGATGTCGGGCAGCGAGTATCGGCTGGCACCAGTCTAGCGCGTGCTGCGGACAACACGAAATTGAAAGCGCAGATTAAAATTCCCGAGACGCAAGTGCGAGACGTCGCGCTCGGACAAATCGGACAGATCGATATGCGGAATGGCAGCATCGTTGCCGGCACAGTTTCGCGAATTGATCCCGCAGTAAGGGAGGGGACAGTACTGGTTGATGTGACTTTCAGCGGCGCAACTCTGCCGCGCGGGGCGCGACCAGACCTGAGTGTAGAAGGAACGATTGAATTAGAACATTTGAATGATGCCGTATATGTCGGCCGGCCCGCGTTCGGTCAGGATGATTCCACCGTCGGTCTTTTCAAGCTGGACCCGGACGGAAACGTAGCGGGAAGAGTAAAGGTTCGCCTGGGCCGTGGTTCGGCCACTAAAGCAGTCATTGAAGAAGGTCTTCTGCCGGGTGATCGCGTGATTTTGTCTGACACTAGCGCATTTGATAGTCACGACCGGATACAGCTGCGGTGATTGGTAATTGGTAATCGGTAATCGGTAATCAATCATCAATCACTGATTACTGATTACTGATTACTGGTGATTGGATAATGATAGTTGAGAACAGCACTAAACATGAATCTCGGAGTAAGCATTTCCGGAAAAATCGAACCTTGTGGGACTGCAGCTGTTTATGAGGCCGTCGACATTGTCGCCCCGTTAGGATCGATACAGTGCGCCTGCTTGCCAATCACCAATCAGCGATTACCGATTACCGATCACCGATTACTAGCCTCGAACACCCAATCGCTTACTGTTACCTGTTGACCGCTCCATGTCCTCAATCCTCCAGGACTTTCGCTACGCCTTGCGGCTTCTCCTAAAGTCGCCCGGGTTTACAGTTTTGGCAGTTCTGACTTTGGGCCTAGGTATCGGCGCCAACGTCACGGTTTTCAGTGTTCTTAATTCTGTGATGGTCCGATCACTGCCGTTGCCGCAACCTGAGCAACTTGTCCGGCTGTACTCGGACTGGGAGCCGGCGTTGCCCAACAGCTACGTTTCCGCGCCAGATTTTTTGGATTGGCGAGAAAGAAATACGCTGTTTGCCGGCCTCGCTGGTTGCCGGATCAAAGACGTTGGACTCCAACGAAGTGATGGAGCGGAAAAGATAACGCTGGCAGCTGTGTCCGCCAGCTATTTCCAGCTGATCGGCGTCGGTCCGAGGGTTGGACGTGGTTTCACGCCAGGCGAGGATGAGTCCGGCGATTCTCACGTTGCCGTTCTGAGCGAGAGTCTCTGCCGCCGCTTGTTTGGATCAACTGAAGGATTTTTGGGACGTTCGATTCAATTGAATGCCGAGTCTTACACCGTGATTGGCGTAATGCCGGCCGACTTCCATTTCCCTGACGAAAAGATTCAACTCTGGATTCCATTGCACTTCAGCGAGCCGCAACTGCGCGACCGAGGTATTCGCTGGCTGACAGTTTACGGCAGGTTGAAGCCAGAGGTAACCCTCGCCCAAGCCGGGTCGCAAATGTCGAGTATCGCGGCGAACATCGCTCGCGAAGATCCTACGGACAACACCGGATTCGGAATCCGGTTGGTTCCATTGCAAGAGGACATTGTAGGGGAAAAGCGTCCTGCGCTACTGTTGCTGCAGGGCGCGGTAGGCTGCCTGCTTCTGATTGCGTCTATCAATTTGGCAAACCTGTTATTATCCCGGGCTTTGCGCCGCCGCCGAGAACTTGCCATTCGTGCCTCGCTCGGCGCAAGTCGTTGGCGATTAGTACAGCAATTGTTGGCGGAGAGTCTATTGCTGGGAGGACTGGGCGGAATTTTGGGAATCGTGCTGGCTAATTGGGGCGTTGACGCATTCCTCTTCTTCGCTAAAACACTCATACCACGATCGTCGGAAATTCAGATCGACGCGGGTGCGCTCTGGTTTACGTTGGTGCTGTCCCTCGTGATCGGAGTGTTCTGTGGGTTGGTGCCGGCTCTCGCCATATCAAGCGGCGTTCAGAGTAATCTCCGTGAGAATTCTCGTGGTTCGGTGGGCGGAATTCATCAAGCGATTTTGCGGAACGGCTTGGTCATCGCGGAAATCGGGTGCGCTCTGGTTGTGCTGAGTTGTGCCGGGCTGCTTCTCCGATCCTTTCTAAAAGTCGAGGAGACCGATTCAGGTGTCATTCACTCAGAAAAGGTGCTGACTGCTTCGCTCTCGTTGCCACCAGTTCGTTACGCAACCGATCAGTCGATTCGGTCTTTCTATCAGCTTACTCAGGATAAGCTGACGCAGATGCCTGGAGTAAAGTCAGCTGGGGCAGTTACCGTACTACCACTGACGTTGGGTAATTCTGATCTTTCCTTTCAAGTCGTGGGCAGGCCGCCTTTTCCTCAGGGTCAGCAACCGATGGCCCGATTTCGCGTGGTCAGCGGTAGCTATTTTCAAGCAGCCGGTATTCCCCTGGTTGCGGGCCGGCTCTTTGGCGAACAAGATGGACCTGACGGTCCCCCGGGAATTCTGATCAATCGCGCCATGGCACTTCACTTCTGGAAAAGTGCGGAAGACGCGATCGGAAACAAGATCGATAGCGAAACCGGGTGGATTGGTACCATCATCGGCGTGGTGGGCGACGTGCGTAACTTCGGTTTAGCTGCTCCGGTTGGCGACGAATTTTACTATCCAGTGAGCCAGGCCCCGCACTATGGTGATGCCGGATCAAACCTTGCCCTCGGAATGGTATTGGTTATTCGCGCTGCGGATTCAATCGATCCGGAAACGCTCATTGGCCCCTTGCGACCGAGAATCGCGGCAATCGATTCGAGCGTGCCGCTTTCGAGAGTTAACACTTGGTCTCACCTGATCGCCGATTCGATTGATGATCGTCGCCTGAATCTTTGGTTGGTTGGTAGTTTCGCCATAGCGGCGCTCATTCTCGCGGCAATGGGCCTTTATAGTGTGATCTCTTATGGTGTCGCTCAGCGAACGCGGGAGATCGCGGTCCGCGCAGCACTAGGAGCGCAACGGCTCGATATATTTCGATTGGTTCTGGGTGAAGCAACTAAGCTGATGGGAATCGGCATTGCCGCTGGCCTGTTTGCGGCCTTTTACCTGACGCACTTGATGCAAGCCCTCATCTACGGTGTCGGTACCGCCGATCCACTGACTTTCCTTGGGGTAGTCGCGGTGCTGCTGTTCATCGGCCTAATTGCGAATTACGTTCCTGCCTATCGAGCCATGAATATTAACCCCACTATGGCGTTGAGAGAGGAGTAGGTGATCGGTGATCAGTAATCAGTATTCAGTATTCAGTAAGGAACCATCGACATAAGATGAGATTTTCGCTTAAAGATTTTGCAAACTGGAATCTTCAAGAACTGCAACCGGGGCGAGTCCCTTTCATGAAGCGGCGCGTTCCGGCACGGATTCGCATTAACCTATTCTAGGTAATATGGTGATGACTGATTACTGGTTACCGGTTACTACCCGCCAACTGACAACTGCTAAGCGCTAACTTTTATGTCCGATTCACTCATTCACCTGCACGGTCTCAAAAAGGTATTTCTCACTGACGAAATCGAGACCAACGCGTTAGCCGGGATTTATCTCGAGATTTTGAAAGGGGAATATGTGGCGATCGCAGGTCCGAGCGGATGCGGCAAGTCGACTTTGTTGTCGATCCTTGGGCTTCTCGATTCGCCCAGTGAAGGCACCTATCTGTTAAACGGTAAACAGATCGAGGAACTGAACGCCAGTGAGCGCGCGAGGATTCGCAATCGCGAGATCGGATTCATTTTTCAGAGTTTCAATTTGATCGGTGACCTGACGGTGTATGAGAACGTGGAGCTACCGTTGACCTATCGGCGTGAAATGCCGAAATCAGAACGGAAGAGACGGACGCTTGATTCGTTACATCGAGTCGGTATGAGTCACCGGCAGCGCCACTATCCCAATCAACTGAGTGGCGGACAACAGCAACGCGTTGCCGTTGCTCGGGCGCTAGCCGGCTCTCCCTCGATTCTATTGGCAGATGAACCAACTGGGAATTTAGACAGCAAGAACGGGGACGCAGTCATGGAGCTTCTCTCCGAGTTACATCAAGGTGGAGCAACCATTTGCATGGTTACCCATGACAGCAGGTTTGCCCAATATGCCCAGCGGACGGTGCATTTGTTTGACGGCCAAATTGTGGCGGAAGAAGAGCAATCGGTAGGGACCGGCTCCCAACTTCGCGAAATGCATCCGCCACGAGACTGACAGCGCTTCGCGAATAGCCGATGAGCAAATAACCAATAGCCGAGAAAGACCAGGAACGGCGGGCTGGCAATTTCTACGATGTGGATCATCAGGGCGATAAGCAGCCGAAACGAACCCGCAACCCGTAACTTGTAACTTGTAACTCCCACCCATGCTTCGTGACATTCACCACGCTTTGCGTCTCCTTGGAGAATCTCCGGGATTCACGATGGTCGCGGTCCTCACACTGGGAATTGGCATCGGCGCGAACATAACCATCTTCAGCATGATCAACGCGGTGCTACGGCCATTAGCGGCGCCGCAATCGGAGAAATTAGTCCGCCTCTATGAGACCGATGAACGGCCATTGGCAAAAGGATCGGTATCGGCCCCGTTTTTCTCGATTGGCGTGAGCGAACCAGCGGCTTTGAAAGTATGGGAGCGTACGCGCCCAGGAATTTTGCACTCCACGGGCGATCCGGTTCGGAGCGGGTGCAGGGTGCGGCGAAAGCTCTGCTCACCCGGCCGTTCAATCGGGATCCGGTGACAGCGCCGTCTGTGTTTATAATCCCTTTTTTTAAACCGGTCCGGATTCTTGCCCTTTTTTTGGATCGACAATGTTGCAAGGAGCTCGACCGCTCTCGGAATTGGGGCTCCGGACATAAGCGTTATAAACCTCCCTGTAAACTCTATGTGCTCGGCGCGCGAAACTTCTACCGTGGCGCACTTTTCGTTGTGATCCAGTGAAAGCCTTCGACGGAGTCGAAAACGAGATCAGCTCTTTGGCGACGAAACCAATCCAGGTTTCGTTTCCAGAAAATTCTTATCGTGATTGGGAATTGTCGTGATCTGAGTTAGACTTGGATTTTTCTTCTTATTGCAAAATGTAATGGAAACGGACTGCTGGCCGAGCCAGATTTTGTGATCAACTTTTATGAATAGAATTACCCGGACGGAGTTAAAGGCGAAGCTCGATGGGGAAAAGAACTTCAGATTGGTCAATTGTTTGGACGAATGGGCATTTCGAATCAAACGTATTCCTGGCTCGATCCTTTTCGATAAAAATACTTGGGAAACCCTCAATCCCTCGGAGGAGGTCATCGTCTACTGTTCGAATCCGGGTTGCACGGCCAGTGTGCTTGTCTATCAACAACTTGTCGAACATGGCTTTCAGAATGTTTGGCATTACGCGGGTGGGATAGCCGACTGGGAGGACGCCGGGTATCCGCTGGAGGGCGATTGGGTGGCTCCGAAGCGAACGGATGCGTAGGCGTAAGGAAAGGCGCGAAGCGCAGAAAAGATTTAAGCCTGGGCTGCAGGCCCAGGATACGATTTTTGAGAGACGAAGCGCTGAAGGCGTGAAAAGAGGGCTGTACCTCCGATGGATCCTCTGCGCACCTTCGGAGCTCCCTCCGGTTTAACCCCTATCCTGGGCCTGCAGCCCAGGCTTAAATCTTTTCTGCGCTTCGCGCCTTTCCACCGTACCGCAGCGATTCGGCCCCAGGGTCCGAGGTGGCCCCCAGACTTAAATCTCGGCTCGCCTTCGGCGTCTTGCTACCGACCTATAGCACCCGAACTGAAACAAATCCTTCGTCCGGTGCCCAGGCTAGCCGATTACGCAACGGTTTTCCGAAATGCTCGCACTCAATCTCAACGATGTCACCGGGCTTGGTCTGAAACCCTTGCTGACAGCTCAATATGCTTGCACCGAAGAAATGAACGTGGACATCGCCGGGCCGGCGAAACATCGGATATTTGAAATGATGATGTTCCAGGTTCGCGATCGAATGGCACATGTGTTCTTCGCCGGTCAGCATCGCGCCGCTCCAAACTTCCTTTTCGTCTCGCCGAATACGTACCGTTCCCACTAGGCTCGGCGGTAGTTCGCCTAGGTATAGCTCGGGACCATAGGAGCAGGCGCGCAATTTTGAATGGGCGAGATAGAGGTAATTCTGCCGTTCCAAGGCATGGTCAGCGAACTCGTTACCGATCGCGAATCCCGCCCGGACCGGAGTCCCTTCCGGATCGATCAGGTACAGCCCGGTTAACTCTGCTTCTTCGCCGCCATCATTGGCGAAGGCCGGTGACATGATCGTGTGCTCCGGATTCACGACGCATTGGCCATCTCCTTTGAAGGCCCACTCAGGTTGCGCACCGATCCTTCCCGATTTCGGTTTGCCTCCTTCGTACCCGAGGCGGAACATCTTCATCGAGTCAGTCAGTTGGTCGGGGTCGCCGGCTAGCTTTGCGTGCATCGCATCTCTCGAACTGGCGCTTCCCAGGTGAGTGAGACCAGTCAGTGAAACCCAACATCGAGCCCGATCGGGATGGTCAAACGGTACGAGCACCCGCCGTTCCCGAATGACTTGATCGTAAAGCTCGGTTCGGTCGGACAAATGCTGCGTAGCCAATTCAGCTAGTGTGCCTCCGGTCCGTATCGCTTGATTGGCAAGCTCATACACTGAGTAAAACCGATCCAAAATCCGGAGAATCGATTGATCATCGCTTGGGCTGCCGATGAGTCGATTGCCGTGCAAATCTAGGAATTGAACAAGATTCATATAATAGAATTTAGAAGCTAGAATTTAGAAGCCAGAAGGAGGTGATCGCAAAGGGCAAATAGCAGATGGGGACTGGTTTTTGCGGTAGAGCGGAGTAAGCAGCTTCTTCCGGTGGTTGCGGCCATAGTTTTGGGTGGTACCAGGATTCTCGGTGGTCGCGGTACGTTTCTAGATACAATTGCGGGTGCGATTTTGATTCTGCCTCTGCAATCGATATTGTCAGTCGTGCAGATGCCCAAGGATGGCCGAGAAATCGTTTACGGAATTGTCATCATTGCGATGTTGCTGCTGTACGGGAGCGAGCGCATTGAACAATGAAATGGAGAAGGACAAACGTCTCTATCGTCGTGCCTGGGATGCCGCATTCCACGAGCGGACACGCCACTAATGTGTATCAATAAGTGACTTACGATGATTATTATGGAAAAACAGGAATTAAATTTTGAGAGGTGTTTCCAATGACAGAGCAATCAAACGGATCTCTTCGCTCACAAGCCTGGTTCGGAGGGACCAGTCGCGATGTGTTCATTCATCGCAGCTGGATGCGGAATCAGGGATTGCCGGACGATGTCTTCGATGGCCGCCCAATCATTGGCATTTGTAATACTTATTCGGAGCTCACGCCGTGTAATGCTCATTTCCGTGGGCTAGCCGATAAGGTGAAGCAGGGAGTCCTGCAAGCGGGCGGAGTAGCGTTCGAATTTCCCGTCATGTCGCTGGGCGAGTCAAACTTGCGACCTACCGCGATGCTGTTTCGGAACCTGGTCAGCATGGATGTAGAGGAGTCGATTCGAGGTAATCCGATCGATGGCGTTGTTTTATTGACTGGATGCGACAAGACTACGCCCTCTTTACTCATGGGAGCGGCCAGCTGCGATCTTCCCAGCATCGTGGTATCGGGCGGACCGATGTTAAACGGCCGCTTCAAGGGACAGACTATCGGATCCGGAACCAGCGTTTGGCAGTTCTCGGAAGCAGTGCGCGCCGGACAGATGACGATGTGCGAGTTTTCGGAAGCGGAAGCCTGCATGTCCCGGAGTGCTGGCCATTGTATGACGATGGGAACGGCTTCTACGATGGCATCGATGGTCGAAGCGCTCGGTGTGGCCCTGCCGCACAATGCGGCGATTCCGGCGGTTGATTCTCGGCGAGGTGTTCTGGCTCAGATGGCCGGGCGTCGCATAGTCGAGATGGTCCGGGAAGATTTGCGGCTCTCCAAGATTCTTACCCGCGAAGCATTCGAAAACGCAATTCGCGTGAATGGCGCGGTAGGCGGATCAACCAACGGCGTCATTCATCTCCTCGCGATTGCGGGGAGAGTTGGCGTCAATGTATCTCTTGATGACTGGGATAAACTCGGCCGAGATGTTCCCACCATCGTGGATTTGATGCCTTCCGGGCGATTCCTCATGGAAGATTTCTATTATGCGGGAGGTCTTCCGGTAGTGATGCGCCGGCTCGCGGAGGCCGGGCTCCTCCATTCTTCTATCAAAACCGTGAGCGGCAGTACGGTTTGGGAGAATGTTCGGAACGCCGAGTGTTACAATTCCGAAGTTATCCGGCCGCTGTCCAAGCCGCTCGTTCGTTCCGGCGGCGTTGCCGTGCTACGGGGAAATCTGGCCCCGGATGGAGCGGTGCTGAAGCCCTCCGCTGCTAGTCCGCACCTCCTGAAGCATACGGGCAAAGCAATCGTCTTTGAGAACATTGAGCATTACCATGAGCGAATCAATGACCCTGATTTGGGGGCCGACGAAGACTCGATTCTTGTTTTAAAGAATTGTGGACCACGAGGTTATCCAGGGATGGCGGAGGTCGGTAACATGGGATTACCACCCGCGCTGCTAAAGCGCGGAATCACCGACATGATTCGCCTATCCGACGCGCGGATGAGCGGAACCGCTTACGGCACCGTGATTCTACACTGCGCGCCGGAAGCGGCAGTGGGAGGTCCGCTCGCTTTGGTGCACGATGGAGATATCATCGAAATAGATGTTGAGAAGAGAATCCTTCATTTGCGGGTGGAGGAGGAGGAACTGGAACGGCGGCGGCGCGCATGGGCGCCACCGGAACTGCCATCCGGAGGTTATCAGCGTCTCTACTGCGAACGTGTGATGCAGGCTAACCTCGGCGCCGATTTTGATTTTTTAATTGGTACGCGAGGCCATGCGGTTCCGCGACCGTCGCATTGAAGCGCCGGCACTAAGGCCTGAGCGAACGCGCTATACTCCTGAATTCTCACTTCTGAATTCTGTCTTCTAAATTCAATATTCTTATTTCGCCATGCTTCTCTACCGAACTACCAAAGGTTTTTTGCTGAAATCGGAGGGTCACCACTTCACCGTCCACGGTACCGATTTTGACGAGCTCTTAAACCTACCCAATTTGTATAATCATCTGCTTGAGATTTCGCGCCGCGGGCTGGGGGCCGAGCCGCCGGCTCGTGAAGACATTCTTGCGCCGGTCGGCACTCAGGAGATCTGGGCGGCCGGCGTTACTTACGAACGAAGCCGGGAAGGCCGCCAGGAAGAATCAAAAGAAAGCGGGGCAGCAGTATTTTACTCCAAGGTATACGAGGCCGAACGCCCTGAGCTTTTCTTCAAAGCGCCCGGATGGAGGGCGATCGGACCAGATTCCAAGATTCGCGTCCGCAAAGATGCTCGGTGGAGCGTGCCGGAGCCTGAGCTAGTGCTCGTGATCAATGCGAATCAACAGATAATTGGTTACACTTTGGGCAATGACGTTTCGTCGCGGGATATCGAAGGTGAAAATCCATTATATCTTCCCCAGGCCAAAGTGTACAACGGCAGTTGCGCTCTCGGGCCTGCGATTTGGGTCAGTGACCAGCCATTTAACCTCAACACTGAGATGACCTTGGTGGTCGAGCGTTCCGGTAATTCGGCATTCCAGGGCACTGTGCCGCTGCTGCGCATTCGTCGCGACTTTAATGAACTAGTGGAATACTTGTATCGAGAACTCAGTTTTCCGGTTGGTGCTTTTTTGTTTACCGGTACGGGCATCGTTCCGCCCAATGATTTCACATTGGAGACGGGAGATTCGGTCAGGATCGCGGCGGCGCCGATCGGCGAACTCGTAAATGAAGTTGCCTAGGAGAACCGCGAATGGACATTGCGAATCATGAACCACAAATGGATGTTGCGAATCGTGAACCGCTCAGAGGAGCTTCTGTATAGAAATCGCTTATGAAAGATTCCTTAGCTGCCCATTTAGAATTGGTTGCCGGCTTTCGCGCGCCTGGAGCCAAAGAACGCGCGGCCTTTCTTCGTCGCGTTGGAGAGCACATCGAGATGGTGGGCGACGAATTGATTCAAGTTTGCCATGTTGAATCTAAGCTCTCGATTGATCGCCTGAGGGGAGAGCGCGCACGCACGGTTAATCAACTCGCGATGTTTGCCGATTTGATCGAGGAAGGATCGTGGGTCGACGCGCGTATCGATACTGCTCAACCTGAACGCAAACCAATTCCGAAAACCGATCTTCGTCGGATGCTGGTACCACTCGGGCCCGTGGCGGTTTTCAGCGCTAGCAATTTTCCATTCGCGTTTTCTGTGGCCGGCGGCGATACCGCTTCGGCTTTTGCTGCCGGTTGTCCGGTCATTGTGAAAGGACATCCGGCACACGCTCGCACCTCGGTTTTGGTAGGGGACGCGATTGCTCGAGCCATAGCAGACACCGGCATGCCCAAAGCAATTTTTCACCTGCTGACAGATAGCTCGATCGAGGCGGGCACGAATTTGGTTACTCATCCGGGAATTCGTGCAGTCGGGTTTACCGGCTCAACTCGGGCTGGACGCGCCCTTTTCAATCTGGCGGCTGCTCGTCCTGACCCAATTCCAGTGTTCGCGGAGATGAGCTCGCTGAACCCTGTTCTGATCATGCCCGGTGCTTTGCGAGAACGCCGGGCTGAAATTGTAAATGGTCTGGCTGGTTCAGTGACTCTCGGGGTCGGCCAGTTTTGCACCAAACCGGGCGTAGTTCTGGGCGTACAGGGACCGGACTGGGAAGAGTTCAGCAGCGCACTGGGTGGAGCATTCGCCAAAGTGGAACCGGCACCCATGTTGTATCGCGGCATCGAGGAGCGATTGGCTGATTCAATTCGGAAGACGCAAGCTTACGTGCGGGTAAGCCAAGGCGCGCATCTTTTGAGAGCTACCGCCAAAGAATTTCGCGAGAACCATGCGCTGCAGGAAGAAATTTTTGGTCCGGCAACTTTGTTGGTGGAATGCGCCGATGAAGCGGAAGTATTGCAAACCATCGAATCGTTGCCGGGACAGTTGACCGCGACTGTGCATCTCACACCAAACGAAGAGGAATCGAGCCGAGCATTTCTGGAAGCGTTCACCGAAAAAGCAGGGCGCGTAATTCTCAACGGCTATCCTACTGGGGTCGAAGTGTGCGCGTCGATGCAGCATGGCGGTCCCTACCCGGCGACTACGGACTCCCGATTTACTTCGGTCGGCACAGCTGCGATCTATCGGTTCGCGCGACCGGTGTGTTACCAAAATTTTGCCGAGAAGCTATTGCCGCTGGAGCTGCAGAATGTGAACAAGCTGCGGATCTGGCGACAGATCAACGGACGGTTTACGCAAGAGGATGTGGCGGGGAAATAGCCGATAGCCAATAGCCAATAGGCGATCGGGTTGGCCCCTAGACTGATATCCTCCGGGCTCAGGAGTCGAGAGCGCAAATGCAGGGATCGAGTCAGCAATCAGGACCGCGCTGGAAGGAATCGCGTAACGCCATCCGTGGCGCAAGCATTGTCTACGGTAGCGGCGACTGTCCTTTTGCGCGTCTTCTTTTTCGGCGGCCTCGAACTCGAACCGAAGCTGCTCGGTTGGCGCGACCAGAAACCACAGTCGCCATTGTTTCGCCACGGCATAAGACGCACCTCACAATATAGCCTTCAAGAAACCTTAGGGGGACATCCTCCACAATATCTAAAACGACGCATGTTTCGGTTTGATCGAGTAATCGCCAGCAGCCCGACAGATCTACATACCGGGTTTAAGTAGTCGGCTATTGGCTATCGGCTATCGGCTATTTTCCCCTAGCACCCAATGCCACGGTTCGTAAATAAAACCGTGCGGATTATCACGGGTGTACGGCATCACAAATCCAAAATTTGCAGCATTGGAAGCGAGCCAATGAAACGCCGCGGTGTTTTCAAAGTCCTTCATCAGGTTTGGATGAGTGGGGGTTCCTATATCGAGAGCCAGTCCGGTGTGATGTTGGCTGAAGCCGGGCGCAGCGTTTACGGTGAGAATCGTGTCGAGGTCCATCCCCTTCCGCAATTTCTGTTCGATGATTTCGCGTTGACGATGTACGCTGCGAAAACTCGAAATAAGCAGTAATTCAATACCGTCATCGGCAGCCGCACTCTTCATCGCGTGCCATTGGAGCGCAGCTTGGGGGCTAAGGTGATGTTGCCGCTCGTGTCCCTCGACCGAAATCAGGTCCGATGCTTCGAGGTATGGAGTGAGCTTCCGTAGTGCGCCATAGTTGGACGGAATCTGGAGCGCAAGGTGAATAGATTCAATCCGGCGGAGATAATCTTCATCGAGATTGTGAACCATTTTCCTAAGCGATTCCGAATTTCACCGTGCACTTATCGGGGAGCCGGCGCGTCATCCCGTCACCAAACAGGCTCACAGATCCTGCCTTCGCCGGATCTGTTTCGCCCTGCTATCACCGCCGCTCGCACGCTGACACGTTGCTAAACTTGGCTATCGGCTATTGGCCATTGGCTATTTCCTTGCCTACCATCGCTGGTGAACCAGCGGCCGAATCTGATCTTGATAGACACGCGTGAGCGCCTCCATTTGGGCGGACGTTAGTGCCGGTAACTCCGCGGCTTTAATGTTCTCAAGCACTTGACGTTCGTTTCTTGCTCCGGGAATCACGCAGCTCACTTCGTGAAATTCAAGAATCCAACGCAACGCGAAACTTGCCATATTCACATTCGGCGGGAGCACTTGACGCACTTTCTCCACTGCGGCCAAAGCGACATCGAGATCGACACCGGAAAAGGTTTCTCCGCGATCAAATTGTTCGCCTTGTCGATTGTAGCTGCGATGATCATCGGCGGCGAACTGGGTCTCCTTCGTTATTTTGCCACCAAGTAAGCCGCTCGCGAGCGGAAGCCTAACCAGGATTCCCACATCGCGTTTTTGCGCGAGCGGAAAGAACAGCTCTTTGGGCCGTTGTCTGAAAATGTTGAAAATGATTTGCACGGTCGCAATACCAGGAAACTCGGTTGCCTTGATCGCTTCTTCGATCTTTTCCACGCTAACGCCATAATGCAGTATTTTACCGGCCTGCTTTAGAGCGTCGAGTGCGGCAAAGACCTCCGGGCGATAGTACACATCAGTGGGCGGGCAATGGAGTTGGACTAAATCTAGCGTTTCGCGCTTCAGATTGGTCAAACTTCGTTCCACGAATGCGGTAAGATTCTCCTGGTTGTACCCGTCGGCGGTATGAGGTTGAAGTCGTCGGCCCGCTTTGGTCGCGACGAACACCTTTTCACGGCGTTCGCCTAGCACTCCGGCGATCAGCCGCTCGCTTCTGCCATCACCGTACACATCGGCCGTATCGAAAAAGTTGATCCCGTTATCGATTGCGGTGTGTAGCAGTCCGATTGCATCCTTTTCCGAGACTGAGCCCCAAGATGCGCCGATCTGCCAGGTGCCCAAACTTACTTCTGAAACTTCAAAGCCTGTTTTTCCGAGTTTGCGGTATTTCATTGGTTTCAAATATTAGAGAGATATTCGTGCGGAAGTAACGTTCTGCACTGTCGTTCGTTGACGTTCGTTGACGTTCGTTGACTCAATGGTCGATGATCTTCTGGAACATCGACTAGTGCAAAAAGTAAAGTGTCCGATCGCAAATGTGCAATTTCTCGCAAAATGCGCACGAATCCTTTCACGGTTCAGCCAGTAATCTCGCGGATGAGTCCCGAGGCCAGGAACCCTCCATCCACCGCGATACATTGGCCGGTGATATAAGCGGCCGCGGGAAGGCAGAGAAATGCAACCAACCCGGCCACCTCTTCCGGTTCCCCGACCCGACCAAGGGGTGTTCGACCGACGATGCTGGTTCTGACGCGTTCATTCGCCAAAAGGCCCTTTGTCAGATCAGTTTTGATGAACCAAGGAGCGACTAAGTTGACCCGGATTTGGTCCGGAGCCCACTCCACCGCGAGGACTTTCGTCAACTGCGCAAGCGCGGCTTTCAGAGAACCATATATCGCGCCGGATCCGACCGCGACCTGACCTGCTACCGAACCGATATTGACGACCGACGAACCGTGCGCAGCCTTCAAACAAGGATAGAGCATCCGGGTAAGTTCCCAGATCGAGCCGAAATTCGTTCGCATGAGGTAGTCAAATTCCGCGGAATCGTAATCGACGGCTTTCTTACGAATATTGGTTCCAACGTTATTAATCAAAATATGCAGCGGGGCGGATCGACTGTCCGCCCACTGTTTGATGCTACGAAATCCTTCGGACGTGCTTACGTCGGCGGGAATACCATCTAATTTGCGATTCTTCCGAGCTGCATCTTGCTGAAGCCGTTCAATGTCATCCTTTTGACGAGCGACAATGGTCACGGCGGCTCCGAGTTCCATCAGTTCTTCCACTACGGCCCGGCCGATCCCACGGGTTCCTCCAATTACGACTGCATGGCAGTCTTTCAATTTCCAGCGTTCACTCATAAACTAAGCTCTCTTTGTCCGGAGTATTTCGTTAGTCTCACAACCGCAGCATCAAACGATTTATGCCTAAAACATTTGCCGATCTCGACGAGCGCGAAGTTCTCGCTTTGGCCATCTCCCTGGAAGAAGAGGATAGCCGAATTTACCGAGATTTTACGGAAAGAATGAAAGAAAAGAGTCCGGAAATCGCTTCAGTTCTACAGTCCATGTACGAAGAGGAGTCATCTCATCATCAACGATTGGCGGAACTATATCAGCTGAGATTTGGCGATCACATTCCGCTCGTCCGCAGACAAGACGTCAAGGGTTTTGTGAAACGAAAACCAATTTGGCTGAACCGGATGTTGCGGCCGCGACGCGTGATTGCCGAAGTCATGGGAATGGAAGCAGAGACGCGACGCTTCTATCGGGATGCGTGTAATAAAGTAAAGTCGGCCGAGATTCGCAAGCTGCTGGGTGAACTGGCAGATGCCGAAGAGGATCATCAGGATCTTCTGGTGGAGAAGTGGAAAGAGAAAAAGAAATCCGGTGTTCTCGCCAAAGAACCAGCGTCCAGGGAAGATAGCCAATAGCCAATAGCCAATAGCCAATAGCCAATAGCCAATAGCCGATGGCCGAGAAGGCACCCACATTGCCAGGGCGAAACAGATCCAGCGAAAGCAGGATCTGTGAGCCTGGATCCGAGGAAGATGTGGTAGCCAGATCCTAGCGGCTGATGGCCACGGAGTTAGGTCCGGACCCCGCTGGGAAGGGCGAATCGGCTACGGGCGTCAGGACACCGCTTTCATCGATCTGATAACCGGAGATGTTGTGAGTGAACTTGTTCGCTACGTAGACGAATCGGCCGGTTGGATCTACTGCGATGGAAACGGGCTCGGTCCCGGCGCGGAACGGTGAACCGGGAATCGGTGTTAGGGCTCCGTCGGAACCGATCCGATAAGCCGAAATGCTGTTACTGACCTGATTGGTGACATAGCAGAACTTACCGTTAGGATGTACGGTCACCGACACCGGCTCAGTCCCGGTAGGAAAGGGCGAGCCGGAGATTACTGTAAGGGCGCCGTCCGAATCGATCCGATAGGCCGAGATATTGCTGCCGCCCTCATTTACGACGTAAACGAACCTGGTCATGGGATCCACCGCCACTGCAAAGGGTCCAATGCCCGCGCTGAAAGGCGAACCCGGGATTGGCTGCAGGCCGCCATCCAAATTGAGACGGTAAACCGAGACGTTGTTGCCCACCTCATTCGCCACGTAGATGAGCTTGGCAGCCGGATCGACCACCAAAGAACGGGGAAATCTCCCCGCGATAAATGGTGAACCGTGAATTGGCGTCAGGCTACCATCCTGACTGATGCGGTAAGCGGAGACATTGTTGTCGGCCGCGTTTACGACGTAGGCAAACTTGCCCGCAGGGTCTATTGCGATTTGATGGGGATCGCTTCCGACGGAGAAGGGTGAGCCGGGGATGGCTATCAATGCCCCACCAGAAGCGATCTTGTAACCGGAGACGTCGCCGCTGCTTTCATTTACTACATAGGCGAACTTCCCATTGGGATCGACTCCCACGGAAGATGGCAGATTCCGGGCGGCGAACGGCGAGCCGGGGATGACCGTCAAGCTGCCGTTCAGGCCGATTTTATAGGCGGAGACATTATTGCTGCCGCCCCCGTTGGCCACGTAAACGAACTGGCCACGTAGCGACGGAGCCAGCCAAATAAAACTGGACATCACCAACAGCAAGGCATTACCGCAACCCTTAGACGTTGACGACGATCTTTCCAAGGTGTTCGTTTGACTCCATATACCGATGCGCCTGAACAATCTCATCGAGCTTGAAAGTCTTGGCAATAATCGGTCGGAAAGTGCCATCAGCCAGTTTGTCGATGATGAACTTTTTCGCCCGACCCTGACGTACCGGATCCGTGTTGATTTCGAATAACGTGTATCCGCGAATGTTGAGCCATTTTCCGATCGCTAGGAATAACGGGTAGGGAGTCGGTTCAGGCGCCAAGGCGCCATATTCGATGATCATCGCGCCTTGCCCGGCGGCTTTCGCCAGCGTTTCAAGGCCGGGACCTGCCACCGGATCGAAAGCGAGCCGAAATCCTTTTCCGCTGGTGATTTCGTGGACCCGCTGGACGAGATCTTCGCGACTGGTGTCGACCACAAAATCTGCGCCCGCGTCTGACAAAGCGGAAGCTTTGGCTTTATTGCGCGTCGTGGCAATAGAAATGGCGCCAACCGCCTTGGCGATCTGGATCGCTGCCAATCCTACGCTGCTAGCCGCAGCGGTGATGAGTAAATGCTGGCCCTCTTTCAACCCGCCAAATTCAACTACGCCGTAAGCGGTGAGGTACTGCATCCAGATTGAGGCCCCTTCCACCGGCGAAAGATTGGTCGGGTAGGGTGTCAACGCGTGAGCCGGCAAAACCGCGTATTCACCGTAAGTGCCGTACTCGATCAGCGAGAACGAGGGAATCGAACTGACTCTATCGCCGGGTTTAAGCCCAGTTACTCCCGGTCCGACCGCTTCAACAATTCCCGCTGCTTCGTAGCCGAGCAATGAAGGGAAACTTGGCTGATACAAGTATCGACCCGAACGGAACATGACCTCGGCGCGATTCAACCCAATCGCTTCGACTCTTAAAAGAACTTCGCCTTCTTTTGGCTGCGGTTTCGGTAACTCTTCCAGTTTCAATACATTGGCGTCACCAACCTCGTGAAAACGAACGATTCTAGGCATACGGAGAATGACGAATAGCAAATGGCAAATAGCAAATAGCAAACTAGTGCATCGTCTCATATAGCAGTTACATATGAGACGATGCACTAGCCTCAGCTGGGCGTAGACCGCACCTTTTAGGTGCGGCACCTGGTGCTACTGGATACGCGGCTTTAAGCTCCGAGGTTACGACGTTTCGCACCTGGAAGGTGCATCTACTTTACTCGTGGCGCAGCTGGCTTCGATACTTCACAAACCCTTTTTTGAGCTCTGACGAGACCCCCTGCTTTTCGAAGAAAGTGTGTGCCGCAGAACGCTTGCTGTTGCTCAGTAACATAATTTTCGAGCAATCCGCCTGCAGGCAGAAGTCTTCCATATACCGCGCCAGAATCGTCCCATAGCCTTTGCCTTGCTGCCCCTGATCGATTACGAAATTTTCGAGGAGGGCATACGGTTGATACCGATACAGTGGATCCAAGCAGAGGGTTAGAAATGCACTTCCGCAGATCCGGTCTTTCATCTCCAGAACAAACAGAAAATTGTGAGGATCAGTACGTATTTGTTCAATCCGATCTTCTCTGACATCTATCATCGTATCTGGAGCAACTGAACGAACCAGTTGGTGATAAAGGTGAGATAGAGCAGAAACGTCCTTAGGTTCAGCTTCACGGATCATATGCATGTCAGAGAATACGGAAGACCGGGTAAAGCAGGTGAGCAAGCCTCTCCAATTGCAACCGCCGCGTCTTAATCTTCAACCAGTCCGGTGAGGCGACCGGGTCCCACTCACTTAGGGCCCGGGAGATTTCGCTCGCCTGCCAGTAGACGATGCACGCCAGGATCAGGTTCAGGCAGCCTCGGCGTCATCGAAGGGGCGGAGCCTCAGATAACCGGTGATCGTCTGTTGACGCTCGGAGATCGTCGGCTGCCGTCTGCGGTAGAACTCGATCAGCCCTGCATCAAGCCCCAACTGCGCCGCGCTGAAGCAAACAAGTTCCTCGAAGAGCTCGAATGGCTGCTGCTGCGGGAAGCGACCCAAGAGCCGGACGAAGGCGACCTGGTAGGCAAAGCCAAGCCGGTTATGAGGGCGGCGGCACCTGCCGAGCTGTACGAAATCTTCTTCGGTTAGGCTGTCTACTCGCTTGAGCTGGTCGCGGGAAAACATTATCGCTGTGATACCGCGAACGCCGAGGCACGGAAAGACGCTTCCGTAGCGTTTAAATTTACGCGAATCTGCCTAGTACCCTAGATTGCCCGGTGAAGACGGGCATCCCGACCGATGTTCTTCAGGTGCCACAATCCCTGCCCAGAATTTTATCAATTACCAACCAATGCTGACCCTCCCTGACAAGTTCCGAAATTTCAGCCGAATTCAATCGGTAATGAAAACCGCTTTTATTTAAGAAGTAGTCGCCTGCGTCAGCTTGGGCGGCCAAATAATCATCAGAAAATTCTGACGCATAATACTCTTCGCTACTCATAACTTTGTGCTTCGCCATTGAGTAGACCGGCTCGAAGCTTTTGGCCCACCGATGGAATCAAAGCGCGTATTTCTCGGCGCCGAGGAAATGGAGGGAAATGTACTCTTCATCCCCGACGACCCAGCTGTTATGCCCCGGTGGAATGTAAAATAAGTCGCCGGCTCTCATTTCGATTACGGTTCCATCTTCCATCCCTGCGGTAGCGCGCCCGCTAACCACCAAGCCAACATGTTCGACCTGGCAAAGGGTAGCGCCGCTTTTCGATCCGATGTGAGTGGACCATTTCCAGCCGGGTTCGTACACTGCACGGCCAATGGTAACACCTCCCAGCGTGATCTTCTCGAATCGACCTTTTTCAAAAGAGATCACTTCGTCGGGCGTTTCAAATCGCTTCAGAATAACTTGTGGCATTGAAATTTCCTCCGAGGGTTTCAGACCTGCGCGCCGGGCCGCCATCGACCTGGAAATCCGCACCGTTGACGTACCTGGCCTGATCCGAGGCAAGGAATCCCACGACATTAGCGATCTCGTGCGGCTGCGCATTCCGACATCGACGGCGCGTTCAGTCGCTTCGAGATCCGTTACATCGGCTTGCAGAGCGAGCACGTTATCGCCGAGCTCCTTTGCGGCCGCCTGCAACGTCTTTGTATTACGGCCGGTGATTGCCACTCGCGCACCTTCGGTTACAAATCGGCGTCGCTGAATCGGCCGAGTGGAATGCTCTGGCTAACCCGCTGCTCCAACTCTTTCTCTGCGTCTTCCGTGGGCACTATAAGGGACCAGATCGGCGTTCGGGTGGCGCCCGGTGTGACCTGATTTACCCGGATTTTGCGTGGAGCGAACTCAGAAGCCAAATTTCGAGTCATTGTGCGTATACCGCCTTTTGCTGCGGCATAGGCAGTGAATCCCGGTATCCCGAGCACGGCTTGAACCGAACCATTCAATAGGATCGACGCGCCTTCCTTCAGCTGCGGTGCCGCGGCCTGAATAGTGAAGAAAACGCCCGTTAAATTAGCGCGAATGACTCGTTCAAATTGCTCGACTGAGGTCTGGCCGATCGGAGTGAGTTCGTGAAAGCCGGCGTTAGCGAAAACAATATCGAGTTTACCGAATTGTTTGGTGACTCTGTCGACGGCGCGTTCAGTCGCTTCGAGATCCGTTACATCGGCTTGCAGAGCGAGCACGTTATCGCCGAGCTCCTTTGCGGCCGCCTGCAACGTCTTTGTATTACGGCCGGTGATTGCCACTCGCGCACCTTCGGTTACAAGGCCGGTGATTGCCACTCGCGCACCTTCGGTTACAAACAATCGGGCGGTAGCGAACCCAATGCCGCTATTACCACCAGTGATCCAACCAACTTTGTTAGCGAGTTTCATGGATGAACCTCTATACTGGCTGTACGCACCTGTGTTTTGCTGAATTGACCGTTGATAATGGTTTATCACAGGTTTCTGTGACCGAACGAATGAACTCCAGACGAAATGGCTGGAATTCGGGGTCCGGGCTTCGTTTCTCTTCAACCCGCCGGCGAAGAGCCAAACAAGCGATGATAAAAGCATCCATGCTTAGCTCCTCTCCTCTGCTTGTTCCTGACCGTTCCCTTTTGCCTCGAGGAGCGTGACGACTGCGTGAGGAAGGATCGCGAGTGCGATGAACCCGGCAGTGATGGCGAGATCATGAATCAACTTAACAAGTTCCATATCTGTGTTTCGACTCTGGATCGCAGGGACCAAGCTTGGACGCGTGCAATCTTTTATGAATTTCTTCTTGCATTAGGTGTAATTACACTTACTACCCAACCTGGCCAGAGAACAACTTAAAAATGAAAAGGGGTAACCAAAGCCGTGATCAACCGAGAACAGGGGTTGAATCCCGGCGCGTCGAGTCCACCGGCCGTTTCGGGATGGAGCTCGGCTACCACGCCGAAGGGCGCTTCGACAGGCTCATCCAAAAAATCAAAAACAAACCAATATGTCTACCAACACAAAAGAAATCCGTCTCATCGCTAGTATGATCGTCGTACCGGGTAAGGAAAACGAGTTGCGTGAAGTTCTCCGCTCTCTAATTGGACCGACTCGGAATGAGCCCGGCTGTCGCCGTTATCAGATGTATGAGTCGGAGCAGAAAGGAAGGTATTTCGCCGATGAGATTTGGGAGAGCCGCGAAGCACTGGACGCACATTTGCAAAGCGCCCATTTTAAGAGAGCTGCTGCCGCATTTCCGGAGCTGCTCCAAGGAGCGCTTGGAATTGACATCCTCGGCGAAATCGCAACCTGATCGGTCATACCGTGGTCGGCCCCAACAGCCCTTGTTCTGAAGACTTCTGGACTTAACTGCGTCTTCAACATCACGTTTGGCCGCTACATTTATCCGCGGGTCACATTTCTAGTAAGCCAACGCTCGCAGTGTTCCAAAAAGGCTTCTAGCCAGCGACTATGACCATGTTAGAACGCAACGGTATCCTTGCAGGCGGAACCTGGGTTCTTGATCATACAAAGATCATCGACTTTTTCCCGGCACAGGATGCGCTCGCGAACGTTCTCACAGAGACTTCAAGCAACGGAGGAGGACCCTACAACGTCCTGATTGACCTTGCCCGTCTCGGAGCACCATTCCCGTTGGGAGCCGTGGGCGTTTTGGGTGACGACGCCGCAGGTAGGCATATTCGTGACGATTGCCACAAGCACCACATCGACACGCGGCAACTACACATCACGAAAGAGGCGCCACTTCCTACACCGACGTGATGACAGTAAAGTCGACAGGACGCCGCACGTTCTTTCATCGGCGCGGTGCCAACATGTTTCTCGACGCCGAGCATTTCGACTTCACGCAAAGCGACACTCGCATCCTCTATCTCGGCTATCTCCTTTTGCTCGACCGGCTCGACCAGCCAGAACCGATATGTGGAACCGTGGCAGCATCAGTCTTGCAGCGCGCGCAAAAAGCCGGGTTAAAGACCATTTTGGATTTGGTCAGCGAGGACGGCGACCGTTTTACTCAAATTGTGCGACCCGCGCTGAAGTTCTGCGATTACTGCGTGGTAAACGAATTTGAGGCCGAGCGCACAATGGGCATCGAGATTGTCCGGGAGGGTCGAGTCGACCTCGACGCCGCCTGCAAAGCAGCGAAGGAATTGCTCGCCGCAGGTGTGCGCGAATGGGTTGTCATCCATTTTCCTGCCGGTGCAATCGCCGTCGGTTCCAGCGGGCGGGAGTTGGCTCAAGCGAGCATCAATATGCCACAGGAACGTATCGTGGGCGCGGTTGGAGCGGGAGACGCTTTCGCCGCCGGCGTGCTTTTGGGATTACACGAAGACGTGCCGATCGAGGTAGCTCTCACCTATGGCGTCTGCGCGGCGGCCGCCTCGCTCTTGGATCCGACGAGTACCAATGGCGTCAAACCCCTCTCTCAATGCTTGCGCCTCGTCGAGGAATTCGGCTACCGGCCAACTCTAAAACTATGATCAAATCACTTGATACCAAAATCGCGCACATCCGCGCCAATCCTTCTGGAAGCAAAGCCTTCATCATCGCCGATGCCAAAGACGCCGATATGGCATTCGGTATTGGCGCGCCGGGTCCGCGACGCAATTCCAAAA
>WNFQ01000538.1_pt1 | contig 29796 bp, 35 predicted proteins | sample 5400171 | NCBI WGS metagenome assembly WNFQ01 (sample SAMN13153356, study PRJNA577476) | soil metagenome | isolation source: 20 cm soil under Madrone tree | place: USA:California | collected 2016-06-14
TGTCTACTGCTGTGTCTACTGTTTACCTATCTTGTCCACAACCAACTTCCGATTCTGCCGACCCTAGTGGCAGTGGGGGCCTGCTACCAGACGTGCCTCCATCTGCTATGGGCGGCGGATTTGATCCTTCGCTTCTCAACCCTGCTCCTTCACACTCTGATCAATCACCTCATCATCATCGTCGTTTCTTCACGCCCTCTAGTGGGTCGGCCAGCGCTGCCCCTGACCCCACCCCTGACCCCATGACAGTGGATGCACAACCCCCTCGTTTTCCGAGCCCTGCGCTACCACTGCCCGAGTCGGCACAGAGCTCTGAATTACATCCAACGTCTGAACCACTTATTTCGAACCCCGACGTACCTGCCCCGATGCCCCCTATCACTGGCGAGTCACCCGCCCCTGCTTCACCAGTGCCAGAATGCGATTTCGAAGCGATAGAAGTAGACCGTGAACCTACTCCACGTGAACCTACTCTACGTGAACCTACTCCACTTCCCGATTTCCACTTTGATCAAAATGCACTCACCCACCTAGGGGATGATCTTCGTGATATGACAGGTCTTCTCAATGTTGAGCAGTTGGAGCAGCTACGTGCATCATGTCTCGGGTGTATTTGGGCTCACAGGTCGGACTGGGACCGAGATAACTTGATTCTCGAGCTTGGCAAAATATCGCGTGACTTTGCGGAGGAGGTCCGGGCAGATCACGAGGGCGAAGCGATGGTTTCACCGTGACCGATCCCCGAAACTGATGAGTTCTATCCCATTCGAAGTTATATGTATTCTATCATATCATTTTTACCCACGTGCTTCCCTCCGGGCCAGAATACCGGTCGGTCCCCGCAGTGAGTTCTGTAGGCGCTTGTATATCCAAAAACTACGTTTTGAGAACTTCGCCTATATTTCTCCATCTGTGAAGTTATATGTACAATCCCCAATAATTAAATTGTACGGCTTTGCAGCGTCAGTTTGAGATTACGTATGTGAACCTGCAACCCTCTAAGTCTTCTCCGAACGTTTAATCTCAAGAAGTTCCACCTCGAATTCGAGGGCAGCGTTTGGTGGGATGACTGGTGGAAAACCCCGAGTACCGTACGCCTGAAATAGCCAATGGTGAAAAATGCTTCTTAACATAGAGATCACGCACGTAATCCGGCGATATTTTCAATATTGCCCTAGATCCCTCCGTTAGCTGTAGGACACCTGATCATATCGTGATTATCAGTAAGAGTGATAGACTGGCCCGCGGCAGAATGTAGTAAGCCCCACCCTCGTCCCAGCCTTTGATCGCTTTACCAACACCAATCTCGGTGACAAAGGGTGTGCCTCTATGCGCGAGCGTCCCGCAAGAGATGTCAGTCAGGGGAGAAGGGCGTTGATACGATAAGGACCTCTAGGACTGACCGAACTAGGCTAGAGCCGAACGTACAGCCATTGCTGACGATAGTGCCCACGTAGTGTGTCGTGACCGTGTCTAGATACCATGATGATGGATGAAGGCATCCATATCACGTCAGAGCCGTGAATGAGAGAAAAAAATGCTGGTTGCGCGCCGTACCGCCAACTCGGGGGCGTTGTCCGTCACCAAGTTGGAGCACTACAACTTCGACTCCCTAAGAAACGAGCAAGTGAGCCGGTGAGTAAGATAACAGTCCCAGTAGCGGGAAGCGGCGGAGGTGCAGCTCACCATAGTGGCCGATGGCGAAAACGACGAACGAGCAATGACCTGAAAAGACGGATCGCACACACACGGGATTTTCTGGGTTGTTGTCGGCCTTATACGTATATGTACGTGTGGGGATGAATTTGCGGGGGTGAATTGGATCTTTGTGGTCCCAGGCTGGGATAGGACAGTCGTGTCCAAGGCTTTGGACGACTTTAGAGATCCGATGCCGACCCACACAGGCTGGAAAACCATATGATCATCATCCATCGGATCACCGTGACCTGCCGCGATGAGCACACGTAGACAAACTTCCTCCCGTCCTTGCCAGATCCAGGAAAGGTCTCTAGACGGAATCTCCTGGAGTGACAAGGTTGGGATCTGCGGACCTTATCATGTTTGTATTTGTCTTCAACGTGTTTTGCTAGTGACGTGACGAGAGATTGAGGAAATGACAACACAATGCGGCCTCCGACCAGGAGTCACGAGTAAAGCATAGATCTTCGACAGAACCACCTCTCAATGGCACATGGTTCCATACACAGCGGAAAATGAGACCCATTTCAAGTCCCGATACTGGTATGATCCGTGAGCCATGATCTGTTTATCAAACGAATTCCGCATACAGAACAGAACAGGATTGGAAGGTATTTTGTGCTGCCGCTGCCGGTATCTTTGTCGTAATCAGAATTCTGGAGAGACTGCGATCTGCGACTGCCCGTAGCTCATTTACGCCGCCAATTGAAATGGCGACAGCTCAATCGAGACGGGGATCTGGCAGCAGGGGGAGGTTGCACAGGTCCCAGAAGGTGAAAGAGAAAAGGTGTGCAACATCTAAGAACCAATTCATGCGGATCATGGGGTATTAGCACCAAATGAACCATTTTGGGGTTTCACATCAACAGGTCCAACGCCCATTTTATCGGACATTGTTTATAGGGGACCGCCATCGGTTCCTGAAACTTCAAGAAGCAGCACTCAATGTGCACGAGTGTGATTGGAATTGGAACTTACATACAATGCGATAAATACTATTGATTGAACCAAAGTTGTCGTTCCTGATTGATGGAAACAAACGAAAACAAGACATACGCGTGTGAAGATAAAGAAGGAAAAAACAAAGTTCTACAATGTACATGTGCCGCGCCTGCGATTATTTCTTGCCTTTCGCAGCGCCTTTCCCTTTCGTGGTGGTCGTCGCTGCCTTCTTTTTGCTCGCCTCTTGAATTAGACGGTCCAGCTTGATATCGTCCGGATCGACAGCCTTCTTGTCATCATCTGCATCGTCGACAGCGTCATCCACCTAGCGAGGGACACGATTAACTGGGGGAAAGTAAGCTTCGACCAGCAGCAAGTGCTCACATCGAATGCCTCTTCAATATCTGGCATAGGTCCACCAGGGAGCTTCTTCGGCACTTTACCCAGGTCTTGTGCTTTATGGAATGGAATCGGGTGGTCGCGTGAATTATACTTTCTCGTAAGCGCTGTCTTGGTAGCGGTAGCTATCTTCTTGAGTACGACGTCATCCTTCTGCTCCCCAATCCCAAGCTCGACGATAGTGTCCCAGTCTTCTCGGGAGATATAATAGTTATCCATGTCTTTGATAACGTTATCAACAGCACTCTGATCGTGACATTCCCCATCAGCTGGTTACGAGCAAATAAGAGAGGAACGCACGGAACCCTCTTCCATGAGAGGCTTGACGATAAGCGGAAACATCGCGGGCAAGTAAGACAGCCGAATTTCAGACTTGTCGCCGGAGACTTTGAGTCTCATACGAATTTGTACATCGCCCAACGCTCTTCCGAGTTTGTTCTGCTTGGAATTCTGACCAAGCCACCTGCCACATCCCTTGGTTAACACATCTTTACTGCTGCAGCATCTTGAACGTACTGAGGGAATGTCATAGCATTTGGGCCTCCGTAACCGCTTCCTGGTCCATAAAGGAATGACGACGGCCGTACGGTCGAAAGAACCGCATGAGTAGGCATCAATGTCCAGTGTTGTTCAGGGCTGTTCAATCGCATAAGAATGAGAAAAACAGGAAACGGGACGTATAATACCCATGAATGAGAGAATCGATGAGGTCACCATCGGATATAGATTCTGACGCTTTCTCCATGAGCTTTAATTGCTTCAAGGTCTTTCTTGGGCCTTCCAGGTCTCGTACACGCGATGGATTAGTTTTTAGATAATTCTCCTGTGGTACAAATAAGTATGCGGAGTGCCGAGACATTATAGGGCCTACCTGGATAAACAACGGCACGAAGGAGTAGTCATGAAAATATAACTCGATCTTGTCATTGAGCGTGTCTCGGGATGTTGCGGAGAACATATATGGCCCCAGAATCTTTTGTACAACGTTGAATGGAGTCAATACAGAATACTTTTCGTTGGTCTTCGCGCTGCGATACATGTGAGTGAGCCCAAAAGAAAAGCAGAAAAGTCTTGCGCACAGCATTTTCCCCTCTCCATAGTCCATGGAATCATTATGCAGCTTCCATGTCGACAACATATTAAGCACATGGCGTACATCGGACCACGCCCGTGATAAGTTCATCCACGACGTTCGCAGGAATTCGCATATTTTCTTTGAAGATAATTGTCATGATTCTCGAACGTATCTGGGCAGCGTCGGGTCTAAGGGAAACGCTTCAGCCACAATAATTCCAGGAACCACTCTATCGCACTTACTTGCGAAACGGTAGACCGAAAGCACCGTTTAAAAGAGGTTTCATCTTTGGCGCGCTACGATCATTGGCAATGCATATGATAGGAATCTAAGGGCCTTTCAACGAGACGCCCTCTTTCGAAAAATTAAAGAACGTTACTTTAGTCTTGCGAATCAGTGCTGCCAGTGCGCCCACGCCACCTCTATCCCCCGCAGACATGCCGTCGACTTCATCCATGATCAGACATGACTTGTCTGTTATCACGACTCCTGCTGCGTTCGTCCGCTGTGGGATGGTCGACGTTAGACCCATCCAACCATCTAGGGATGTGTTGTGGATGTTTGTGCTATTCTACGCTACAGTATGACTGCAAGCTTCCCAAAACAAGACCAAGGCGACGCACTTCGACAAGTTTTTTACTGCGAGCATCACTTGCATTGAGTTCGATAGGTGTAAAGCCCGCGAGCTTTGCACACAGATGTGCACTAGTTGTCTTGCCAATGCCCGGAGGACCCGTGATCATCACGCCGCGGAAGTTGTTCATACCATTTTTGCCCGGCTTCTTAAAATTAGCCCTCAAACTGTCTGACCTAGAAGACATAGTCAACTGGGTACAACATGGCATGAAAGGAGTAGAAAGTCCACCAGTCATTGAGCCATTGTTGAAGCTTCTCGACTTGCCCCTTGTTGCCGCAAACTTCTTTGAGTGTCCGTGGGGCATATCGATCGGTCCAAAGTTGTGTCTCCGGGTCTACTGCCTTGGCCCTGTTGTTCTGTCAATTGGATTCCCAACCAAGGCATTCTTGCGCACCCTCGAGCAACACCTGACCCTGCTGCCTGGACAGCCCTCTCGCGCGCCTCCATCTCCTTCGCGCTATCCCGTATTGCTTTCTCCTCCTTATCCCTTTTCTTCTTCTCCTTCTCGCTGAGACCTTTACCATCGCCGGGTCCCCTACGCGTAGCGATCAGATTCAAAAACTCGTCTTCGGATAGGGTCTTGAGGTTGTGCTTTTTGATGGCAGCAAGTTTACTTGGGCCAGCGTTGTCACCGAGCACGACATAGTCAGTTTTGGACGACGGCTGGCCCACCACGCGGCTGAAACAGCGTGAGCGCTGCTGCGTCGAAATATGAGGACAGCACTCACCCACAAAACCGTTTGGCAATGTCAATAGCCTCCTCACGCGAAAAGCTTGAAAGCTCTCCGGTAAAGACTAAGGATAGTCCCGCTAAACAGTCGGACGTAGTTGCCGGTGGAATAGCTTTTGAACCGGGATTAGATGGCCCTGCCAATCGCGCAGCCTTGGCCGCTGCCCAGCTAGGATAGCACATTAAATCAGCGTCCGCGTTTACAACGTCAGAAAGTAGCGCACTTGAATTTGGGCTTTGCCTTGCCTCCATCCTGACCTTCGCCCTCCACGTTGATCACGGTCTTGGTCTTGGTCTCCTTTGGTTTCGTCTCCTTTGGTTTCATCTTTTTTGGTGTCGTCTCCTTTGGTTTCGTCTCCTTTAGTTTCGTCTCTTTTGGTTTCTCCTCTGACTTCGAGTTACTGGTTGCACCCTGACTCTGAGCAGAACCAAAGAATGACAGAATATCGTGTTTACTTGTGTCAACATTTGTCTTTGCTCTTTTCTTCGGGGGAGGAGCCATTCTCTAGACGCAGAGACAAGAATGTGGCAGCTTTGGTTGTGCGCGTGTTCGACCGTCGCGTCGCGCCGCGCGGGTCAAACTGGTTCGGCTAGATCATGTGACCTTCCGCTGGTTGGCCGGAGATCACGTCCATTGCAACTCCATTGCAACCCGCCACTCAACCACACAAACTCGAGTGTGCGCGCACGTCGCCCAGCCGCATCCAGCTACACTTTGCACTAAATTAACGAGATCGTTATTACACCCGCAGACCACTTTCCATTCTTTCACGCCGCTCTGGCGTCTGCGACGGTCACAGGCACCCGCAGTTCCGCACAGATCCCGCCTGCCACCCTCCCGCGGCATCCAATCACATTACTATGCTCGCTCGCATTACAGCGCGACATTTCACTCCGCTCCCTGCCATATATCAGTATTTTGCCACCACACATCTGTCGTCCGCACGTCTGCCGTATGCATTTCTCGTCTCACCCGGCACTGCTCATAATCACCTGCCTCAGTGCGGCTGGACACGCTGTGCACTAAAAGGATCTTGATGGGAAACTGCCATAACTGCCTGCTTTGTGCCCACGCGCTCTGCCTCTCCAATACACCTCATCATGTGGGGCATCTTGCCGTCAGTGAACTGAGTCCCAGGTTCCGTCACTGCAGACCTGGGCACCTCATCGACCTGCCTCCGTTAAGCCATACTCCAGAACGCAGCTGCTCTCACATTATCCATCCACGAAGGAGTAGGTAACAAATCCCACAACACCAAGCAAGTAACCAGCCGATCTTTTGCAGCAATGCATAAAATCACTCTAGTTACATCATTCTAAACTCATTGTTCAAGGCGTCAGTATGACGCCTAGAAAGTCGAGAGAAAACTGTGGATTATGGAGTTAACCTGGTCCGGAACCTCAAGCTGAGACCAGTGTGCACCAGGGACTGTCTAGATCACAACTTCAGTTATGAAAGAGCGTGAGATACAATAAAGGAACGCACCGTCTGGTTGAGTTTTGGCAGGTAACTAGAGGAGTTTAACAAAGCGGCAACCTGGACCCAATCCGCCACAGGATCCTGTCAAATGTTGGGTATTCGTTCGGTGAGGATCAGAATGGCGCAACACACCTCGGTAGGGAGAATACTCAAGGCTGGCTGAGGAATAGTAAAATTTCCTTGAGTATGTGCAAAGAGGTATGCTGCGAAACGGTCCTGTACATGCAAGTATCAGCAAAATAGGAAGGGGTTGACATGAAAGTGCGCGTACGGGGTTGGTATAAAACTCAAGGTCTGCAATTTATGCACAACTGAGCAAATTGTATCAGATAAGAATACGGGAATACTAACTGTAATTGAACTTCTGGATGTTGAACTGGTCAACCCAATAATTCTCCTCTGCCTGGCTGAAGAACGGGACTGGTGGGATCTGAAGCCATATTTTCACTTAGCTCGAGGGAGACTTGGACATCATCTCAAGACCTACAGTCGAAACATTCTGCCATGCTCCCAAATATGAGCTGTTACTCGTCAGAAAACCCGCTGGCGGCGGGCTTGCAGCAGTACGCAGCGTGGAGCGCAGAGTGCGGCGGATATCGTTATTGAGTTCTGCTATGGCAGTCGATGTTTCATCGCCAAAGTAGACTTGATAGGCGAGATGCGGGAACGCCGGCACAAGTGCAGATATGGGGGTATATGGTCCCGCTGCGGCGATGTACGGACCCGCCATGCCGACTACCGCAATGAAGATGTCGGGGCGTTCTCGTGCTGCTTCGTACGCAATCTGAGAACCCCAGTCGTGGCTATTCTCAGAGAATGTCAGTCGTCAGATGGGAAGCCGCTCGGGCGGGTAATCCGACTTGCCCAATCACGACTGCTTGCGCAACATTGGCGTGCCCCAAGATACATATCATGTCCCCAACCACGTCGATGATTGTACCAGACGATTGGACATCCCCTGGGTGCGTTGATCCACCAAAGCCGCGAACATTAGGGACAATTACACGGTAATCATGCTGCATACAGCGGTAAGAAAATGGCGCATCCTCAAGCAGAAGGTATATCACACCTGAAATTCTAAAATCTGATATTTCCAGCTGGCCCAGATAGTAGGCCAGCCATGCACGAACAAGAGCGTACGATTGGCTTTCGGGTTACCACGGTCAAGATATTCTACCGAGCAAGATTCGAATCAATGGACAGGTAACCGCGATTGTGGGAGGCATACCGAGATGCAAGTCAACGGTCTTGTTGTTTTCCGCGCGGTTGATACCAGGACAGGTCGCCACTTGCAGAGGAAAATCCAAGACGTTGGCCGTGGAGTCGGAGCCTCTTGCTGAAGATGCAAGAGTCAGTATAAGCAGAAAACTGCTTGCAAGCAAGAATAGGTGACGCATCAGTGGGTGCATTGGAAAGTGGGGACATGATCGTATGCGCACCTTATGAACTCCCCTTGGAGGGACCTGAGCGCATATCATGTTGCACAGGTACATAGTACATATCAATACAATATTGACTGTCAGCGTGACTACACGCCATCAAGCGCGCTATGCTGCTTCTTTCCATTTAGTTACTGCGTTATTGCAAAGAAGCGCTCACCGGCAGACGAACTTCCGGGGCGACGCCATTACATTTTCGCCTTTAAAAGTCATGGTTTCCGTACAACTCCTGTCAGTGGTTGCTCTGATCATCTCCCTAGCCTCAGATGCGTCGACAGTACACTTACCGTTCAACCCCCGCGAGTACCCGAAGAAAGTTGTCTCTTGTCCTGCGATCGATCGTTCCGAGAACCGTGAAACCCGTGTGGACATCGAGCTACGTATGAGCAGGCTATTTGTCATTGGCTCACTAGACGGAAGGAACCCTGATTCGAAATATTCGCAGACTACGTCGAAATCAACCCCAAGGCCGAAAAAACGCTGCTATTCTTGCATGGGTGGCCCAGTCTATGGGCGAGCTGGAAATATCAGATACAGGAATTTCAGGTTATGATCGACACCCGACTCTTATGAACTAGAGGGCTCATCTTCACCTCCTTTTAGGATGACTACCACATTATTGCACCCGACCTTCGTGGGTTTGGCCCATCGACACACCCCGGTGATGTCAAATCATCCGGCACCATGCCCGACCTCGTTGGTGATCTCCTGTGTATCCTGGAACATGCTGGTGCCCCGACAGCGATTGCCGTAGGGTATGTAATACCATCTTTTGATATATATGATGCAGACGTCTCATCCACCATGTCAAGACACGACTGGGGCACGCAGCTTGCATATGAGGCTGCACGCGAGCGGCCCGACATCTTCACAGCCGTCGTAGGCATCACCATACCAGTAAGTTCCTCCTCAGTTCCTTCGGTAATACACGCCCCGAGGCTGAGAATAAAATAAAAAAATAGTATATCCCCGCAGCGGGTCCTCGGGTGCCAACTGAGGTCCAGGTGACAGCTCATCCACGTTTGGCGTACCAACTCTTCTTCGACAAGCAGACGTCTGCAGCTACGGATGAACTCGACCGCGACATCCGACGCACGCTGCGAGGAACGCTACGAGACATCGCCTCACCTCCACCTGAAAGCTTCCTGACTAGCCCGAATACATTCATAGGAGCATATGACGGCATTGACGAGGTATGCTTCTTGGTGTCACTGGTTCCCGCGACCACGTGTCAACTGAATTGTATATTCAGATTCCTCCCATCCCATTCTTCTCGAAAGAGGAGGAGGATTATTGGGTTGAGCAATATAGTATTAGTGGTTTCAAATACAGTGAGAGTTCTCGCTCGTCATATGGTCGGTAACTAATCTTTTTGCCGCTGCAGCTCTTCAGTTCTACACCGAAGAGGTCAGGTTTATTGGGTTGGTTTCTTGGTGTTCTAGTTTCTCATGCCATCCTGCAGAATCATTTTGCTTCCTGGAAATTTGCAAACGAGCAAGGAAATCATACGATACATCAGCCCATCCTGAGCATTCTTCCCACAGAAGTGTGTACACAGGGACATCAAAGAAGAAATTTTCGCTGATGTGTGATAGGACCCGGTCGCAAATATGGAGCTCGCTGCTAAACTATTGCGTTCATTCGACTTCTTGCCGAACCACACCCTCCGTGTAAGGACGTATTTCGTGTTCCATCATCAATGGGCTAATGACGCAATCACAGACGCTCCCTACGGCTCATTGGACCCAACTAGAAAGGCCCGCCGAGGTTAATGGCATCATCCGCAAATGGCTCAGAGAGCTTGACATCCAGCAGGAACACCATCATGATGAGTTATGAAGTCTCGGCCGAAAAAAAAATTAGGGTTCCTTCTTGTATAGCATGCCCTATGGAGATAGGGAAATGACTGATTGATCATCTATGCATAATCTGTGAATGAGTGGAGAGGACCTTACTACCGTCATGAAAAGTCTCGTAATGTGACATGTAGAGTACAAGTTGAATCCGGGTCTGAGCCTGTTTCAAGAATCAAGCGAAGACGGAGAAATCTGCGGCTCAGTGCATGATGCCGTGAATGCATATTCCGTGTCATGCCCATGTGAGATTCAGTTTCGGGCACCAATGTGATTTGCATTGAACTTTCTCACCCAACCGCCAAGCATAATCGGACCGACCTTTTCACGTAAGTTCCGGTGTTCGCCCGTGCAATATGGCGTACAAGTTCAAGGCATCAGCGCCAGAATGTACTATACCATATTCGCCGAATCCACCAAGCGCCAACGCAGTCAGGGTCAGAATGCTTCTGTGTGTGAGGTACAGGCGGCGATGACACCAAAAACTGGGAGCATGCACGCTGGCAGTTAGTTAACCCAAATAGATAGACGGGACGATGATGAGAGATTGATACAGTAAGTTATTTTGAGGTGACGAAAATACAATGAGGGAAAAAGCTCATATAGATACAAACCCGAAAACCCTCCCATCGGGTACAAACCCAAAAAAAAATTGAATACTAGCAAAAAATGCCCGCAGAGCTATTTTTTCATTAAACGTTCAGGCTTCAGAGACAGCAAGTCGGGCCCCGGGACGGGCAGACGGCAGCTGTGCGTCGCCAGAGTTGCTTGAAGCCATCGTTGGAATCTGGAACGCCTGCGTCATCTGCAACTGGTGAAAGCTAAACCCCAGGGGTCATGGTGGCAATAAAATACCTTCTTCAGCTGCTCTTGAAACTCAGCCAACTTTCGTTCTGCATCTAAGCGGGCTGCTCGCTGCTCCTGCGCATCTCTCAACACTATCATTCATGACAGGTTCATATCAGCTTCGGCGATAAGACGCGGGGCGATATCGCACAAACATTCATTCACGCGCGCGCCGAGTGTGGTGCCCAGCGCGTCCCGAAAGGCTTCTGCAAGACTTGGAGAACAGTATGCGTTTGCTCGAAGACTCCGATTCTCCTCTAGTAGGCGGGTGTTTTCTGCGCAAAGGCGGGCATTTTCGGCCGAGAGACGTAATGCTTCTTCGCGAATGCGATTTATTTCCACGTCGGGCGGGAAGTTGTTCAAAGTCCGTGGTGGCGGTTGGTTTGGATGATGCGTGTACGTTGCGGGAGATTGGTGTTGTTGTGGAAGAGTGCTCGTGATGGATGTGGTGGATGGCGATAGAACCGTAGCCGCAGATATTGTCGGAGTGGTGGTGAAGGTCGTCACTGCCGGGCCAGAAACGGGCTCATGTGGCGAGATGGTAGGGGGAGATGGCGGTTGTGGGTTGGGAAGTGGATTAGAATTGGGGCCCAAGGCCTGACTGAGGCTGGAAGAGGGGGAGACGGAATAAAAGGACATGGTGCCAGGATTGTAACTGACTTGGCGCCGGAATCGCCCATCACTATTCCACGTTGGCGCTTGCGGCGCGTCATGTGTCGTCGCCGTGGTCCTCCCGCTCGAGGTCGAGCCAGGAGTGGGCTCCTCTGAAATACTTTTCACGCGCTGAGGTGGGTCCACGACACCGTCGCGAACGCGTCGACGTTTGGGCTCGGGTGGATCGCGGCCGTGGCGGCGCTCCTCATTCTCCACCTCTAAGATTTTTGCGACAGCCTCCTCCGCAGTGCGCAAGGGCAACCGTGGGGTGTTATCATTAGCATTGCGGGCGCCGCCACGTTCCATAGGGCCTACGGTCCTGTACCGCGTACGACCAAAGTCCTCCTCTTCACCGCGTGTCTGGAGGGACGCGCTCTTACGTATGCCATCGCAAGTGTACCATAATACATGTTTTCGCGTGCACCAGAGATATCTTCCGGGGACGAGAGGGTGCTCAAACATTTGCTTTTTTGCCTTGCGAGGCCCTGGCCAGATTGCCCATTCGGTCAGGGTGCGCGCGTGGAGCGAGAGTTCGCCGGGTCTGACGTTGAGCCACACGTCGCCCGGATAACCAAGATCTGCCGGTGGTGGACCTTGTCCGCGGAACTCGAAGTAGTGTATCTGGAGACCGTTGTCACGTATGACTTCGTAAGGAAAGCTATCTGGCAACGTCTTGACGGTGAAATGGCGGCGTTCGTAAACGAATGGTATTGGAGATGCTGATGTAGGCTTTGGGTTGGTGATGCATGGCATCGGAGGCTTCAAAGAAGGGGACGCCATCGCGGTGCGAAGAAAGCAGGATATGATGTTGTTGAGCCACCGCCAGCAGTGATCACGTCAATCATCACTCGTCACGGCTTCAAGCTCAGGCGCTTGTCCCAGTCTTGTCCCCCGTCCCCTCTTGATATCGTCGACAGTCACAAGCATGTTTTCTTGCTTCTTACACGACTTATATCTTCCCAGTGCCGAGATTGCAGTTACGAGAAGCCATTCATCGGACTCGGATGAATACAAGTGCCTTTCAATTAACCAAGTGGACGCCATGCCCAATTTCTGCTCCATGTCACCCGAGATTCTGGTCAAATCCTCCTCCAAGTCCCTCGCCAGTATTTCACCACACCGGTTTCGTAGAACTAATGGGTCTAGGCCTTATCACGCTGCATGTCAGACGTTGAACCCCCGGATACACGCATCAGGTACCGATGTATGTCCCTTATAACCACAAGAGCCCTAAACGAGAATGCTCAGGCTCTGAACCCTCATCCTGCACGGACGCTACTTCCTCCTCCACCGCCATTTCAGCAACGGTGTGTAATACGCCCCTGTCCAGTCAACAATCCTTGGGCTAGTGGCGAAGCGCCCCACGTAAATAATTACAACGGTTGCTATCGATGGCAAAGCGCTTTCTAATGGGAAACATGCCAGGAACTTGGCTCCCATCTTTCCCGTTCTGTGCTATCAGGAGCGCTCCTCTTACCCACCCAGGGCCGTCTTTGACAGTGGTGCGAAGGCGAAGTCCAACACCCCAGGGCCTCATGACAGTAAAGCGCTTCTGTGGCCTCATGGCGCTCGATCTTTCGCGATCGGGAGCGCCCAAGCTGGAGCATGTTCCCAGTGCAGGTCTGGGTCCGATACACCTTAGGACCTCCATCATCTTTGTTCCTTTCCCATGGACCGAGTCTACTTAAGTCAATTGCGTCGTATGGTGGCATGGCTCCCACCCTTTCAAGGTTCTGGTCCGATTCTCGAGTGGCTTGAGCTTGGCTTCATGACATATGCACGTGTGTGTACGGTACATCCCTCACTAAAATCGGCCGTCGACGTGCTATGCATTTCCTTTACTGCTGGCTTACAAACACAGCCTCTCGTTCCTCTCCTTATAACTTTAACGAACAATCTCTAATACAACACCTAGAAAACGGAAAACGTCTACGAACGAACGAAAGCAGATAATAGGCGGGTATCCTTACCAGCAGCAATCGTCTCCCCCCCTCTGCGGATCAAGATGCGACCCATTTCCTTGTTTGTCGAAAAGGGTTCCAAGGGAATAACCGTGCTACGTGCACCAGAGCCCCCAAAGGTAGCCTGTCGTATCGCAATCTGGACCTCCGCAGAGGTACCTTTTGTCAGAACCCTGGTAAGACGGCGTTACCTTTGCCACGCGGCCAGAAGAGAGTCTAGACAAACCTAGGGTTCTGCTTGGTGACGGCACCAGAAGCACGGTCCAGCGTGGCGCTCAGTTTAGATATCGCCGCTGGGACATCGCGAGAATGATGAAAGAGCTCGATCTGAATAAAACGCATGAAAATAGTTCACAAGGTGCGGGAGGATCGATTCTCTCGCTTACCGAAGTCCCAGCTAGGATGGGCACCTGGATATCGAACACGATGATCCGCGCCGTAAAGGCCGAAGCAAGTTCGACATGGGCACCCAGTGAGCACAACACTCTCCCCACGTCAAGGTGAATGGGATCGATCACGGCCAGATACAGGGTAACGTTGGATCCAGCGGCAGCCCATTGTACCCTGTCCGACTCCGTCTCGATAGCTGCAAGCGCGGTTCGTGCGCTCAGATCGAAAGAGGAAATAAGTGAGGCTGACCTTTTACCACCGCAGTCTCGTCCCCGGGTATGATACGCAGGCGTTCACCGACTTGCACCAAGCCACCACAGACTCTTCCCCATACACCGGTAGTAGAGCCTTGACCTTTGAACACATTGGAAATAGGAAAACGTAAAGGGGAAGTGATGTCACGCTGCGGAGGTTGGAGCCGGTCTACAATATCGTGAAGTCAGACTGCCGTTGTTCCTTACAGTAATGTTTAGGAGGTAACAGACCCAGCAGCTCGACAAGGGTGGGACCGGAATACCAGTTATTCAGAGCGACTGCATCTTGGGCTTCACGGTTGACTAGATTCACGCCAGATATTGCACCGACAGGAACGAAGTGAGTCTTAGACGTTTGGAAGCCCGATTGAACGAGGAAAGTCTTGAGCTGGTGACAAATATGTTCATAGCGGTCCTTCGACCAATCCACCTACCAAAAGGGTGAACCTGATGCTCCACGACCCAGCGGGGAAAAAGAAAAAAAAAACGGAACAAACCAGGTCAAGCTTGTTGATAGCCGCCACGATCTGGGTGACTCCGAGGCTACGCACAAGCACGACGTGCTCGCGCGTCTGCCCACCACGATCAAAACCCGCCTCGAACTCACCAGTCGAGGCGCCCACTACAAGAAGCGCGCAGTCTGCCTGGGAGGCGCCGGAGATCATATTTGGGATGAAGTCCCGATGTCCGGGAGCGTCAAGTACGGTGATATTCCTGTGGGGTGTGGAGAGCGTTTGCACGGCAATGTCCATCGTCACACCCCTTGGCATAAGAATCAGTATCCCCGCTATTTCCCGCATGCATCCAACCCAAGAACGAGATCGCTGACAGCAGGTTCTGCTGCTACTTACCGCTCGCGTTCCTCGGTGGTACCGTCAAACTGCCACGCCCAGCTGAAACTCCCTTTGCCAATTTTATTGCTCGCCCTTTCGTTCGCCACTTTTGATTTTTCGTCGACGCGACCGGTTTCATAGAGCAATCTTCCCATGAGCGTCGACTTGCCAGCATCGACATGGCCTGAAGCGTATAAGTGACTATGATAAAAAAAAAAGGATGTCATGGACTCGGGCTCACCAATGACGACGAGGCTAACACCCGCTTGGCCCTTCCTTTCCGCTTCAAGCGCCTTTACTGCTTCTTCGAGTACTTTCTCTCTTGCAAGAGCCATACGTGGCGGCTCATCCTGAACGGGTGACTTTTCTTCTACACCTAAGCCTAGAGCAGACACGTCAATATTTCTCTGCTCAAGCGCCGCGGAGCCTGAGCATTTGCGAGTCGGCGTAGCAGTTCCGCCTTTCTTTGCACTTTTCGCAGCTTTCGGGGATTTCGGCATAGGTGATATCGCACGATTAGCAGCGGCCTGTGCCTCAGCAACCTTCTTCTGAGCAGCAAGCTTCTGCGCTTTTTCGCGCTCCTTCGCAGCTGGAAAATATTATTCGTATAAAACGAGTCTAAGTCAGTACATGCTTCGTGACAGCACAACAACAAACTAATTCGCAGAAGGAAGAACTCGAGAACCCGAAGTGAAAGAAGAACGTGAATGGGCCGTGGATGCAGGGAATGCAGATAGGGTGGATGCATTGGACGCTGAACGTGCTAGTGATGTGCCACGACGTGCATTGAATACAGCGTCGTCAGGTGATGGAACATCGAAGGCGAATGGGCCGAGTGGGGCCAGTGGCATGTTCGCTGCCTTGACCGCAGAGGACTTATGTTTGTGGGAGGGCTTTACGTTAGCTGTAGAATCATCTAGTGGGGATGTGGTTGTACGATCGTGACCGCGGCGCCGCTCTCGAGGCAACTTATCTCGTCGTTCTTTTCGATGTCCTTTATCTTCGTCAGATGTTAGAGGAAACCCATCTAGCAAGATGGAAGCGAAGGTTGAGGGCGACGCACGGGAACGCTTGCCCTCGGGCTTGAACATTGTATGCACCGGCACGGGGATGTAAGCTATATCTTCCTCAGTACTGCTACCAGGTTTAAGATGCGGCTTCCTCGCTTTCATGGCTAACTTGGATTGTTTCGGCTCAGGAGAGGAAGGAGATGAGGGATCGTGCCCAGCTGGTGGAAAAGACGGGGGTAGAGCAGATTGGGCAGGTGAGAGAAGACTACCCAAAGACTGGTATGACGTCGTGATAGCAGTGGTCGCAGTTGGCCCGTTAGCGATGGGTGTAAGATATTCTGTGTGCGAAGTGCCAACGAGCGTCGACGGAGATGGCGAGCTCGCAGTATTCAGCTTTGGAACTCCTGAACCACCCTGCTTGGACTTTGCTTGAGCCAGTTTTACAAGCTTGGAAGTTGGGCGCTCGCTCGAAGACACAACCGGACTCTCCACAGCCGTATAGAACATGTTGGGGGAGGCATCCCTCACCTCTGAGATAGGCTTCGCGGTCGACTTTGAGCTCGAGGACGACGCGACAGTGGGACCGTGCTGAACTTCGCTGTCTTGCCTCTTCGGTGACATGGCGGAGCGGTCTGCGGCCTCCTGATCCATAGCGGTTCGGATGGCATGACGAACCAATGAGGAAGTCGCAGACAATCCACCCTCTTCCTCGGTGGGTGAGAGTGACAGCTCAGATTGAGATGAGGGACGAAGCGCCGGATACGTGCGCGCGGACGAAGACGCGAGTGTACTCGAGCTCAGACGAGAACTCTGAGAAACTGAACTTGCTTTAGAACTTGCGACTCTCGACCTTGCAAGGTCAGATAAATTAGACTTTCTATGATGGCCCGAGGGAGCATGCGGTTCTACTAGAGACTGCCGTGGTTCGGACGGGGGTGGAAGATCAGGCAGTGGTTTGTCGACGGGGGTGAGCAAACGCTTCCGATGTGGTGTTTTGAAAACTTGTACAGGGATCACGGGGGCCGACCTGGATGAACTATCACGAGTAGACGTGACATGGTTGTCGGCCAAGTCAGGAGGGGATTCGGGAGAGTGAACTGGGTCACTGGGCCGTCGCGGCGGTGGTGTCACGGTGCGAGTGGATCCGTCATCACCGGAATTATATGCCTCGGAACCGTCAAAAGATGGCTGCAAAGCAGACGGAGGAGGTGACGGCCGTATGGTATTCGGATCAACAGGTATGTTTATTCGGTCGAAATGAGTTTCTACAAACACAATGAGAACAGCATAAATACAACGAACAAAAGGACGCATTCAGATGAGGCTCACCGATTACATCCCCGTATGACGAATCGGATACAGAGCTTGGAGCACGCGTATTCCGACGCTCGCTGTACGAGTCACTCCGCGAGGATCGTGCTGGGATCTCGGTATACTCGGTCTTCTCCGTGCGCTCCGTAATGGTGCTCAGGCGCCGCACATACATATCCGCCTCCGAGTCACATTCATAGTCCTCGAAAGGTTGGATACTTGGCAGGTGATCGTTGGGAAAGGAAGTAGTAAAGCCAGACGCAGAGCGAGCCTCAGCCAATTGAGCCATTCTCGACGCGTGGATTTGAGCAGGGATCATGCCCTTAGCAATAAGGTCATCATCGGGGAGGGAGATTCCAGCATCTAAACGACGAAAGCAGTCAACCTCGATAATAATAACCATGATATTGTAGGGGGAATGGGGAGGGATCGAACAAGTAGAGATGCACCTTCATGCAACCGTCGCCATACCGCCTTAAAGTAGTGGCCAGGAGGTATGAGAAGGGGAGGGTGAAGGGGTAGAATAATAGGGAACGGACCACCCAAGGGGTACTAAAATAAGGAATTACAGCTCACCTCTTCTCTCGCGGGCAGCATTCTTTCTCTCCTGCACCTCTTCGGGAAGGGTCAGGGTTAGTAGTTGGAGAGATGATGAGCATGATATACATACCGGTTAACAATTCAACCGTCTCATTGACATCAAAGTTGTAGTCGCACAGGCTCTCTCTAATGTAAGAATCCGTAAATCCCGATTGCTCTTCTGAACCAAATAGGGCACGGATTTGGTCGAGCCCGACTTCCAATTGCTCTAGAAAGACAACCGATAAACGAAGTGAACAGTGAAGAATGCGAAGAGCATGAGGGGTTACTACCGTATTGCTCAGGCGTCATGTCATCTCCTCCATCGGAAAGAGCGCCATCCTCGCGCTCCTCTGCAGAAGACTGTGCTCAGCACAACAACGGCCAGGTAGAGTTATGGGAAATACAGACCATCTAGATCTAGATTCCTGACAAATCTATGTCTAGACATGACGAAAATACAGCGTTTTACGATAGTCTTGAGAATGGTGATTAACGGGATATGGGGAGTGGTTTATTCAAACATGTGGCTAAGGGGAGGCGCACCGGAGCAAACTCATCCGCACCTCGTCACACCGCGTGACACACTTCCTGAACTCGGCGATCATGTTCTCCCTCCGCCTGCCGCGCGCCAGACTCGCTCGCGTGCGTGTCTTTCTATTCTCCAATTCTTTTCCACGTTCTCACGTCCACCACAGGGTTTTTCGTCCACCGCCCGCTGCTCCTCCGATTTGGCTAAGCTCATCCTCATCGGGCGCCTCGGTAGGGACCCAGAGGTTCGGATGACGAAAAGCGAAAAGGAATACGTCTCGTACGCACCACTACTCCTACTTACACAAGTTATCTCATTCCAACCCGCCGTGTCATAGTTACAACGTCGCCACGGCAAATTATCCTCCTCGTCCCCCCAATCCCGATGGCAGTACGTCCATCACGCATACACAAAGGCAGCTTTGTGGAACTGACGCGTCACTTTGGTAGCTCGTCCGGAGTCCAAAACCACCTGGCACCACATAATTTCCTTTAACCCGAACTCGAACAATTACCTTCGTAACCTGCAGAAAGGTTCTCACGTCTATGTGGAAGCCAACTATGAAGTGCGTGAGCCCGAACCTGGCGCGGATCCCAACACCTTCCAAGGTCAGCGTCAGATCTACCTCCGTCATGGTACGTAGTATGTGGTTTGTCATCCCGCGGTTGCTTGATGTATGTATGCCTTAGAAATTATCCGAGTGCTCCGCGGTCCATTGCAGCCGGCTGAGGAGAACGTTGAGGAAAGGGACTTTGAGGAAAGCTCATAGAATCGTATTTTTGGCGCCTTTTAAGTATTTATGCCCATTATACGATCCATACTTAATTGCGCAGAATCAGGGTATTTCTGATTCGTGCCCCTCTTCGAAGTGTGCCGGCCGATATAATTTACCCACGGCAGGCTTACTTATCCACTCCTAGAGCAAACGAGTATAAGAAAAGATATCATGCTTGGTGGAAATACCTACTGTGCTACCATCGTGTATGCCAGGCGAAGGCATCCTGACGGACCCCCGTGGGACAGGTGGAGGTTTCTCCGGCCCCTCAGACATCTTGCGCAGGTAGTCTCGTACAGAGGTCACAACCATCTGGTAAGGGTTGTAGACGTCAGACACTCGTCAAATAACAATCACACGACAAACGTGATGGTCGTCCGCGCTTGACCCGGAATAACATGCAACGACGGCAATGGGACAACAAGGTGCATTCTATAGAAAGTCAATCATACAAAGTCTCCCGACTTGTTTGAGCCAAACCTCACCTGGAGCCATATTGGAAAGGCTATTCGTTAAAATATCAGCCCCAGAGTTATTTTTGCCGACGTGTGGGGGAAACAACGACTGTCGGCTCACCTCCGCCGTGTATCCGAAGGTCGGGTGAAAGGCCCAGTTGCTGCGGGGTTTTACCCATCGCACCCACTCCCTTCTCAACATAAAAGCTCGAATGACCCGTCCGACGCACGACAGCGATCATCCCATCTAAAGATGTCCAGCTGTCCAGGCTGACATCGCCCACCGTGCTCCCAAGGTCACCAACGGTGCACGAGAATAGTGTATGCCCGACGATAGTTTGGATGGATATGACGAGGCCGCGGCCAAGGCGCTGGTGTCGGGAGGATGAACGGAAGCGCTTACGTAGCGAGAGTCCCAGAGTGACAGCGTCGTTGGCAGAGAAAGAGGGAAATCGATAGGCGGCCTCATCATCTAGCGCCTTGTTTGCCAGCTCGGCCTCGGTAGGTGGCATAGGTCTGTAATAGTGGTGATATGTAGACATGATCAGAAATCAGGTATCGAAAGAGGGTGATGATGGAAGACAGCGAATGGCTCGAGAAGAGAGGGGTGGGACATGATCCAAGTGCAGGTATCTGCGAAGACACGGTCTTTGTGAGGAATGAGGAAATGCGCATGTGGCGTAAAACCGATTCCTAAGCAAGGGGTGTAGGGGTGTGTAGGGATACTAGTAAAACACGAGGCTGAGGCGAGGTAGCCACGCACAGTTCGAAAGGAGGGATGCTACTTGTGCCCTCATAATGCTGGGTATCTTTGTAGCTGCTCAGAAAGCTCATGATGGGTTGGAAAGGGTCAGAAAAGAAAGGGAGCTGTCTGGAGCAGCGTTGCCGGCACCAGGCACTGTGGGATTAAAGTATGACAGAAGGGGCGAGGACACAATAGAGTCAACGTGCAAACTCGACACATCGGCAAGTAGACACATATCCCGCTTTGTTTTGGCCCAGTAGGTTCCCGCCCATTCTGCGCCGCACGTACACAGGTTGGTCAACATGATGGTTCGAATCAACATTTGTCAAGCCCGTTTGATTAAACTAGCCCGAGTTTGTCCTTGAGTACATGCCAATAACAGACTCTGGGTACTCTGGGAGCAAGGATAAAGCAGCTCAATAGGTCGATTACCAGTTCCGGTTCCGGGCCGAAGCGGATGACACACTCCTAACCACCGCTCACAAACCATAGGTGGAGGCAGGGCAAGGCCTGGCAGAACCTTTCTCTTGGCATATACCTCGGATGCAATGGATTTTTTCCACGAGTATGGAGGGGACCCTTTGAAGCCATCCCTCTTCGAGCTTGTTGCTCAGGAGCAACTTAGAGATCTCTTGCAGCCTGCCCTCAAATACGTACTCTCGGTATGGCTGACTATTTTCACAGTATGGACTGCAGACCCCTGACAGACATATCTTTATAGGTTTTCGCACAAAGATACCCGAGGTACTTGCTGCGGATAGTCAACCGGCATGAGGAGTTTTATGCACTAATCATGCTCTATGTCGAGCGCCACTATCTTCGCAAGCACAGTGAGTAGTATTTCTCAAACTCTCCGTTAGATACTGTTTCATGTATGTGTGGTAGATGCCTCCTTTGCAGAGAACTTCTATGGCCTAAAACGCAGAAGGAGGCCATTCATCGAGACGGAGAGAGCCCGTGCCGCTGTTGGAGGTGTTCCTGTCGAGGAGAAATTGAGAGATCGTGAGGTGTGGCGTTCGCTGGTTGTCCAGGTGAGAAACTCTGGCGGCGTCGAGAGAAATTGTTAACATGTTGCTAGATTGGCCTTCCTTATCTCCGTGCCAAGACCCAGGATTATTACGAGGACCTTGGCGGTGGATCCAGCATACCCGACGGTGGTGGCCACACAATCCCGGCGTTGACAGAAGAGGTAAAAATTGGGTGCATCCACCAAACGGTTGTCAATGAGAACTAATCTTGACTCAGACGTTAAAAGGTCGCTTACGGAGGCTATACAAGAGAACATATCCATGGATCAATATGACGTTTGAAGGGTGGATCATGGCGTATAATGTTGCGTATGCATTTGAAAAAACCCCCTTTTATCGACCTTGGCTATCATGGGTGGGAGTTGACCTTCGCCGGATGAGTGTCGAGGATCTGGTAAATATATCAACTCACCTAAACTCGCATTTTTGCTGAGTCGGACTGTCAAGCGAGCAGCAGCAGCAGCAACAGCCGATAGGGCAAAGCCGTTGGTAAAAGCTGGCGGGCTAATATCCGTGCTGCGTCGCCTTCTTTTGACTTCACCCCGACTTGTCCTCGACTCGCTCAAAATCCTACTCCCAACTGCCATATTTTTCATCAGATTTCTCGAGTGGTGGTACTCTCCGTCGTCGCCAGCTCGCGTTCTATCGACGTCGCCTCTCGGGCCGGCGGTCCCACCACCTCGCTTACTGGCACCACATCCAAAAGGATTACCGATCGCATCGACAAGATATGGATATTGTGGATTATGCGGCTCCACGATCGCAAATGCGACGGCGCTGCCGTCTGGGTATGTGTTTTGCTACAGGTGTGCGTTCAGCCACGTAGAGAAACACGGGAGGTGTCCTGTTACATTTATACCGGCACATACATGGGATCTACGGAAGGTGCTTGTATGAAGGCGTTGAATAGTAAATACATCACGGGATTTGTGTGGCGTTGGTGCGGTCAGGAGAGTTCGACGCACGTTCGTTGATAGAGGCTGGGCTGGGGTAGAAAACTCATCGATAGGCGTGCGTGGATTCCTGCTGGAAAGCAGGAGATGATGAGTCTACTATCTGAGCCTTGCCTTTTTCATTCCGCCCGTAATATCTATGGACTCTCCCCTCACAACCCCCTCGTCCTTCACCTCTACCATCATCAGCTGAACCATGAAGGTCCGTCATCTCTTCTCGCTTATCTCGTCTGCGCACCTATTCCCCGTTTTAGTTTGGGAAACAGCTCCAAGCCGAAGTCATTCCCGGGTGGTCCGAGTACTACCTCGACTACAAATTTCTCAAGAAAATCATCTCGTCCCTTGCTGCTAAGCGCCCAGCCTCAGAAGCAGCTGCTCTTGCCCTCGGCATCCGCCCTGGCCTATCCTCCTCCTCCCCACCGGTCTACGGAGCACACGCCGCAGTCGACATCGCTAGCAGGATACACGAACCGTCCCTCATCCCGACCTGCCACGACGACGACCGCGGCCCCGATTTCCAAGCCCACAAGGCTGCCTTCTTTTTCAAGCTCGAGCGCGAGCTCGAAAAGGTAGCGCCCGTCTTCCGTCCATCCCTGGTGACACTGATAGACGCCCCATCTTCACGCTTACGCCTAGATAAATGCGTTCTACCTCCGGAAAGAGGCTGAACTCAAACTTCGCCTCGAGACCCTCCTCTCGAAGCGTCGCGCCGCGGCTTGGAGGGCACCCCCGGATACCCTGGACGACCCCACTCAAAATTATGTAGAATGGAAGGCCGTGGAGGAGGGCTTCCATCTCCTCGAACGTGACCTTTCGAAATTGCAGGTGCCCAACTCCACCCGTTCTCGCGTCCACCGATACTTACCCGCATGTAAGCACTTTGTCGAGATTAACGCGACGGGATTTCGAAAGATCTTGAAGAAGTGGGATAAACGTTCAAAGTCAACCACAAAGGAGCTCTACCTCGCTCGCCAGGTCGACATTCAACCGGTGTTCAATCGCCAGGTGCGTCAAACACGCGTTATGTGCTACACGTCTAATTCTTACGACGACGCGACCATCTAGCTCATTTCGGAGCTATCGGATACCGTGGCGGCTTGCCTAGTGGACATCACAGACGTCTCAGTTGGGCTCGAACTAGAGGGAACGGATGTCAGTCACCTCATCCTCAATCGACAGATCAGCAAGGAAGGAAATACGCAAATGGGACTATTCCGTGATTTGGAGAGCAACCTGAGGAAAGCCGTACTCAGCGAGGACGAGGCCTCGATCAAAGGCCTGGTGGTATATTCGAACACACTTGGTCAGCAACACTGGGGCAAAGGAAATATCACCCGCATCCTCTGGAGACAAGTCGTCGATGCTCCACAGCCACTTGCGGATATCATACTGTCCAACTCGACTGCGTTTGATTACCAGTTCGTTGACGATATCAATGGTCGGACATGCCTTCATGAAGCAGCCGTTGCCGGGGCCTTGCGTCTCGTAAATTTGTGCCTTTCCCATGACGTTCAACCCGACAAGGTTGACGTCTATGGTCGTTCGGCCTTCCATTATGCGGCCATGCATGGTCGTGTAGATGTATGCAGGAGGCTTCTTCAGGTCAACGTATCGCCGTATGTTCGCGACATGGAAAATTACAGCCCCCTTGTGTACGCCACTCTCAAGGGTTCCGTCGATTGCGTCCGAGTTTTGCTTGAAGAGGGTGGGATCCCGGCACAGCCAAGTCCGCCTGACGGGGACCTCATACCTCTCGCGCTAGCGAGCCTTGCCGGCCACCTGGATGTTGCGTTGCTATTGCTCGAACATGGTGCCTTAAGCCTGCCCAGTAGTAGTGGAGAGTACCCGATTCACTTTGCAGCGCGACAAGGGCACGCAGACATATGTCGGCTCCTTGTAAAATATAACGGCGCTGATTTACCGGACAAGTATAACGAATGGACGCCCATTTTTCATGCAGCACGCTTTGGACATGAGGCCTGCGTCCGGGTGTTGTTGGAAGCTGGCTGCCGGACCGATGCTACTGACGAACACGGTAACAATGCCCTGCATTATGCGGCTTGGTATGGTCACCGAGAATGTGCATCCCTCCTCCTCGAATCGGGACGGCCCAGAATCGTAAAATTCGATCCTGCACGTAGCCCGTCAGAGCGTTCGACGGGATCCACGGCCCTGCGAGCGATAGAACCGGAGATTGATCATATTCCATCCTTGTCGCTACCTCCCCCCATGATGCCTCATCGCGTTTATGGCCACAACTACCTGGACAAACAATGCCTGATTCAGGTCACGATCGGTAATCCGGCCTCGAAAATCGGAAACCTTACCACTACTACCAGCCAACAATCTGCCTCTGTACGGCTGCACCCACGGTTCATGAACTCGACATCTGTAGACACAGACGCAACTAGGTTGTCGTCACCAATTCTCAAGCTGGTCATGACGTCTTCGCCTTCTGCAGCGTCTGCACCCCATACAATCCCCCTTCCATCATCGGACGAGGTTCATGTCCTGACGCTCCAGACGCCCAGCTTGGATCGGCTTTCGCTAGAATTTTCTCTTTACCCGAATTTCGGAACCAAGACAATTGGCCGTGCGGTCGCCCTTCCTTCGATGCTCGCTAGCGCTCATCTTACGAAAATGTTCACACTACCGATTCTAGACCATCGGCTGCATGTTATCGGAGAAGTAAAACCTTCATGCTTTGGTTTTTCCATTTTTGTAGCTAAATTCTTCTCTTTTCCCCGCAGGTTTCCTTTGAAATTAACATCATCACACCATTTGATGGAGTGACGCTCGAGATCGGAGGGGCGGTCGAGACGTATTGGAAATCCCTTGCCGTGCCTCATACAGCGCAAGCGCCGGTAGCAAAGACAGCCACACCGCGGTTATCGCGTGCCCGGCAGTTAGGTTCTGCTCAGCTGGGCTCTCCCACCGGATCACCGATTACAGTATCATCAAAGGCGCAACAACCCATCACTATTTCATCCATCACGGGTAGTTACGTTTACATCACCGTCCAGGTCACACAAGATTTGCAGCCCGTCGTTTTTGGGGAGTGGCAGCTGCCCCAGCAGGACTTTGATCTCTGGGTCGCAGATGTTACCCTTGCGCAATTCGAGGCCCTAGCCCGGCGGAAGGGCAGGGAATTGCGTGTGAACAACACCAGCAGTGGCGTGATACCGTCGACGCCATCAGAGTGGCATAGCCTTATCCGAAGATCAATGGTTTCTCTCGAAAATCTTCTCAAAGTACGTGAAACGTCGTCTATTTCATCCTTTGTGGTGCATTTGGGCAACCCACGCTAACAAAAACTGATTATTATCACACCACACCCATATGCGACTTCTCCGTCCTGGTCCTGGCTGGTCCTGGTGGCATGCCCCGTTTTATTGTTTCATTGAACTTTATATTATCAAAAAAAAAAATAACTCACACCCCACCCAACCACACGGTCACTTTTTACTCACAAACACCACCAAACCCAAACCAAAAAAAATAATTATACCCTCAAGACCATACCGGCGTCAATGGGGCTCTGCCTCGAATTGGCATATCGGATCACGAGTTGCTCCGAGTCCAGGGACTCCATGCTGGACTCCGCTCCGTTCCGGCATCAATTGCCGTTAAACTCTTTCATCGACTCGATCTTGCGTACTGTTTACCACGTCTCTGCGCCCGCGCCCCCGCCGCCGACAGACCCGCATGGTGCCCGGCGCCAAATCATATTCACATCCTCCTCCCCAGACGCCTGTGCCGCTGTCAACTGGAAGCAACCGAACTGTCAGTCCCGTCTCGTCTCTATTTCTCTATTCTCTCTCTGTTATTTTTTTTCGTTATCACGTTTTGGTACCTTGCTTGCAAGGGAAATGAAAAACATGCTGAAATTTTGATATTCTCATTTCCTTTTATCCACGCAACCCCTCTTTTCCTCCCCCCTCTACCAGATCCAGTCTTATTCGCGTCGTCGTGCGGCGAAGTGGGCGCCAACCCACCGAGCACCACGGCAGCAATACGAAACGAAGCGACGCTAGACTTGCGTTTGACAAGTATCAGCGCGGCGGTCGAGTTCTCAAAGAACAACAACCTACTTGGTGTCTTCTTGGATACCTACCTCTTGGTGAGTTCTCTCTGGCTTAATGAGGCTTTATTTTGTTTTACTATGCCACCCCAGGTCAAGGTGCCATCGCTCGTTCGCGCCGTACGTGACGCTGGGCTATTAATTGCTGCGTATGGCACCGCGGAGAACCTTGCAACTCTCGTTTCATCAACCCAAAGTATCGATGGTGGCGCGGTGGATGCAGTCTTCCAAGAGGGCGTCCTTGTCTTCCATGACCACTTCCCACGGACGTGGTTTTAGGCGATGCTGTAATAGTGACTATTTACGCAAGTGCTCTACCTTTACAGAGTGTAATAGAAGGGTTGTATTGATACAACGTATAACGAAGACAAATGAATCGTGTATGAAAAATCGTCCTTACGCGAGTGGTCGGAAAGAAGGTAGTCCGTGATCACATGGACGCATGGTATAGGGCAGCATATGAACCGCCACGTTTTAGGAGTTCATCATGGGTACCGAACTCGGTAATAGACTGATACGTGTGCCAACATGAGCATGGGAACGGCATGGCCAAAATGAAAGATAATTCGACATACCCCGTGTTCCATCATGGCAATTTTGTCCGCGCGTCGTGCGACGGAAAGTCGATGTGTGATGAACAATACTGTCTTCACTTTTGCGGCGTCTCCATCTGCGCCGGGCCCACGGGCGAGAGAGTCAATCGTCTGAAATATTTTGTTTTGCGCGTGAGCATCGAGAGCAGACGTCTACCCATTCAAAGAGTTACTACCGATCAGAATTGAGGGAAATGAACGAGGGGACGCACGGGTTCATCAAAGAGAAGGAAATGAACTTCTGGCTGATGGGCACGCATGAACGCACGAGCAAGGGCGATACGTTGCCACTGAAAACGTGGTAGCACACGGTCATTTTCAGATTAATATAACGAAGGTATATTACAGGGCTATGAAACGCACCTCGCCCCCTGATAGACCGTGGGATGCCCAGGGCGCACGCGCACCACACGCACCCATCCCTGCCGGCGAGTATGACATGGAATCAAGGCCCAGCGCATCCAAGCGCGTGTTGATGCCATGCGGTAATGAGCGCACAATATGGTCGCCTTCTGCAAGCTGAACAGCCCTCCGCAGTGCTGCTGGACAGTCTAGGTCGTGAATGTATCCTACGCCAACATTTTCGGCAACGGTGCCATTGTACTTGCAGAAACTTTGAAAGACTGCGGTGGTTGCCTGGTGTAACTCTGCAGGCTCATAGCGGCGCACGTCGACGTCGTTGATGAGCAATTCGCCGTCGTTGAAGTCCACTATGCGGGAAAGCACCTTTCCCAGCGTTGACTTGCCTTGATGCAATATCAAAATCGGTAACGCATATTTGAAGTGCGGGAAAAATGTGACTGGGGGGGGAGGAAAGCTTACCAGAGCCATTATACCCAACAACCGCAAGGGTTTCACCCGCTTCGAGGGTAAAGCTGACGTTGCGCAGAGCAGGTTCCGTACAGCCCGGATAAGTGTAAGAAAGATTCCTGCAAGTAAGATAAATTATTTTTTTTCGGATGGACCGGAAATTACCCTCACCGGGCCTCAATTTTCATCCCCCCCGACCAGGACTCGTATTTGACTCGAGACTCTTCCTTCGGTTGGAGAAACGGCTCAATCTCCATAGAAGCGCAAAATGCGCCCATGAGAAATACCCCCTGTACTGCCATCTGGAGGGTGATAAATAGGGTGCTGATGGTATAGACGATAGATTGAACGGAGCTGCGATATAATGCGAGAGAACCGAGAGAAGTGGGTGTTTGCAGCATTAACACAAACGGTAGCTTTGAATGTATGAAGATAAATTTCAGCAGTACATTAATTGAGTGATGGCTTACGTTTTGCAGTGCAGCGACAATTTCCGCCACGTTCAAATGAGAGAAGATGTTCGAAGGCGAGTGTAATGACTGTTGGGATGGGTGAAGACCAAGCACTGCCTGCCGTGCAGCGGCCCAAGTTTGAAGGATCCACGGGCCGAGGCCGAAAAGCATGACCTCTGGGCGGTGTGTATCACTTAGAGAGAGATGCCTCATTTGTTCCTGCTTTTCGGTGAGGCGGATCTCTTCCTCACTATAAACGGGTGTATCAAAGTGATACATGCGAGGCAGCAAGGAGCTTTGGACGAGAGGATAGGCAGCCGACAAGAAGGAAATAAGCAGAGCAAAGACCGACAAGGGGCCATAAGAAATCGTCGAGAGGACAAATACATGGGATGCCAGTTCGGAAATGAGTGAGAAGACACGAATGAGGTCAAAGGGAGAGAGGAGGCCAAAACCACCCGCTCCCTGAAATGACGAGACGAACAAGTCCGACTCTGCGAGGAGATCACGGACGGTCGGATCTGAGAGGGTGGGGATATCAAGTCGAACGCGTTGTTCCATCTGTTGGTATTCTACTATGAAACGTGCAGAATTTTGCACGAAATGTTCGTTATTGGTGCTATCATACACCCTAAGTTTCAGTGCATTCACATGCAAAGAAATAGGTGGAACTTACGCAAATGAGTCTAAGGATTTTTCGGCGGCAAAGCGCAAAAACTCTGCTCCAAGCAGGCGGATCAAATGGGACCAAGTGTAGTGACCGGAAGAGAGCAAGGATTGGATCTGAATAAGAGGAATCAATTATGAGAACGGGACGAGGTGAATTATCGATCAGACGACTTGCCTCGTTGATAATGAGAGCATGTGTATATCCTTTGAAAACGGGAAAAGTGCCTCTAACGAAACTAAATGCTACCATAACGAAGGCGCGAAATGGGTGACGACTCCAGAATATTTGGAGCACCTGTGGGACGCAGAGCTCCGCAATCCGCTGGGCGAGACGGAGATTGGCACGGGTCAACGGACGCTGGGCACCTGCAGAGACGTAACCGGCATTCTGGCAAGAGTGAACGCGCGAGGCGAGCCAGGCGTGATAGACTGAGCGTTGGTGAGACCGTGGTGGGGGAAGAGAGCGGTCGATGGAATCGTTACGCTCCGGTTCGGGGACGGGTTTGAGTTCAGGTTCAGGTTCCGGTTTGATGTCCGGTTCCTGTTCAGGTTCAGGTTCCGAGTCGTAGTGGGGTGGGAGACACTCTCGTGGTTGGTTGGGCCAAAGCGGGC
>WNFQ01000870.1_pt1 | contig 29791 bp, 23 predicted proteins | sample 5400171 | NCBI WGS metagenome assembly WNFQ01 (sample SAMN13153356, study PRJNA577476) | soil metagenome | isolation source: 20 cm soil under Madrone tree | place: USA:California | collected 2016-06-14
ATTTGCGCCTGCTGCGATTCCTGCATCCGGAACAGCTGCCATCGCATGGCATCGGCCTCGTCACGCAGGGACGCGAGGCGCGGATTGGCCCAACTCACTTGTTCCGCGATTCTGCCGCCAATCAAAACTTCAATTGCCGGCCGGCTACGCTCGACTAACGCCCGTGGCGGTGCGAGCTCGCCTCGCTGCGGCACCAGCCACCAGACCGGAGCGACCATTGCCAGAAACGCAACAGCGGCAGCCGCAGCGAGTCGAGGGCGATCTCGCACGAATCCAACAACATCGGCTATCCACGCCGCAAATGCCATTCTCCAGCTCGCCGACGGTTGAAGTCCGGACCGGTCGACATGCTCCCATTTGACAATGCGATGCGACAGCCGCCATAACACGGGATCACTGCCCCGCAGACTACGAAACGGGGCCCAGGACTGAAGAGAGAAGGGCCTGCACAATTTTTGCGACCTTCGGGCAAAACTCGGCTCTCCAAAAACACGGGCCTGGGTATTTGCAGGCCCTGGTTGGGGCAGGATTTGAACCTTCGACCTTCGGGTTATGAGGCCGTTTTTTTGGCCTAAGATCGCGCAACACCGGCAATACGAATATAGACGGTAAGTTCCTCGGGGCCTTCGGCGTGGGACAGATCGACGGCACAGTGCGCGGGATATGCGGCACAGCCTGCTCGGCTGCATCTACGGCTACTTGTGCAGTGACCGCGCTGTATCAGTATCTGCCTGCTTATAGCCGGCATTAGCAGAGGCACGCCATTGTTGCCGTCGACAGTCTCGTGGGGTAGGTTTCTTCATGCCGTGGAACGACGAATCCTGGCGGCTGTGTTTGTATTCGCTGGAAGCGTCTCCCTCGCAAGCGCCCGGACTTACGCCGAAAAGATTGAGGGGATCCCTTATCCGACTGATCAGGCCGATTGGCGGAAGAAATGCGGATGGCTTCGCCGGGAGATCGCGCGGCAGCAAAACATCGCATCGTCCGGGACGACGCAGCCGGGGACGTTCTCCTACGAGACCCAGGCAATCGCTCGAAACAACGTTGCCACGCTCGACTCACGCATGAGTGACTTTCACTGCAATACCGGGTACATCACCTCGGCGCCACCTCCGCCAGCCAAGTCCAACATCGAGAGGTGCATCGAAGCATGCAAGGCAAACACGCATCGAACGCCCGAAAGTGCCTTGACGCATGCAATCATCGTTAAGGACGCGAGGAGATACCTGATCGCTTGATTCTGGCCAAAGAAGCCCCGGATCAATTTCAAAGGTTCGTTCTTCACCGCAGCATCCCCTTCAACCGTTTCACCCGCGCCGAAGTCAGATCGATTTCGTGCTTCGGCGTCTTGATCCCTTGAAGATCGAGGATGGCTCCTCGACGCGCACAACACTATGGGTGACAGCGCGCGCGAAATGGCGCGCGCCATCGTCCACTCAGATGATTAGCGGAGCGATTTGAAGGTTGCGCGCATTTCGGAGACGAAGATCGCCGCCTGCTCCCAGGCGGCGAAGTGGGTGCCTTTGGAGAATTTGTTGTAGTGGATGAGCTTCACATACGCCTTCTCTGCCCAGCTCTTCGGCGCTTGATAAATCTCTTCCGCAAACGCGCTCACGCCGACCGGAAGCTTGACGCCTCTCGCGTCGAAGAAGCCGCCTGCCGGCAAATTATGCGCCGTGTCCCAGTAGAGGCGCGCCGAAGAGATCGCGGTATTCGTCAACCAATAGAGCGTGATGTTGTCGAGCACGTCATCGCGGCTCAGCCCTTCAGGCTTGCCGTCGAAAACGCGGACGATCATCTGGTAGCTGCGAATGTCGTGATCGAGTATCCAGCCCGCAAGACCAACCGGCGAATCGACGATTCCGTAAAGCGTCTGCGGACGAAGCGCCATCTCGTTGGCGTAGCCCAGCCCATTCTTATAGAAGTCATCGAGCTGATCCCACGCGTGCTTTTCCTCCGGCGAAAGGCCGGCGGGCGGCGCGCCGCCCGCGGAAAGCGCCTTCGAAACATCGGGCGGAACCGTGGCCGCCATGTTGGTGTGAATGCCGAGCAATCCCGGCGGCTGCTGCAAGGCCATCACCTCCGAAATGGCATTGCCCCAATCGCCACCCTGCGCCACGTATTTCGTGTAGCCGAGGCGTTGCATGAGCGTCGCCCACGCTTTCGCAATGCTAACGGGGTTCCATCCAGGCGCCGTAGGTTTGCCCGAGAAGCCGTAGCCCGGCAGAGACGGAATCACGAGATGGAAGGCATCGGCTGCGGTCCCGCCGTGCGCCGTCGGGTTCGTTAGCGGATCGATGATCTTCATCTGCTCGATGATCGAGCCAGGCCAGCCATGCGTGACAATCATCGGCAACGCATTTTCATGCTTGGAGCGAACGTGAATGAAATGAATGTCGAGCCCATCGATTTCGGTGATGAAGTTCGGCACAGCGTTGATCTTCGCCTCGCACTTCCGCCAATCATGCTCACTCGCCCAGTACTGCGCGAGCTTTTGCATGGTTGCGAGCTGGACGCCTTGCGATGCATCCGTGACCTGTTCGCGATCGGGCCACTTTGTTGCGCTGATGCGCTTGCGCAAGTCGGTGAGGTCCGCCTGCGGTGCCTGAAAGTGGAACGGACGGATAGCGGCGTTGTCGGCCATGGTTTTCTCCTTCGGGGCTGATTCAGTCTGCGTAGCGGGCAGTGCGGGTACTGGCAGGAGCGACGCCATGATGCTTGCTGCGCCGAGCTTGAGGCCTTGGCGGCGGCTTATCTGCGCGTGCCGCCCATCGAGTGGGCTATCTGCTTTCTCTTTCATTTTGAATGCTTCCATCTTCCTCTGCGATCGGCGCGCAGGATCAAGGGGCGTCGATCAATAGCCATCGACGTCGACCACGGCTTGGGCAAAAGCCTGCGGCGCTTCCTGTGGCAGATTGTGTCCGATGCCGCCCTCGATGATTCGGTGTGAATACTTTCCCGAGAATTTCTTGGCATAGGAACTGGCGTCGGGATGCGGCGCACCGTTGGCGTCACCTTCAAGAGTAATGGTGGGCACGGTGATGACGGGTCCTGCGGCGAGTCGCCTTTCCAGATCGTCATATTTCGGTTCCCCTTCAGCCAGTGCGAGACGCCACCGATAATTGTGGATCGCGATGCCGACGTGATCCGGATTGTCCAAGGACGCGGCACTGCGATCGAACATCGCGTCATCGAAGTTCCACTTCGGCGATGCGATCTGCCAGATTAGCTTCGCAAAGTCGTGCCGGTATTTGTCGTAGCCCGCCCGGCCGCGTTCGGTGGCAAAGTAATACTGGTACCACCATTGAAGCTCGGCCTTCGGGGGCAACGGGATCTTGCCGGCTTCCTGGCTGCCGATCAGATAACCGCTCACGGACACCATGGCCTTGCAGCGCTCTGGCCAAAGCGCCGCGGTGATATTGGCCGTCCGTGCTCCCCAATCAAAACCGGCCAGGATCGCCGTCTTGATTCCGAGCGCATCCATGAACGCGATCGTGTCAACGGCGAGCACCGACGGTTGGCCGTTCCGGAACGTTTCACCTGAAAGAAAGCGCGTCGAGCCATAGCCGCGCACATACGGGATGAGCACCCTGTAGCCGGCCGACGCCAGCAGAGGAGCAACATCGACATAACTGTGGATGTCGTAGGGCCAGCCGTGCAGAAGAATTACCGCTGGAGCGTCGGCGGGGCCGGCTTCGGCGTATCCAACATTCAGGACGCCGGCATCGATGCGCCTCAATGAAGCGAACGACGTGTTCGTCCCAGGTCGGATGGCGGGCATCTTTTTCCGCTGTGTCGTTTCAGGTTGCGCCGCACCGCCGATCGTGGTGAGCTCGGCCGCGGCAACGCTCTTGACGGTTGCGCTCAAATAGCGGCGCCGATCATGGTTGATTTGTTCGGGCTTCATCTGCTGCTCCGCGGGTCCTGGAGCGCCGGAGCCGCGCCTGAGTCCGGTTGGCTCGGCCTTTCGTGACGGTCGTTACGATCCCAAATTACGCTACTGTGCGGGCAGACGTCCATCACACTTTCGTGGTCGTTCCTAGACCCGGTCTTAACACCAACCAGTTATCACTACTTTCGCCTCGAGGCATGTCGCTCGAGAAGGTTGGACTCTCCGTCCGGGTGCTTCACGTTGCCCGATTCTGAGTACCAGGCATGTTCCCCGGCCCACGTCTCCGGCTCCGCTTACTAGCTTGATCGCGGGCCAGCGTCGGCCTCACCATCCAGCACGTGTAACGGGACTTCGGGTCAAGAGCACCCCGCTCACGACCATGCCCCACACCAGGCCGATGGCGGGCGAGACGAAGCGCGAATAGACGCCGTCCGGTGCCCAGAATCCGCCGCCCAGCCAGGTGGTGCCGCCTAGCAAGACGAGCACGACGGCAGCGACCCCGGCCGCGAAGAGCGCGTTCGAGATCAGCCGGGCCCGCCAGAGCCCAAACGCCGCGGCCATGATAAGCATCGCGCGCGGGAACGACGTCAACACGAAGCCCGCCCATACGAAGTCGTGATTTTCCGAGCCGGCGATGGAACCGAGAGGTCACGTACTCTGACATCGGCCCCGAGGAGTCGTTATGACAGACGGGCGGACAGCGTCCAACGGCTGACCGGCTGACCGGCGATGGGCGTCCGGGAATTTGTGTCGCTTTACGCGGAGGAGTTCGGCGGACGTCGCTCCTAAAAGGCACACCGCGCCAAGAGCACGGCTGCAAGCCTTCTCGGTGATCCCTTCCGAATGGCGTAAACCGCCCGCAGGCCCAAGTCCGCGAACGCTGGGAGCGTGTACCTAGGGGACGCTACTCTGGAGCCGGTCTTCGAAGAACTTGAGCGCCGCAAGCCTGCGAACGGTACTCCGGCTTCTTTGGCGGCTCCGGTGCCTCCTCGGTCATCGTGTTCGCGCTGCCCTGATCCGTGTAACCTCCAACGGAAGCCATGCAATCGAATCGAGGATGTCCTACGCTAGGTCCCACTAGGGCGGGTTGCCGAATGCACTCCGCGACAGGTCCGTGAACCTCGGCAAGTTGTCAGGCATCGCCTGGCGGCTTGGGGCCTTCCTTCTGGCGGTCGCCATCGTGGTCGTCGTCGCGATCGGATGGTCGCGATGGGAGGGAGGAGCTATTCACCAGGTGACCGACGATGCCTACTTGCAGGCGGACATCGTTCCGATCAGCTCGAAGGTCGCCGGCTACGTTCGAGAAGTGCCGGTGCAGGACTACGAGCGGGTCAGCGCCGGTCAGTTGCTGGCGCAGATCGAAGATCAGGATTACCGGGCGGTCGTGGCGCAAAGCACGGGTAACGCGGCGGCCGCCAGGGCGCAGCTTCAGGTCTTGACCGCTCAGCGGGCTCTGCAGGCGGCCAACGTGAACGCTGCCCGCGCGGTCGTCGAGTCAAGCTTGGCGGCGGTCGATCAGGCCGGAAAAGACGTGGCCAGGCAACACACCTTGCTCGACAGTGGATCGGGATCGGTCGACAGCACCGAACACGCTGAAACGAGACGGGCCGAGCTGCAGGCCCAGTTGGCACAGAATCGCGCCCAGGTCGACGCCGCGGCCCGGCAACTGGAGGTTTTGACCGCACAACTGGCGCAAGCCCAGGCCACCGTCGCGGCGCAGGAAGCCAGTCTGCAACTGGCGACCATCAACCTCGCCTACACGCGCATCCTGGCGCCCCAGGACGGCGTCATAGCCCAGCGGCAGGTGCGGCCCGGCCAGTATCTGGGCGTCGGCGGCCAGGTGACGATCCTGACGCCACTTCCCCATGTCTGGGTCATCGCGAATTACCGTGAGACGCAGCTGACGCACGTCGAGGTCGGGCAGCCGGCCGCCATCACCGTCGATACCTTCCCCGGGCATACGCTGAAGGGTCATGTCCTGGCCCTGGCGCCGGCCTCCGGTTCGCAATTCACGTTGCTGCCGCCGGACAACGCGACCGGAAACTTCACCAAGGTGGTCCAACGGATACCGGTGAAGATCATGATCGACGACGCGGATGGACTCGCCGATCGGCTCCGTCCCGGCATGTCCGCCGTTGCGACGATCGATACGAAGCGGGACGGGACCACGGGGGCTCGGTGAGTGCCTCGGTTTCAGCCGTCGATACTGCGGCCTCGCAAGCGCCCGCGCCGCCGGCCCCCAGTCAGCTGCCGGTTCAAGCCACCGGACTGCCCTGGCTCGGCCTGGCGGCCGTCCTGATGGGGACCTTCATTTCGACCTTGAGCGGGCGATTCTCGTCATTCGCGCTCTCCGACATCAGGGGCGCGATGCATGCCGGCTTCGACGAGGGCGCGTGGATCACCACCGCGCAGACCGTCGCCCAGATGCTGGTCGCTCCGGTCGCGGTATGGGCCGGCAGCGTGTACGGGTCGCGCCAGATCCTGATTGCGTCGAGCCTGACCTTTGCGCTCGTTTCCCTGCTGACGCCGTTCTCGCCGAACCTGCAGACCTTGCTCGTCTTTCAGTTCATCGGCGGCCTGGCGTCCGGGTGTTTCATCCCGCTGACCTTGAGTTTCATACTCCGAGTGACGCCGATGAAGCTATGGGCCTACGCGGTGGCCGTGTATGCGCTGAACCTCGAGCTCTCGCTGAACATATCGGCATCCCTGGAGGGTTGGTACGCCGATCACTGGTCGTGGCATTGGATCTTCTGGCAGAACGTTCCGCTGGCGCTGATCATGGCGGTGTGCGTGCATTTTGGAACGCAACGGATGCCGCCGCTGCCCACACCGATTCGCGGTGATTTATATGGTGTGGCCAGTTGCAGCGTGGGCCTGGCGCTGATCTACGCCGCGCTCGACCAGGGCAACCGGCTCGACTGGCTGAACTCCGGCCTGGTGTGCGGATTGCTGATTGCCGGCTGCGTGCTGATGGGGGCGTTCCTGCTGCATGAGCTGCTGACGCCGCATCCCTGGATCGATCTGAAGGCGTTCATCAATGGACCGTTGCCGTTCCTGCTGCTGTTGATCGCGCTGCTCAGGCTGACGATCCTGTCGACGGCCTATCTGATTCCGCAGTACCTGGGAGCCGTGCGCGGCTTCCGTTCGCTGGAAGTCGGTCATACCCTGATCTGGATCGCCATTCCTCAACTCGTTCTGTGCCCGATCTCGGCGTTCATGTTGAGCAGGACCGACCCGCGCATTGCCCCGTCGGTCGGGCTGCTCTGCATCGCCGGCGCGTGCCTGATGGTCGCCACCGGCCTGACGCCATCCTGGGGCGCGGAAGAGTTTCTGCCGTCGCAGCTGCTGCAGGCGGTCGGCCAGAGCCTGGCGCTGTCCGGAATCGTCTTCTACTGCGTGCTGCATCTGAAGCCGGAGCTGATCCTGACGTTTGGCGCGATGCTTCAGATCGCGCGGCTGATGGGCGGCGAGATCGGGCAGGCGTTCGTGAGTACGCTCGCGCGCGTGCGTGAACAGCATGCGTCGAACCTGATCGGATTGCACCTGCAGGCCGGCAATGCCGATGTCGTTCACCGCGTGCAGGCGTACGCGGCGGCGACCTCACGCAGCGGCATACCCGATCGGGATTCGGGGATCGTGCTGCTGGGGCGCGTGGTCAGGCAGTTGGCGACGCTGCAGGGGGTCATCGACGCTTTCGTCGCCGTCGCGGCGACCGTCGCATTTGGTCTGATGATCCTTGCGATGCTGGATCCTCCGCCGCGCGGCCCGGCCTCGCACAGGCCGCTGTTCGCTCGACGGCGCGCAGAAGGGCCGTCGTGAAACTCCTGGCGCGCCTGGCGTGGGCAGCGAGCCTGGCCGCAGGACTGGCCGCGTGCGCGGTCGGGCCGGACTACAAGGCGCCGCCGCCGCCCAAGGACGCGACCGCGCCGCTGGTGTCGCCCGATTCGCCGGTCGCGACCGCGGCCGAAGCGCCTGACGCCTGGTGGAGACTCTACGAGGACACCAGGCTCGACGCGCTGGTCCAGGAGGCATTCGCCGCCAATGCGGACCTGAAAGTCGCGCAGGCGAACCTGACGGGCGCGCGGGCGATCTACCTGGCGGCGCGCTCGGCACGGCTGCCGAGCACGAACCTGGCGTTGGGCGTGAATTACGGGCGCGATGCAGGGACCGACGAGATCCTCGAGCTGACCGGTCGGCGTCCGGTGACGCTCTGGGTCTACGACGCGTTGATCGATGTGAACTACGAGGTCGATCTGTTCGGTCACGTGCGATATTCGATCGAGGCGGCGGGCGCGGGCAGCGAGGTGAGCGAGGCCCAGCGGGACGCGGTGCGGGTGACGGTGGCCGCGGAGACCGCCCGCGCGTACGCCCAGATCTGCGCCGTCGGCGAACAACTCGCCGTGGCCCGGCGTTCGCTGGACCTGGTCAGTCGCGAGAGCGACATCACGGCGCGGCGCCGTGCCGCCGGCGCCGGTTCGGAGTTCGACGTGGTGCGGGCCGAAACCGTCGTCGAGCAGGTGCGGGCGACGATCGCGCCGCTGGAAGGCCAGCGCCGCGCTGCCCAGTACGAACTGGCCGCCATGCTGGGGCGGACGCCGGCCGATCCTCCGGCCGGGGTCGAGGCCTGCGATACGGTGCCCCGGCTGAAGTCGCTGCTGCCGGCGGGCGACGGAGCCGCCTTGTTGCGGCGGCGCCCGGACATACGCGCCGCCGACCGACGACTGGCAGCAGCGGTCGCGCAGATCGGCGTGACGACATCCGATCTGTATCCACGTTTCTCGCTGAGCGCGCTGTACGGCAGCATCGCCACGCCATGGCCGAAAGTGGATACGGTCGACGGCCTGACCTGGGGCATACACCCCTCGATCAACTGGACCTTTCCGGTTCAGACGGGCTTGCGTGCCCGGGTGATGCAAGCCAAGGCAGGCGCAGCGGCTGCGCTCGCCGGTTTCGACTCGGTCGTTCTGACCGCGTTGAAGGAAACGGCGCAGGCGCTGTCGAGCTACGGCGCGGAGACCGAACACCATGCGGTGCTGACGGCCGCCCAGTCCAAGGCTCGCCGGTCATTCGAACTCGCGCACGGACAGTTCGTGGCCGGCGCCGTCAGCAATCTTGACCTGCTGACCAGCGAACAGTCGCTGGTCGCCGCCGACGCTGCAGTCGCGGCCTCCGACATGGCGATGGTCCAGTATCAGATCGCGGTCTTCAAGGCGCTGGGCGGCGGGTGGCGCGGCGGCGATGCTGCCGTTCGACCGGCGGTTGCGCCTTCGGAGTTGCTGGCCGACAGGCGTTTCATCAGCGGCAGCATCGCGATCGCGAGCGCGGTGCAGGCAAGGCCGGCAAAACCGAGCTCGTTGAACAGGTGCGCGTAGATGCTCAGCGATTCGACGGGGTCGTTCAGACCCTCGGGAATATGCGCGATGTTCGCCACGACGCTGCCGAGGTACTGCGACAGCCCCGAGGCCACGAAGTAGGCGCCCATCATGAACCCGCCCATGCGCGCCGGCACGTAGCGGGCGATCATGGCCAGCCCCAGGCCGCTCACCAGCAGCTCCCCGAGCGAATACAGGCCGTAGCCCCAGACCATGATCCAAGAGGACACCTGGCCATTGACCGCCCATCTCGCGCCCACGCCGTAGATGAAAAAGCCGATCGCCACGCAGCCGAAGCCCCAGGCGAACTTGGCCGCGATTGACGGGTCCCTGCCGAAGCGCCCCAGCGAGTTGTAGATGAACACCAGCAGCGGGCTCAAAGCCACGATCCAGATCGAGTTGAGGTTCTGGTACTGCTCGGGGATCCAGGTCAACATGCGCCAGCCGAACACGCGGAAGTCAAGATCGACGTTGTGCTGGGCGAACAGATTCAGCGACGTGGACATCTGCTGGTAGAAGATGAAAAAGAAGATCGACTGCACCACCAGCAGCAGCGCCGCGATCAAGCCGGCGCGCTCCTCGCGGCGGCTGCCGCGGATCAGATGCAGGAAGATGCCCAGAAGGACCATCCCGGCCGCGTAGACGCAGATGCGCGCCACCGTCTCATTCTGCAGCACGAGCACCGAAACCAGCACCGTCCCGACGGCTCCGCCGAGCAGCGCCAGCGCCTGCGTCGGCTTCACCGGCCGATCGTCGGGTGATGAGCCGAGGTGGGCGAGGGCGCGGCGCATCAGCGCATAGTTGGTCAGCCCGAACATCAGGCCGATCGAGCAGACGCCGAACGCGGTATGCCAGCCGGCCGAGTCGCCGTAGCGCGCCCCGACATAGTCGCGAATCCAGGGCGTCAGCGTCATCGAAATCATCGAGCCGACGTTCACGGCCATGTAGTACATCGTGAACGCGCTGTCGATGCGCGTATCGTCGCCCTCATAGATCTTGCGAACCAGGTTGCCAGCGTTGGCCTTGAAAAGGCCATTGCCGACGATGATCACTCCGAGGGCGAAGTACAGGAAGTACTCGCTGTCGTTGGGCAGCCACAGCAGCGCGTAGCCCACGGCGAGCACCATGGCGCCGATCCTCATCGTGCGGCGCGTCCCGATCAGCTTGTCGCCGATCCATCCGCCGATGACCGGTGTCGTATAGATTAGCGCCGCCGCCGCGCCGAACACGAGATTGGCGCGGATGTCGACGAAGCCAAGCTTCTTGATCATGTAGGTGACCAGCAGCGCCTGCATGCCGTAGAAGCCGAAGCGCTCCCACATCTCGATCAGGAAGACGGCGCTGAACGAGCGAGTCTGCGAGACCGGCACAACCTCGGTTGTCATGGATTCTCCGTGCTGCGGTCCGATTTCCGACGCGGCGTCAAAAGGATTGCGAAGAGTACGAAAAAGGGCAATGAAATAGAAGAGGGCCCGCGATCCTCGGCCCAGATACATCATGCCGAAGGTCGGATTCAGTACTGACAGGACGACCGCGACTCAAGTACGGCGCCCACGGTGTGTCGAAACGGGCTCTAGCGTGACCATTCACGTGGTCCATGTACTCTCCTTGGAGCTCGCAGCGGCGCGCCGCGGCGCGCCGCGGCGGGATTGTACGTTTCTACCGCAAGTTACTCAGCGAACTGCTGCAATACCGCGCATCGCGGACGTGCCGGCACTGTCCCATAGCGTGCCGAAAGTAACTATCGCGTTCGCCGCGCCTCCGGCACAGTGCGATCCGAAAGCAGCGAATCCGAGTAATCGCCGGCGCTTTTCTTTCGACTATTTCGACATGCCTGCGAGCAGCGTACACAAATGGCCGCCCGCTCCTGAGGACTTCGAATGCCTGAGACGAATCGCTTTCTATTGGCTGCAGCCGTGTGCCTGGCTCTGACCGGCACCGTGGGTGCGACTGAGGGACCATGGCAGGGCGAAGCGCCGGCCAAGCCCGCCTCGCAGGGACTCTCCCGCGACGCGCAGCGCGCCTTGATTTGCCATACGGTTGCCGACTGGGCTGCCTACCAGGTCGCCGAGCTCATCCGGGACGATGCCAGGGAGAACCAGGCGATCAGCCCGGAAGGCATGCAGATTCTGCGTCAGTTACGCTTGACTGAAGGTCTTGCCTCCGCAGCATTCGACACGCTGGCGCCGCAGGTTGATCACGATTCGGTGTATCGGGATGCCGTGAGAAAGATGCAGGCCTACCTGAAAGAGGATCGCAACGGCGCCGACGCGAACACCCAACAGCTCGTGCCGCTGTGTCAACGAACCTACGCCAAGATGGCTGCTGCCGGCGAACTATCGCAGGAGCAGGTGCAGCTGGCCGAGGAGGCGAGCCAGGACTCGGTCGCCAAGCTGACCCAGGAATTGCAGGGGCCCGCTGTGCTGCGCTGACGCAAGCATCTGATTTAGCATCGGATATAGAGCGACGGGTCGGCCTGCACGGCCGAGCGCGATGCGTCGAGGCTGCCGGAAAAGACAGCGTCTCGGTCGTGTGCAGACTGACGAGTTAAGAGGGCTGCCGGACGGCGGCCCTCTTCACCACGTCGCCCGGACTTAGTCGTCGCCGAGCACCATCTTCCAGATACCCCTGGAGTGCGTCGCCGCATAGAGCAACCGCCGGCACGGCTCAGCGCCGCCCGTGCATGTCGGCACGCGCGAGGACGGTTGGATCTCCAGATGAGTCACCTCGTACCGCGGCATTCCGGCGGTCACGTGCCAGCCGCCGGTCCCGTCATTGTCACCGCGAAGCACGCCGAAGTCCGTCGACACGTATAGCGTCTGCGCCTGGTCGTCGCGAACCACATCGCTCACCGGCAGGTCCCCGTTGTTCGTCGGCGTCGGAAATGCCGCCGCGCCCGCCTCGACGTTCAGGTTCGTGAAGACGCCAGAACCTGGGGCCGAGCCGTTCTCCCGAACCTCGAACACGTGGCCCGGGGTCGACGGCGTGACGGCGTTGTAGCCCGAGTAGGTTACCCACGCGTGCCCTGTGTCGCCGGGGTCGACGTAGATCCCGCTCGGGAAGCGCCTCGGTGATTTGGCGTTGTCGATCCTGTGCCAGAGGACTGTCGCTGGGTCCGCCGTGTCCGCGTTGTGCGTCACGAAGATCCGACCGGCCGACGTCGTCGCCCACAGTGTCCCGTGGTCGGCGCCATCGCGAGCGAGCCACGAGATCGACCCGCCCGTCCGGTCGCTCCCGTACACTGTTCCCGTCAGGTCGCCGGACGCGTTCACGCATTGCGCTGCTCCGACACAGTACGGCCCGCCGAGCGGCCGGTAGTCACCGCAACCATCTTGGGAGCCGGAGGTCACGAACTCAGGACAGTTCGTTTCATAGAAGGTGATGTCTGGTGTCGTGTCCTGCGGGACGTTGCCCGCATGCCCCGCGCCGAACGCCCGGGTTCGCCAAACGTGCTGCGCGCCCGAGTAGATCGGGTGCGTGCCAGACACAGGATTCGGGTCACCTACCTGCGGCCAGTAGAACCCAACCGCTTCGCCGCTGTTCACGATCGGGGCGGAGCTGATGACCCATCTCTCCGGGTCGCCGTTGCGGAAATTCGAGTCGCTGAACCCGCCCGTGAACTCGTTGAAGCGCCACGTCGGATTCGTCGCGTCGTAACCGGCGTTACCACCGTCCCCGTAGATCACCTGCGCGAACGTCTCCCGGAGATCGCCCAGGTTCGACCAGGTGCCGTTGTCCTGCGTGCCGCCCATTACCTCGTTCGAATCGGACGGATTGATCGCGACGTTGTAGAACTGGAGCGTGCTGCTCAGCTTCTTGTCGATGTGTTCGATCAGCGTCGGCACCCGCGACAGCAGTCGCTTGCACGCCTTGTAGCTGCCGGACGTCACTGGCAGCGGGGCGCCGCCGTTGCGAAACGGCGAGTCGCACTGCGACGAGACGTCTGCGAACGATCCGCTCGTGCGAATCATTCCGCCGTCCGAGCCTTCGAAAATCTGGGTCGGGTTGGCTGGATTGATCGCGATCGCGTGCTGGTCGGGATGGATACCGTTCGGCGCGTTCAGGCATCCGTTGGCGAAGTACGGCGCGTACGCGCACGTGGCCGGATGGTTGATCGTTGCATCGTACGACAGATCGGTGAACGTGCGCATGTTGTTTGCCGCGTCGGGGTCGCCAGCCGTATCGGAGTAGAGCACTTCGCGCCCGTTGGAGCGGCCGTTGCCGCAGCCGACGCCGTTCGTGTCGCACGGCTGCTCGCCGTACTGGTTCGAGCCGATCACGTAGACGGTGTCGGGCATGCCGGCCGGCGTGTAGACGTCCTCGTCGTACCAGCACTGGCCGGTGCAGAAGTTGTCCGTCGCGAAGTACGGGTTACCCGTCATCTTCGACGTCAGATTTTGCCAGCCGTTGTAGCTCGCGGGGAACGTGTGCGTCGACGGATCCGGCGCAATGGCCCCCGCGGCCTGCGAAGCGAGCAGTGCCGCCGCCGGCTGGTTCGCATTGTCCGTGCGCCAGAAGTTCGACGCGTTGGCGCCGGAGATGCCGGCGCCGTTCGCCGTGCCGTCGGTAAGGTAAATTCGAGTGTGTGCGTTCTTCACGGTCAGCGCGAACATCGTCCGGTCGATACCGCCGCCCGGGAACTGCGGAGCGAACACCTGGGTGAAGGTGGTTGCACCTGCTCCGGCATCCCGGCGCCACACTCCGGCGTCGAACGCCGAGGCGTAGACGACATCCAGGTTGAGCGGGTCGAGGCCGACGACGGTGACGCCGACCGAACTCGGGTTGTTCCCGCCCCAGACCTCGGTGAACGTAACGCCGCCGTCGGTCGACTCGTAGAGGCCGGGGGCGTTCGCGCCCGGCTCGAGCCGGGTCGTGCTGCCGTTGGCGATCACGTGCGAGAGGCCGCGCACTGCCAGCGCAGAACCGACGAAGATGTGGTTCCCGTCCCGCGGATCGATGACGATCGAGTTGATTCCGCGGCCAAGGAAGGCATCATTGCCTGGCACTACGCATGAATAGGTAGGATTGCTGACGCACTTGTCGTCGAGCTTCGCCCAATGCTCGCCGCCGTCGGTCGACTTGTAGACGCCAACGCCGGCCTCACATCCGGAGGAGCAACGGTTGCCCTCGCCTGTCCCCAGATAGAGCGTATTTCCCTCGCTGTCGGTCGGATCGAGCGTCAGCGTCCCGACCGAGGTCTGGCCAAGGTCGCCGGGATTCAGTTGCTTCCAACCGGGATCACTCTCCAACGCGTTGTTCGTCCGCCACACGCTGCCACCGGCAACGCCGACCCAGACACGGCAGTGCTCTGCGCCGCAGTCAGGCGCGACCACCAGCGCAGTCACCCGGCTCGCCGTCGTGTTCGTCGCCCCTGAGAAAGCGGTGACACCCGGCTGGATAGCTGCCTGCGTCGGACCGTAGAACTTCCAAAGGTGGCCCTTCGCGCCCGGGTCGCCGGCCTTGGCATCGACGGCCGCGATTCCCTCGAACGTCGCCCTGGCGTTCGCGACCACGTCCGGGGGAATCACGTCGGCCGGATACGTGCGCGACGCGGATTTATAGGCCTCCAAACCCCCGGGCGGACGATCCCCTCCATCTGCGGCCGCGAGCCCCGCGAGCGTCGCGAGCGCAGCCGCACTGACGGCGATTTTCAACGTGGTTTGTTGCATATCCCCTCCTTTGCGATATAGGGTCTTCCGTGGCTGGACCTCTGCATCTCCTCGAAAAAGAAGAGAGCAGCCTACGCAGGCTTCTTGATGGTTATTGATAACGCAGCGGCGAACCAAATTAGGCCCGCCAGGAATGCTCGTCAACGGGTTTCGTCGCCCAAAGCGTTCTACGGGCGCCGCTTAAGAACTTTGCCCCGCAAGCTCTTGACCCTGCTCCTCACATGATCAAAGCGATCATGGACTCCACTTTCGGGCACATCGTCTCGGTGGGGTGTCCAAATTCGGGGTTCGCGTAAGAGCTACATGGCGCTTGCCCGGAAGCCGACACCATCCTGTTCAGGTCTTTCATGACCAGAAAAAGCTGGTGCTGGTCAGCCGGGCTGGGATCGAAGTTGAAGTGTTCGTAGAAGCGCTGCGCTTCATCATCTTTGGCGATTGGGGTAGAACCCCAGGGACCGGCCGGCCAATCGGTTCGGCGCTTTGATGGAGGAGACCAAATGAGCGGAAAATCTGTCGGGACCGCACTGGCGCCGCCGTTGTGCGCCATCTTGGCCACCATTGTGTTCGCTGCGCCGGCACTGGCGCAGAACGAGCAATTTATCCCAGCTCTCGTCTACCGCACCGGCGCCTATTCGCCAAACGGTGTGCCCCTTGCGAACGGTATCGCCGACTACTACAAACTGATCAATGCGCGTGATGGCGGCATCAACGGCGTCAAAATAGTGACGGAGGAATGCGAGTTCAGCTATGCCACGGATCGCGGCGTTGAGTGCTATGAGCGCCTGAAGCACAACGGTCCGACCGGCGCCGCCTATGTGAATCCGCTATCGACTGGCGTTACGTTTGCGCTCACCGACAGGACCACGGCCGACAAGATTCCGGTCGTCTCCCCGGGGTACGGCCGATCCGAATCGCGCGATGGCTCGGTATTCCAGTGGAACTTCCCACTGCTCGGCACCTACTGGACTGCCGCCGACATCATCCTGCAGCACATCGCCAGGCTCGAAGGCGGCTTCGACAAGCTCAAGGGCAAGAAAATTGCCCTCGTCTACCACGACTCACCGTACGGCAAGGAGCCGATCGCGCTGCTGCAGAAGCGCGCGGAAATGCACGGCTTTGAAACGATATTGGTGCCGGTCACCCATCCCGGAGTTGAGCAGAAGGCTGTCTGGCTGCAAATCCACCAGCATCGTCCGGACTACGTTCTGCTGTGGGGCTGGGGCGTGATGAATTCGACCGCGATCAGCGAGGCCGTCGCGGTGGGCTATCCGCGCGAGAAGATGTACGGCGTGTGGTGGTCGGGCGCCGAGCCCGACGTGCGTCCCGCCGGGGACGGCGCCAAGGGCTACAACGCGGTGACGCTGCAGCACACGGCGGGACGATTCAAGCTGCACGAGGATCTGAAGAAATACGTATACGACAAGGGCCAAGGCTCGGCGCAGTGGGAGCGGACCGGGGAAATTCTCTACGTCCGCGGGTTAATCACCTCCATGCTCGGGGTCGAGGCCATCCGGACCGCGCAAACGAAGTTCGGCAACAAGCCCCTGACCGGAGAGCAGGTGCGCTGGGGATACGAGAACCTCGACATCTCCGCCGATCGAATCAAGCAGCTCGGCTTCGAGGGCGTGCTGCGGCCGATCAAAGTCTCCTGTGCCGACCATGAAGGCGCCCACACCGGTCGCATCCAGACCTGGGACGGCGAGAACTGGAAGATCACCTCGGACTGGTACGTCTCGGACGATTCCGTGATCGCTCCGATGGTGAAGGAGGCGGCGGCCAGATACGCGACCGAGAAGAAAATCGCCACCGGCTGTCTGTGATGTCGGTCCCAGCCGATATTGAATGCTCGCATCACAACAGCTCCTTGCCGACTGCTCGAATCTGGTCGCGCAGCCAGCGATAGGAAGGATCGGCGGTCAGCCGACGATGCCAGATCATCTCGTACTTGAACTCCTTCACTTCGTGCGGAGGGTCGATCAAGCGCACGGGAGCGCTCTTCGCGCATTCGAGTGCCAACCGCTTTGGAAGGGTCAGGATCATATGGCTGTGCGCAACCGAGCGCACCGCAACGGTAAAGAACGGAATGACGAGCCCTACCCGCCGCTTCTGCGCGAGCGCTCTCAAGGGTCGATCGACGGGCGTCTGCTCACCTGAAAGCACGCTCACGACGATATGCGGATAGCTCAGGTACTGGTCGAGCGAAAGTCGCCGGGCTCGGATGGGATGGTCAGCGGCGACGATGCATACGAAGACGTCCGTGAACAAGGATTCCGACTCCAGCCTGGGCGGTGCTCCAGCCACATCCAAGAGCAAGTCCAGTCTGCCGGTCTCGATGTCTTCGAAACGCCGGTCGCTCCAAGGTACGACTTCCAACCGCGCTTTGGGAGCCGCGCGCGCAACGCGACGGACTAGGCGAGGCAGCACGACCGCGCAGGCATGATCGGTCATCATGATCTGAAATCGATCCTGACTTTGGGCCGGATCGAATGCCTCGCCGGTCAACAGCGTCTCGAGCCTGGGCCAGAAGCTCTCCAGCTCTTTGAGGAGACGTTCACCCCGGGCCGTCCGCTCGTACCCGCGGCCGTTGCGAATCAAGAGCTCGTCCCCGAACGCATCGCGCAGGCGCTGGAGCACACGGCTCATTGCCGGCTGGCTGAGAAAGCAGCGTTTCGCCGCTCGTGAGACCTGCTTTTCCTCCAGCAGGACCGCGAGTGGGTGAAGAAGGTTGAGATCGGCCTTCTTTATATGCTCGGAGCGCATGATTGTGATCATAACAATGCATTGGACAAATGCCTACCGGTGCTGCATCTTCTACTCGCGAGCTGTCACCAGCACAAGAACCGTCCCAATCTGGAGATCGAGACAACGATGGCCTTCACGATCAAGGTTAACGGGGTCGCACATAGCGTGGACGTCGACGACGACACGCCTCTGCTCTGGGTCTTGCGCGACGTGCTCCGCATGACCGGTACGAAGTTCGGCTGCGGCGCCGCGTTGTGCGGAGCCTGCACCGTGCATGTCGACGGCGAGGCGGCGCGATCCTGCATTACCCCGATCGGCAGCATCGGCAAGAAGGCCGTCACCACGATCGAGGTGATCGGAAAGACGGCGCAGGGCAAGGCGCTCCAGCAGGCCTGGCTTGATCTGGGCGTCGTGCAATGCGGCTACTGCCAGTCCGGCCAGATCATGTCGGCCGCGGCGCTCCTGGCCAAGACGCCGAAACCCAGCGATACCGACATCGACGCGGCCATGTCCGGCAACGTCTGCCGCTGCGGCACCTACCAGCGCATCCGCGCGGCCATCCAGCGCGCTGCGGGCTGAGAGGAGGCTGGTCATGGCTCACCAATCAGGAACGCTTCGGCACGATCGCCGCGACTTCCTCAAAGTCGGCGCCGCCTTGGGCGGCGGCTTGGTCCTCAGCGTTGCTCTGCCGAACGCGATAGGGCCCGCCTGGGCAGCGGCCGAGGCGTTGCCCGAGTTCGCTCCGAACGCCTTCATTCGGATCGACCGCAAGGGTGCCGTGACGCTGGTGATGCCGATGGTCGAGATGGGCCAGGGCATCTACACCGCCATGGCCATGTTGCTGGCCGAAGAGCTGGAGGTCGGCCTCGATCACATTCGCTTGGAACATGCTCCGGCCAATGACGCGCTGTACGCCAATTCGATACTGCACATTCAGACGACGGGGCTGTCCGCTTCGATCCGCGCGTTCTGGACGCCGTTGCGCCAGGCTGGCGCCGTCGGCCGCACGCTGTTGGTGACAGCGGCGGCCAAGCGCTGGGGCGTTGATCCTGTCACCTGCCGGGCGAAGCAGGGCGTGGTTTCGGATTCGGCCGGCGCGCGCCCCTTGGCCTACGGTGAGTTGGCGGACGCCGCCGCCGCGCTACCGATGCCGACCCCCGGTAGTATCGCGCTGAAGGACCCAAAGGACTTCACTCTGATCGGCACGCCGGTCAAGCGGCTGGAAGCTCCGGACAAGGTCAGCGGGCGCGCCGGCTTCGGCATCGACGTGCGGCTGCCGGATATGAAGATCGCGGCGATCGCGATCTCGCCCGTGTTCGGCGGCAAGCCGAAGGCGGTGAACGAGGTGGCGGCGCGCGCGGTCAAGGGCGTGCGCCAGGTCGTCCGGATCGACAATGCGGTCGCCGTGGTCGCCGACCACATGTGGGCGGCCAAGAAGGGCCTCGCGGCGGCGGCCATCCAATGGGACGACGGCCCGAACGCGACGGTCAGCACCGCCGACATCGTCCGCCAGCTCGAGGAGGCGTCCAAGCAGCCGGGCGTGGTCGCGCGCAACGAGGGCGACGCCGAAAAGGCGCTTGCTGGCGCAGCTCAGAGAATCGATGCTGTCTACCAGGCGCCATTTCTGGCCCATGCGGCGATGGAGCCGATGAACTGCACCGCTCATGTCCGCAAGGATGGTTGCGATCTTTGGGTCGGCACCCAGGCGCCGACGCTGACACAGGCCGTGGTCGCGCAGGCCACCGGCCTGCCGAGGGAAGCGGTGAAAATCCACAATCACCTGCTCGGTGGGGGCTTCGGACGGCGCCTTGAGCCCGACGGCAGCCTCCTCGCCGTCAAGATCGCGCAGCAGGTGGACGGGCCGGTGAAGGTCGTGTGGAGCCGGGAGGAAGACATCCAGCACGACATGTACCGGCCCTACTACTACGATCGGTTGTCGGCCGGCATCGACGCGAGTGGCAAGCCGGTGGCCTGGACGCACCGCATTGCCGGTTCCTCGATCGTCGCACGCTATGTCCCGTCTCTCTACAAGAACGGTTTCGATTCTGATGCGGTCGAAGGAGCTGCCGAGCCGCCCTATGCTTTGCCGAACATCCATGTCGACTATGTCCGGGTCGAGCCGCCGGGCATCCCGACCGCCTTCTGGCGTGGCGTCGGCCCGACCCACAATGTCTTTGTCGTCGAGAGCTTCATCGACGAGCTGGCGGCTCTTGCGAAGCAGGATCCCGTGGCCTACCGCAGGGCATTGCTGGGCCACAATCCACGAGCCCTTGGCGTTCTGAACCTGGCGACCGAAAAGGCGGGCTGGGGCGGCCCGCTGCCGGCGGGGCGCGGTCGCGGCGTATCGCTTCAGTTCGCCTTCGGCACCTACCTTTCGCAGGTGGCGGAGGTCGAGGTGGCGACCGATGGTTCGATCAAGGTGCATCGGATCGTCTGCGCAGTCGATTGCGGCCTCGCGGTCAATCCGGACACGATCGCGGCCCAGATGGAGGGCGGATCGATCTTCGGCCTGACGGCAGCGCTGCACGGCGCTATCACGGTGAAGAACGGGCGGGTTGAGCAGAGCAATTTCCACGACTATTTGCCGATGCGGATCGGCGAGGTCCCGGTGATCGAAACGCACCTGGTCAAGAGTGCCGAGTCTCCGGGTGGCATCGGCGAGGCCCCGACCGCCGCCGTCGGTCCGGCGGTGGCAAATGCGATCTTTGCCGCCACCGGCAAGAGGATTCGAACTCTGCCGATCATCGGGTAGGGGTTTGGAAGCGCGCCGATCAGCTCGTGCAGCGCGGCGCGGACTTGCTCTTCGCTGCTAGCGAGCGCCGTGCCGCGCGCCCCGGAATAGATCCTTGTGCTCAGGCAGTGGAGCACGCCAGTATTGGGGCGGCGCATCGACAGTCGCCCCAAGGTGGGCTGCGGCGTGCCAGGCCCATCGAGGGTCGTACAGCATGCCTCTCGCGAGCGCGACGAGGTCTGCCTGGCCGCTCGCGACGATCTGCTCGGCCTGCTGCGCTTCGGTGATCAGGCCGACGGCAACCGTGTTGATGCCAGCGCCTTCCTTAACGGCTCGAGCCAACGGCACCTGATAGCCCGGAGCGAGCGGGATTTTCTGAAGCGGCGAGATGCCGCCCGAGGACACAGTGATCCAGTCGGCTCCGCGTCTCTTTAGCTCCTTGGAATATTCGATGGTCTGCGCCAGGTCCCATCCGCCTTCGACCCAATCGGTCGCTGAAACTTTGACTCCAACGGGCTTGTCCGCCGGAAAGGCGGCACGCACCGCGTCAAAGACTTCGAGCGGAAAGCGCAGCCTGTTTTCGAGCGATCCACCGTACCGGTCGGTGCGCTTGTTCGCGATCGGCGAAAGGAACTCATGCAGAAGGTACCCGTGCGCGCTATGGATCTCGATGGCATCGATGCCCAGACGCGCCGTCCGTTCAGTCGCCGCGACAAATGCTCTGCGGACGCGATCGAGGCCTGCGCTGTCAAGCTCGAGCGGCGCCGGCTCACCCTCTTTGTGCGGCAACGGGGATGGCGCATGCGGCACCCACCCGCCCTCGGAGACTGGGATCAACTCACCGCCCTCCCACGGCACGCGGCTGGACCCTTTGCGTCCCGCATGCGCGAGCTGGATCGCAACGACGGTCTTCGAGTAGCGCCGAACTGCGGCCAGGATGGGCCTCAGTGCCGCTTCCGTCCTATCGTCCCACAGGCCCAGGTCGGCCGGAGTGATTCGTCCGACGGGCTCAACGGCCGTCGCCTCGATACAAAGCATCCCCGCGCCCGAGCAGGCAAGACTTCCGAGGTGCATCAAGTGCCACGCGTTCGCTTCGCCATCCTCGGACGAATACTGGCACATCGGCGAAACGAGCACCCGATTGGGAAGAACAACGCTGCGCAGCGCGATCGGCGAAAAGAGTGCGTTCATGAGGACATCTGACACCCGTCAGTAACCAAGGTTCATCCCTTAAGCCACCCACCGAAGGCGGGAGCGGCCCATGAAAGATAGCGACTTGGCCGAAAAAGCAAAGAAGGCTTACGTTCTGGACACATCGGACACGCTTGTCCTCAATCGCAGACGCACCTGAACTGCTCGGAGTTCGTTGACGGGCCGGCGCCAACGAAACTGCCAAGCTCACCGAAGGCGTGGACCTGGCCTGGTCTCGGACTTACTACGGGCGGGAGGCATCGGCGGAAACAGATGCTCCGCTAAAAAATCCACGAATACTCTAACTTTGGGAGCCAGATATCGGCTCGTCGGCCATAAGGCTCGGAATATGCCCGAATGGTCTATATGTTCCCCCAGCACAATCGCCAAAGATCCATCGGCGACCTGCCGCCGGACCGCGAAATCCGGGACGCACGTAATGCCGACGCCCTGCTCGGCCAGGGCAACCAAGGCCTCCACCGTGGTCGCGACCGCCGTCATGGGTAAGGCGACATCGACACCGGTTGCCGATCTCGCAAACGGCCAGCGCTGGATCTTGCCGGAGGTCGGATACCTGTGATGCAGGCAGGCGTGCGTAACAAGGTCTTCAGGCGTCGAAGGCGTTCCCGCGCGCTTGAAATACTTTGGGGAGCCCACCACTTCAAGCCGGTATGTTCCCAGCTTGCGTGCCTTCAGGCGTGAATCGACGCCGTGTCCGGTGCGGACCACCACGTCATAGCCACCCTCGATGACATCGACCAAATGGTCACTGAATTCAATATCCAGTTCAATTTGCGGATACGCCAGCATGAACCGGCTCAGCGTCGGAATCATGAGCATCCCGACAAGCGGCAGACTCACCCGCAGCTTGCCCCTCGGAGCGCCCTTCGTTTGCGCGAATTCAAGCTCGACCTTCTCCATCTCAGAAAAGATCCGACGGCAGCTTTCAAGGAAGAGCTTGCCTTCCTGAGTCAGCGTGACGCTACGGGTGCTTCGATGAAAGAGGCGGATGCCGAGGCGCGCTTCAAGCCGGGCGACGGTCTTGCCTATCGCCGATGACGACAACCCAAGCTGTCTGCCGGCGTCGGTGAAGCTGCGCGCCTCGGCGGCCCGAACAAAGGTGCTCATGGCCCCAAGACTGTCCGAAACCTCGCGCCCCCTCATTTGAGACATAGATGTCCGAAAAGTTTGGAACTATAGCCCATGGATACTTCGGTTCAAACCGGGTTAAATGCGCGCGAGGCGATGGGTGCCCCAATTGATGTCGGCTGCGGCCTTACTCGCCAGCAACCCGAACCCGAACGACGCCGACATCGATGCTGCGATGTCCGGCAACATCTGCCGCTGCGGCACCTACCCGCGCATCCGCGCTGCCATCAAGCAGGCGGCCCGGGCGATTGCAAAAGCACGCGAGGAGGGCTGAGATGATTTTCGACCCCATCGCCGAAGACACCGTGCGAGGCGCCGCCGGTCCTTCAGGCGGAACGCTTTCCCGGCGCACTTTCCTCATGGCGGGCGCAGCCGTCGGCGGCGGGCTGCTGATCGGTGTCGGCTTCGGCGCGGCGGCCACAGCCCCGGCCAAGGCGGCCGGCGTTGTGGGCTCGGCTGCCTTCTCTCCGAACGCCTTCGTGCGGATCGACCCGGACGGCCAGGTCACGGTCACCATGGGCTACGTCGAGATGGGGCAAGGCACCTACACCTCGGTGCCGATGTTGATCGCCGAGGAGCTCGAGGTCGACCTGGCCTCAGTGCGTTTCGAGCACGCTCCGCCGAACGACAAGCTCTACGCGAACCCGTTGCTCGGCCTCCAGGTGACGGGCGGCTCGACGACTGTCCGGGCCTCGTGGGAGCCGATGCGCCGTGCCGGCGCCACCGCCCGCGTGATGCTCGTCACCGCGGCGGCCGGCGCCTGGAAGGTCGACCCCGCGAGCTGCCATGCCGAAAAGGGCGAGGTGATCCACGCGACGAGCGGCCGCCGGATCAAGTACGGTGCACTCGTCGCCGCCGCGGCGAAGTTGCCCGTGCCTGAACAGGTCCCGCTGAAACGGCCGCAGGACTTCAAGCTCATCGGCACGCCGGCCAAGCGCCTGGACACGCCGGCCAAGGTCAACGGGACGGCGCGCTACGGCATCGACGCCCGTGTGGCGGGAATGAAGATCGCGACCCTGGTGAGCTCGCCGGTTTTCGGAGGCAAGCTGCTCAGCGTCGACGACAGCAGGGCGCTCGCGGTGCGCGGCGTGCGCAAAGTGGTTCGTTTGGACGATGCAGTGGCGGTGATCGCAGACCACATGGGTGCTGCGAAGAAAGGCCTGGCTGCGCTCAATATCCAGTGGGATGACGGCCCCAATGCCAAGCTACAGACGGCCGACATCGTCCGCGAGCTGGAAGAAGCTGCCAACACCAAGGCCGGCGCCGTGGCACGCAATGAAGGCGACGCCGACAGGGCCTTGGCCAGCGCAGTGACCCGGGTCGAGGCCGTGTACGAGGTGCCTTTCCTGGCTCACGCCACGATGGAACCGATGAATTGTACGGTCGACCTGCGTGCCGATCGCTGCGAGCTCTGGCTCGGCAGCCAGGTGCTGGCGCGCGCCCAGGCCGCCGCCGCGCAGACTGCCGGGCTGCCACTGGAAAAGGTGACTGTGCACAACCACCTGCTCGGCGGCGGCTTTGGCCGGCGCCTGGAGGTTGATTACGTGATCCGTGCAGTGCAGATCGCTAAGCAGGCCGGCGGCCCGGTCAAGGTCATCTGGACCCGCGAGGAAGACATGCAGCACGGCATGTACCGCCCGTATTTCTACTTTCGCTTTGCCGCCGGGCTCGATGCCGAAGGGCAACCCGTGGGGTGGAAGAGTCGGCTTGTCGGCTCCTCGGTCATCGCGCGGTGGGCCCCGGCGCTCCTCAAGAACGGGGTCGACCGCGACACCGTGCAGTGCATCGCCGAGCCTCCGTACGCGCTGCCGAACATCTTCGTCGACTACGTGCAACAGGAGCCGCCGGGTATCCCGACGGCGTTCTGGCGCGGCGTCGGGCCGACACGAAACGTCTTCGCCGTGGAGAGCTTTATCGACGAACTCGCAACCGCGGCGAAGCAGGACCCCGTCGCGTACCGGCGCGGTCTTCTCTCGAAGAATCCGCGCGCCAAGGCCGTGCTGGAACTGGCCGCCGAACAGTCCGGCTGGGGACAGGCGCTGCCCAAGGGGCGAGGCCGGGGCGTGTCCGTCCAGTTCGCGTTTGGAAGCTACATGGCGCAGGTAGCGGAGGTGGAGGTCGGCAAGGACGGTGACGTGCGCGTGCGCCGTGTCGTGTGCGCGGTGGACTGTGGCACGGTGGTCAATCCCGACACGGTGCGCGCTCAAATCGAAAGCGGCATCATCTTCGGCATCAGCGCGGCGCTGCATGGTGCCATCACGCTGAAAGATGGCCGCGTCGAGCAATCCAATTTCAACAACTATCCGGTGGTGCGCATGAACGAGGCGCCGGTGATCGACATTCACATCGTCAAGAGCGGCGAAGCGCCCGGTGGGATGGGCGAGCCGGGCACCTCGGCGCTCGCGCCGGCAGTGACGAACGCGATCTACGCCGCCGCCGGCAAGCGCCTGCGCAAACTGCCGGTCGACCCGGCAGAGCTTAAACATGCGTGAGCCGTGGCCGGAGGGCTCCGATGAGTGAACTCGATCGTATCCTTCACGCGTACCAAAGGGCTTCGGCGGCCGGGTCTGCTCACAAGAGTGCCTGGAAGTTGAACCTTGCGCCGATCGTTGGATCGATCGTCCTGGCGCCGCTACCTGCGAATCCGTAGGTCTGGCGTTACTGCCTGTTCGGCAGCGTCCGCTCGTGCCCCCAGGGATCCAGCCCCGTGCGCAACACGGAGCGGAGCGTGTTGCGGAGCTCGTCGGCGTGCGCTGCACCGAAGCGCGACTCGAACTGCTGTTGCGCCTGCTGCCAGAGCGGATAGGCCGCCTCGAGCTTCTTTCGACCCGTCGCCGTAAGCTCGACCAGCCGTTCACGGCCATCGGGGCCGGGGCGATAGCGGACCAATCCATCCCGCTCGAGAAGCTTCAGGTTGCGGCCAACCGTCGTGCGGTCCATCGCCATGAGGGCCGACAACTCGGTTATGGCTTGCGTTCCGCGCGCAGCGAGCTTAAATAAGATCGAGAACTGAGTAGTCCGAAGGCCGCTGTCCGCCAGCAGCTGGTCGTAGGCTGCAGTCAGGTAGCGGGCAGCCTGCCGCAGGGCGCCGCAGTTACAAAGCCCTTCGTCGCGCATGCTCAACTTGGTCATGGATCTCTCACTGGATACAAGCGGGAAACCCCCTCGTGCGCTCTTCGCGCTGATCGCCGCACCCCTTGGTGACGTATACTACGCGTATATGCTCCTAGGTGCAAGGACTTCCCAAAGGCTCTTTCTTCGCTCTCCCAGCGAACGTGCATTTCGAGATTCTTTCCGTTGTACCGTGCGCATACAGGGGTAGATACGCGTATAAAACAACTGAACGGGAGTCGAGTCTGATGCCGCTTGACCATCGCATGCTCGCTGCACCATCGGATAGTTCGTCGCACTGGCTGCACAGCTACCCAGCGCACCTGTCCCAAACCTGGACACTGCCGTCGGGTCAATCGCTGGTCGTGCGCCCGGTCCGCCACGACGATGGCGAGCGGGAACTGGCGTTCGTCTCCGCGCTCTCCCTCAAATCCCGCTATCAACGCTGGCTGAGCGGCGGCGTCAACGTGACGCCCGAGTGGATCGACTTCATGACGCGCATCGATTACCGCCGCCACATGGCCTTTGCCGTGACCATGCCAGGCGATGGTACCGAGCAATTCGTCGGAGTCGGTCGCTATGTCGTCGATTCACCAGGGTCCAGCGCGGAGGTAGCGCTCGTACTCGCGGATGCATGGCAGGGCAAGAGGCTCGGCCGCCGGCTTCTGGAGACGCTGCTGGAACACGCCGCTAGCGCAGGGGTACGTGAGGCAGTCGGCCTTGTCCTCGCGGAAAACGTTGCCATGCTAAGCCTGGCCCGTTCGATGGGCTTCGCCATTCGCTCAGAGCCGACAGATGCCAGGCTGAAACGCATCAGCCGGCATTTGCCAGCTGTGATCGCTCGACAACATTGAACGAAGGCGGCTTCTCGTGCAAGCGCGAGAGCTCGTACTGTGCCACCCAGCGCAATCGTTTTTTTATTTTACTGCGCGTATCCACGCCTTTTGCTTGCACAACAAATCCTTCCGCACTTGCAAACGGAGAAAATGGCAATGAACAGAATGCGTGTTGAGGATAAGAGCCTCCCGCGGGCGGAGCTCGCCATGCTTGCCCGGGAAGCGCACGAGAAGATCTGTCCTTACTCGCATGCCACGCGAGGCAACGTGGACGTGACGCTCGAAGTCATTGGCGCTTAGTGCCGGCGAAGGAGAAAAGCGTGAATATTTCCCGTGTTACGGCCATCTTGTGCGGCGTCGCATTTCTGCTCTCGGCGACCCTCGGGTATGCGGCCGATAGTGCCGCCGGTGGCGATCTGCGCATCGACGCCAAGTCATTCCGGTGCATCACGAAGATGACGAGGGTGCGTCACTTCTATGTTGACAATTTGCGAGGCAATCTCGCCGCGACGGTGGCCGCCGCCAATTCAAAGGTGGGAGCCGTGTATCCACCGGGATCCGTTATCCAGCTGGTTCCGGGCGAGGCAATGGTCAAGCGGGAGAAGGGCTTCAACGCCACAACGCATGATTGGGAGTTCTTCGAGCTCGACGTATCGAAAGATGCAACACAAGTCCGAAGACGAGGTTTCGCCGACGTCGTCAATCGATTCGGAGGGAACTGCTTCGGATGTCACATTGCAACCCGCCCGCAGTGGGATCTCGTGTGCGAAACCGACCACGGTTGCGCTCCAATCCCGGTTACGCGTGCGATGGTCGCCGCTCTGCAAAGAACGGATCCCCGGTGCGACAACCCGGCAATCAGCGCGGAGGATGCCGAAGCGCTCAAACAACTTGCCGAACTGATGAAGGCACCTAAGTGAAATGCGCGAAGGACCGGCAAGACAATGGCTGTAGGGATGCATTCAAAATCAACCGGGCGATCGGTCGCGCTCCGCCCCTACTAGGGTACGATCACGATGACGAACGCCCGTGCTTGCGCGGCACGAAAGCAGCAGCGCTGCCGCGCAACTGCATAGCGTTCGCAGAAACTGTGCAGCAACCCGGATTTCCATCTCCCCGCTACTGTGCCAGAAGGACGGGTTCCAAAACGGCCTTGGCAGCGTCAAGGGCAATCGCCACGCGATGGCATCCCGGTTGCGAGCGGATGCCGGACTCGTCAGTAGGCCGCGCAGCCGCCATTCTGTGCTCAAGCCTGGACTACGCTTCGCACCTGCGCGATCTCGGCTCTGGGTGGCGCTCCAAACAGGCGACGGTATTCGCGGCTGAACTGCGATGGACTTTCGTAGCCCACGCGGTGACCCGCGGCGGCAGCGTCGATGCCTTCAGTCAGCATCAGGCGGCGAGCTTGGTGCAGCCGTAGTTGCTTTTGAAATTGCAGAGGTGACATGGCCGTGACCAGCTTGAAGTGGTGATGCAGGCTTGAGGTGCTCATGTGCACCGCATCGGCCACTTCTTCGATGCGCACGGCCTCGGCGTAGCGCCGCTTTAACAGATCGACAGCGCACGCGATGCGCTGCGAGTAGCTGTCGGCTACTACGAGTTCGCGCAGGCGTGGCCCAAGACCTCCCATCAACACGCGGTAGTAGATCTCGCGTATTGCCAGAGGTGCCAGCACCCGCACATCGCGTGGGGTGTTCAGCAGTTGCAGCAGGCGCAAGACGGCATCCAGCAGCGGAGCCGAGACGCGCGATACGTGCAAACCGCGCTCACCGTCAGCGGCTCGCGACTCGTCAAGCTTCACCTCGAGCAACATTGCGCTGATCTCGCGCGGATCGACTGCCAAGCGCACGCACAGGTAGGGCTTTTCCGGCGTGGCCTCCAGGATCTGGGCCACGATCGGCAGCGTCACCGAGACGACTAGGTAGTGCAGCGGGTCGTAGCGGAAGACCTCCCCTGCCAGCATCACCTGTTTGCAACCTTGCAGCACAACGGCCAGGCCAGGCTCGTACACGCTCGGCAGGGCTTGCGTGGGGTTGCTGGCGCGCATCAACTGCAGCGGCGCGATCGCGGTGTCGTGCAAGCCATCCGCAGGCGCGAATCGGGCAACCACGTCGACCAGTTCCGCCTGGCGCATCTCGGACGACGAAAGTTCGGAAGAGAACCCTAAATCATTGGTCGACATGGCGTTATCGGGCAAGCGTCGAGTGCCGACGGGCGTTTCTATTGTATGGCTTGCCGACCACCGCGTTGGTCGTTCGCGAGGCTCTGGAGGATCGGGCAAGCTTTGGCGAGCAATCGGCTACCGGCAACAGGCGCGCGTCGCGTACCTTCTCGATCGTTTGCAATGAAGATCCGTCAGATGTTCGCGCGTCTGGGTTCATTCGATCACCTCGTCTACACCGCCGGCGAATCCTTGCAACTGGGAGATCTGAAAACTACCGATCTGACCGCCGCCCGCGCCTTTTTACGCGAGCAGAGATCGAGCGCGTGGCATCGGAGCGCACGAGCAAATTTTGAGCACGTTTTGCGGTCGAACTGAGTACTCCATTGGACCATGCTTCCTTTGGAAGCAACTCCGTAACTGAAAAGGTCATGAATACGCGCAACTTTGCAAATTGGTCGAAAGGTCGTGAGGCACCGGCATCATGAAGCAAAATCTTCAGCAAGACTTCGCCGAGCGTTCAGTTTCGCGATTACGTTGGCGACGACGTCATCGGCGGCTCGGGGGCTTGACATTCAAGACGACCGGTCATATTATAGTTACATGGTTAAGCGAAACGTTCGCGACAAGATTGTCAGGGCAGGGCTCGATCAGTTTCATCGGATGGGCTTCAACGGCAGCAGCGTCGAAGACATCACCGATCTGGCCGAGGTGCCCAAGGGATCCTTTTACAACCACTTCAAGAGCAAAGAGGACCTTGCGCTCGAAGTCATCGATCGCTACATCGAACAGGGCCCACACGCACTGCTCAGCGACACCGGAATACCTCCTTTGAAGCGTCTGAAAGGCTATTTTTCGGCACTGGGCCGGGAGTTCGTGGACTCTGGCCATAAAAAGGGGTGCCTGCTCGGGAATTTCTCGGGCGAGCTTGCCGATC
>WNFQ01000643.1_pt1 | contig 29758 bp, 21 predicted proteins | sample 5400171 | NCBI WGS metagenome assembly WNFQ01 (sample SAMN13153356, study PRJNA577476) | soil metagenome | isolation source: 20 cm soil under Madrone tree | place: USA:California | collected 2016-06-14
CTGCTTGTTCGAAATCGCCTTTGCTGGACTCCGCCGCGGCTGACAGATCCTTGTTCTCCAATTCGGCAAGCAATTGTCCCTTTTTAACGTGCGTGCCGCGCTGCACATAGAATTTCTTGATAGGCGCGCTGATCTTCGGGGCGACCGCGGATTGCTCGAGCGGGTAGACGACCGCCTCGGCAGAAATTATCTGTGAAATGGGGCCGCGCTGGGCAGGGGTGGTCTGCACGGAGACCACAGGCTCTTTTTCCTTTTCGGCCTTGCCGCAGCCGTTCGCAATGCAGAGTATCGCGGCCAGCGCACAGAAAAGGGATATCGATTTGCGAACAAACGTCAAAGAAGTGATCATTGTCGGCTTCATGGAGTTGTGAGAACCCCCGTCAAGGTTTGCAAATTGGCAAGAGCCACGCGATAACGCACGGCTCCGTCTTGATAGGCGACGTTGGCTTGGGCAAAGGTGGTCTGCGCATCAACGACTTCCAAGACGGTGGCTTCGCCGCCTCTGTAGCGAAGCGTGGTGAGACGCAGGCTCTCGGCGGAGAGTTCGGCTGAGCGGCCGAGACCGCTGAGCTCGCTGAGAGCCGTGTCCGCTTCGGCGTAGAGAGATTTCATCTCCGCGAGGAGCTTGCGCTGCGCGAGGGAGAGTTCGCGCTGGGCTTGGGTGTGGCGCAATTCGGCCTGCTTGATGCGGCTTTGCGTGGCGCCCCAGTTCCAGATGGGAATATTCACGGTAGCAAGGGCAGAAGTTCCAAGATTTGAGAAGCCGTTTTCGTTGTTCACCGCGAAGCGTGTGGCATCAATTCCATAGAAATAATCAAAGCTGAGCGAAGGCAGATATCCCGCGCGAGCACCGGTCACTTCGTGTCCCGCCTGTTGCACGGCGGCCAGCGCAGCGCGGAGATCGGGATTGTCCCGTGCGGCGCGTTGCTGCACTTCGGCGAGGGTTGGCAGCGGGACACTCGCGTGAAGGTCTTCGGCGAGTTCGAAATTGTCGTTGAAATCGGGAAAGATCAGCACGGCAAAATCGAGCCGCGCGTTCAGCAGTCCGAGTTGGGCTTCCAGCAGTTGCCGGCGGCGTTCCTGCATCTGCAATTCCGCCTTGATGACATCGGAATGAGCGACTTCCCCGCCCTTTTCGAGATCTTGCGTCAATTTCAGGAAGCGGTCGCCCTCATCGCTGTTTTTGCTTGCGGCCTCCAGCTTCAGTTGGGCGGCCGCGACGGCGTAATAGCTCTGCACGACGGTAACGACCAGTCCACGCGAAGCGATCTCCGCGCGCGCTTTTGCGAGAGCAGACGCCGCGGAGGCCCGGCGAAAGGCGAAAATGGAAGCGAGATCGATGGACTCATGCACATTGGCCTGGCTGATGTATTCGTGAACAGCGTTGTTGGCGATATACCTCACAGCAGTACCGGGGCCGTTGCTCTGCGTATAAAGAGCCTGATTGTTGTAAGTGACGCTGGGGAGCAGCGCTGCCGCCGCCTGATAGCGATCCTGGCGCGCAATCGCGGCGTCGGTCTGTGCGGCTTGAAATTGCGTGCTGTTCTTCCTAGCCCGCGCAAGAGCATCTTCCAGCGTCAGGCGGAGCGCTGGTGCCGCCGCAGACGTTGCCTGCTGCGCATCTTTTGTGGATGCCGCGCCTGCGGGAGCTGGTGTCTCCTGGGCCGCTGCAATCTCTGCGCAGCAGAGCAGAATGGGAGCCACCGAGGCCCACAGAACGAGGATGAAGCGCGATTTCATAAGATCTCGACTCCTGGGCCGAGCGAAAGCAAGCCACGGCAAGGAAGAATTTTAGCCTAACCAAACAAAGCTAAACGCAGGATTAACTGCCAGCGGCAGAGGGAAACGGTTCCGTGGGGAGATAGGCCGTAAATGTGCTTCCGACCGAGTCGGAACTGGTCAGTTCCAGACGGCCGTGATGCGCCTCTGCAATCCAGCGAGAAATCGATAGACCGAGGCCGGCACCGCCGCCGTCGTTCTCCACGCGGGAACGGGCCTTGTCGGCTCGGAAAAAACGTTCGAAAATGCGCGGCTGCAGCTCGGCGGGAATTCCGCCCCCGGTATCCGTAATGCCCACGACATACTCGCCCCCTACAAGCTTGCAAGTCACAGTGACTCGCCCTCCCTCGGGCGTGTACTTAATCGCGTTGTCCAGCAGGTTGAGAATCATGCGGCGCAGAAGAGATTCGTCGGCGTGAATGGGAGACTCGGCCGATTCCTCAAGATTCAGCGAAATCTTTTTTGCCAGAGCTAACGTCCGAGCCGAATGCACGCATTCGCCGACGAGTTCGTCGAGATAAAAATCACGTGGCTGGAGGGGATACTGGCCGGCGTCCGCTCGCGTGAGCGTGAAAAGATCCTCGACGATATGCGTGAGCCTCGCGGCCTCCTGGTGAAGCACTTCCAGCGACTCGCGGTACTCCTCCAGCGAACGTGCCTGCTGCGAAAGAGCGACTTCCGCTTCGCCGCGCAGAATCGCAACTGGCGTCCGCAATTCGTGCGACGCGTCGGCCATGAAGCGCTGCTGCCGTTCGAATGACTGGCTGAGACGGTCGAGCAGACTATTGAACGACTGCGCGAGATGTCCAAGCTCGTCCCTTTCATTCTGCACTGCCAGCCGCTCGTGCAGATTGGCAGCGCCGATGCGCCCGGCCTGGCTGCTCATGGCCACGACGGGAGCGAGGCTCTTGCGCGCGAGAAAGTAGCCGCCCACGCCAGCAAGCACAATGGCAATCGGAATGACCCAGGCAAATGTTGCGGTGACTTCTTCGAGCATCTCCTGCTGCGCGTGGAGCGACTGCAGGATCACGAGAGTGTATGTTTTTCCCGAGGATGAAAAGCGCCGCGCGAAAGCCCGATAACCGCTCTTGCCCCCTTTGACCTTGCCGAATAGCCGGTCGGCGCGAGAAGAGGTGTCGAGAAAACGCTGAAACGAAGCCGACGACAATGGTCCACCAGGCGAGGAACCACTCGCGGGCGCTGGTGCGGTCGGAAGGCCCTCGGAGGTAACGACTACATTCCCCGCGTCATCGAAGATCGCGAAAACGTGATCGCGAAAGCGATGTTCGTTGATGGCCACCTGCCCGGCCTCTTTCAGCGAGCCAGGGCCGCTCTGGTCCTTCGTTTCCGCGTCGAGAGTGGTCAGAAAGGCTTCGGAAAGTTCAGAGAGACTCACGTCGGTGCGCTGGAGAGTGCTGCGCCAAAAAATGAAATAAGTGATCAAGGCAAGGACGATCAGAACGAGCGTCAATACGGCCGTGTACCAGAGCGTGAGGCGGACGCGGACGGAATCAAGCATGATTCTTTCGGACGGGAGGAGCCGGCTTGGCGCGAGCGCGCGGCGAAGCGCCCTCGTCTCGCTCGTCCGCGAGGTCTGAATCACTCAGCGGGCCAAAGAAATAGCCGGCGCCGCGGCGGGTATGGAGCAAAGGCTTGCTGGAATCGGCGTCAACTTTCCGGCGCACGCGGTTTACGTACACTTCGATCAGGTTCGAAAAGGGATCGAAGGTTTCATCCCAAACGTGTTCCGCGATTTCCGCGCGCCCCACGACGCGGTCGGCATTGCGGGCAAGAAATTCCACCAGCGCGTATTCCTTCGCCGTCAACGGTATGCTGCGTCCCCCGCGGGAAACGCTTTGCGCGGCCGTATCCAGGACGAGGTCGGCTACAGTAATCTTCGCGGGGCGGAGCTCACCAGAGCGGCGCAGCAAGGCACGAAGGCGTGCGAGCAATTCGCGAAACTCGAAAGGCTTCGTCAGGTAATCGTCTGCGCCGTGGTCAAGTCCAGTGACACGGTCTTCCACTCCATCGCGCGCGGTCAGCATGAGGATCGGCACGCGCTGGCCGGATTTTCGCAGCTCGCGGCAAACTTCAAAACCATTGCGGCCCGGAATCATCACGTCGAGAATCACCAGGTCGTAGGTATTGATTGCCGCTTGATAGAGCGCGTCTTCGCCAGTCGCGGCAATATCAACTGCATAGGCCTGTTCCCGGAGGCCTTTGGCCACGAATCGCGCGATGCGCGCATCGTCTTCGACAAGCAGAAGTCGCATGCGAGCATCATACGGCAGGCGCGGGAAAAATGAGATACTTGCCTCAGGCGCATGACTTAAGCTCACGGATCTGCCGTGCCAATCCGCGCCCTCGACGAGGACGTAAGATCGGGTTCATTGGGAATCCCTGCACCCGGGAAAGTCGTTCAAGCATCAAAATTAATATGAAGTTTAAGAAGGTTGAACCCGAACAATTTGATTGCACGAAAACCGCCCTGAGGCCTTTCGGCTGCATGGAGCTGTGGGCCGGGAATGAGAGAGCTCATCGCTCGCTGGAGCTGGCAGGCCTGGAAAGCGACGTCGGATATACGGCGGCTGGTGTCGCGCGCCACGTCCATCGTTTGTTGCACAAATTCCAAGACATTCGAGACACGGCGGGGCTACTGAGTGCGCTGAATGATGCCTTCACGCTTTCGAATGAAACATCGAACGGTCCGCTGCGGCTGACGACGGTGGTCACGGGAACCTTCGACGGTGTCAGCGGCGAATTCAATTTTGCTTATGCGGCGCACCCGCGGATGTTTCTATGGCGCGAGCGCGAAAGCCGATTTCTGGAGCTGGGTGAAGGGTTGGAGGGGCTGCCGCTGGGATACATCACGGGCGAAATCTACAATCAACAGAGCGTGCGGCTGAATCACGGTGACATGATTCTGGCGTTCTCGGATGGCGCAACCGAAGTGCGCTCTCCTGCAGGGGAGCAACTCACCTCAGCCATTAGTGCTCCAGGATTTTTCGCGCACGCTCCTCGATGGCGTCCATCTCCACCGCGGCCAGACAGGCGACCTGGAAGACGATGTAACGCTGCTCACGCTTCGGCGCTTAGCCCGGTAAAGCCGCGTTCAGAGCGGCAGTACAATTTGTAAATTGGGTCACGCTACTTTGCCGGATGCGACGCGAAATACTGGTCCAGACTCTCCACAACTTCCTTGACGGCGCGCTGAACATTCATGTCCAAAGCCACGACAATGGCGGGAACATCCTTTCCGCTCACCGGTTCGTCGTGGGTATAGTAATGATTCCAAACGGTGGCGCCGGTCTTCACGTCACGCATTTCCAATTCCAGCGTGACTCTCGTTGACATCTGCTCACCTGTAATCTCTTTGAAATCGTAAAGACGCCCGCGAATCGCAAAGTCTCCCGGCATGTTACTGCGCCGCACATGGACGGCGCGGTAGTGGCCGGTTGCGCGTAACTGTCGCAGCAAGATTTCCTGGATCATCTCCGTGGGGGGTTCGGCCCAGCGCTGGAATTCATAGGTGCCTAATTGCTCGGGACCGTTGCCATAGACAATGCGATCCTCCCGGTACAAGTGCGTGGTCATGAGCCCGCCCACAAGCAGCGTCACCGGAACGGCGTCCGCCTTTTCGATGGCGCCTGCCTCCGTGGGGACGGTTAGCTGATAGTACTTGGCCGGCCGCGTGGAAGCGCAGCCGCTGAGCAGTCCAGCGATCAGCACAATGGCCGTAATAGGGCCTCTTCGGGCTGTGCCACTAGACTGCTCATTGCGTTCCATCGGCGAACTCTCCAAGTATCGCGGTTCCCCGTCACCCCGGCGTCGGCTCACTGGCGTTCTCCCGGTTTGTGCTCGCGGGGGTTATTCGCACGAATGAGCGTGTAAGGCCTGGTCTTGATGGTGTTCGTAAACTCCTTGAGATTCTGGCTGACGTGGCGCAGATTTTCGAGCAGCTCATCGATGTTCTCGGAATTAACATCGAGCATCTGGTCCAAATGTGCGGTCAGATCCGTCACTGTCGCGAGCGATTGTCGCAGGTCCTTGACCGCCTGGCGAACGTCAGCGCGATTTTCTCCGATCAAAGTATCGACATGATTCAGCGTTTCATTGGCCTGCGCTGAAGTCTTTCGCAAATCTTCGAGCAGGGGCTCCAGCTTTTCGGTGGCGGAGCTCAAATTCTTTACCGTTGTTTTCACGTTGGCACGGTTTTCCGAGATTAGTCCGCGCGTTTCGGCCAGCGTCGCCGACAGATTTGCCCGATTCGTGTCATTCAGCAGGTCGTTGATGCGGGTCAGTGTCACTTGCAAATCGCCCGCGCGGTCATTCAGCGTCTTCAGAAGCTGCTGCGCCTGGGGAGCGATGTCGTTGATCTTTGCCGTGAGGGCATTGAAGTCCACATAGGGGTCACAGGGCAGGGTCGCTCCGTTTGCGGCGAGCGCGGCTCTTTCGCTTCCAGGAACAATTTCCAAATGATTGTCGCCCAGGGGGCTCAGGCTCATGATCTTTACATGACTATCCGTTTTGACCGGCCATCCAGGCTTCACGCTGAACGTTATTTCGATGCGCGACGGATCTTTCGGGTCCAGCTGCAATTTCTCGACGCGGCCGACTTTCGGCCCGCCGGCAGTAAGGGTAAAGACAGTGGCTACCAGCACGGCGCTAGCTACCAGGACGAACAAACCTACAATCGCTTGTTCACGTTTCGATTCCATAACACACCTCTCTTCACCGCTCTTTAACGGCCGGGATGGCGGTGTTCTTCCGTCAGCATTTGCAAATAATCCAATTCTTCCGAGACTGCCGGTTCGGCAATGCGGTCGAGGAACTGCCGCACGCGGGGATGTGTGCTCGAACGCATTTCTTCCGTGGTTCCGATGGCGACCACATTGCCCTTGTCAATCAGCACCATGCGGTCGGCGATCAGGAAAGCGCTGGCCAGTTCGTGAGTAACCACGATAATGGTCATGTGAAAAGCCTGCTTGAGTTCGAGAATGAGTTGATCGACTCCGGCGGCAATAATCGGATCGAGTCCCGCGGAGGGCTCGTCGAAAAAAAGAATTTCGGGATCCATGGCCAGCGCGCGAGCCACTGCGGCCCGCTTCTTCATTCCGCCGCTCAACTGCGCGGGCATGTAGTTCTCGAATCCGGATAAGCCTACTTGGTCCAGCTTGAGCCGCAAAATAATTTCAATGGTCGAATCTTCCAGCTTGGTGTGCTCGCGCAATGGCAGGGCCACGTTCTCTCCAACCGTCATCGAGCCGAACAGCGCGCCACCCTGGAATGACATGCCGATTTTTTTCCGGATTTCGTCCATCTCCTCGGTTGAAATCGCGGCGATGTTTTTGCCTTTGAGCCAGATTTCGCCGGAACTGGGCCTTTCCAATCCCACCAACGTGCGCAGTAGCGTGCTCTTCCCGGAGCCGGACCCGCCCAAAATCACCAGGGTTTCACCATGCATCACGTCAAAGTTGATGCCGTGGAGAATCTCGCGATCGCCGTAACTGACGCGAAGATTGCGTAGCGAGATCATCACTTCCGGTTGCGTCAGCGCGTTGTCCATTTGGCTCATGGCGATAGTTTCGAAACTCACCTTTCAGTCATGAAGAAAAAGAGCGCCGTAAAAACGAGGTCGACCAGAATCACGAGGAAAATAGAAACCACTACGGCGCGCGTGGTTGACCGACCGACCTGTTCCGCGCCTGCCCCCGTAGTCAGCCCTTCATGACAACCCACAGCCGTAATCGTGATGCCGAACATCACACTCTTGACTAAACCGGTCGTGATGTCGCGCAGAAAGAGCGCGTCCAGGGAAGATTGAATGTAACGGATCCAGGTGAAGTCCGCCTGCGTCACGCCAAAGAGCGCGCCACCGAGAATCCCCATGGAGTTTGCCCAGATCGTCAGGCACGGCAGCATGACCATCATGGCGATAAATTTCGGCGTGACCAGAAAGTGTACGGGATCGATGGCCATGGTCTCCAGGGCGTCGATTTCTTCCGTGACCTTCATGGTGCCGATTTCGGCGGCGAACGCCGAACCGGAACGTCCGATGACCACGATCGCGGTAATCAGCGGTCCGAGTTCCCGCGTCATGGAAATCGCCACGGCGCTGGCGACGAAGTTCAGAGCGCCGAATTTGCGCAGCTCGTAAGCGCTCTGCAGCGCCAGAATCAGTCCAATGAAAAACGTAATCAGGGAAAGGATGGGCAGGGCCCCCACGCCAGTCTGCATAGCCTGCGAAACGGCGCGCTGCAAGCGGAGCGGTTTGCCCTGGAATGGAGCGACGAAAGTGAAGTACGCCGCGCGACTGCCAAGTTGGGCCAGAGCGCCCAGGTACGCCAGGCCATCGGTAACCGATCCTCCAATTTGCGTCGTCAGTTCCACAGTGCTCTCGCCGCGCTTCCCTGGTTTTGCGTGTGGCAGGCTCAGGGCGCAACGGATTGTGCTTCGTCTTCGTAAATCTCGAAAATTCTCACCAGTTTGGAAAGCTGCAGAACTTCGCGTACCGTCCTGTTCAATCCGAACAAAATGAACCGTGACCCGACATCGCGGGACGCCTTGAGGCCCTCCACCAGGGAGGCCACGCCGGAACTGTCGATGTACCTTACGGCGCCCAGGTTGAGCACCACGCGAGGCATCTTCAATTCGCGAAACTCGTGCAGGAGCGCTTTACGCAGTTGCGGCGAGGTCGCGAGATCGATGTCTCCCGAAATATCAAAAATAGTGATTTTGTCCAAATGACGGGTGGCAATCTGCAAGTTAGGTTCTCCTCAGGAGCCTTTCTCGGATTTATGCACATGCAAGAACTTCCGCAGCGTAAGCCGATTCCTGCCGTTGCCGCGGCTGAATTCTACCGTATCCATGGACTCACGGATAAAGTGCAGGCCCAAGCCTCCAGGCCGGACATCTTCAAGCGCGCGGCCGCACATCTTCTCCGGATTCACGGTTACACCACGATCTTCCAACACGATTTCAAGAGCATCTCCGGACTCCCCCTCATGCGGCGCATGGATCCGATGGAAGGATGCTTCGATGGGCTGTTCGGCGTCTCCGAGGTAGGCATGGCGAATGATGTTTGTTAGCGCTTCGTCAACGGCAAGAACCACGGCGTTGCAATCCGTTTCAGCGAATCCAAGCATCGCCGCGAGCTGGCCCAAAGCGTTTCGCACGATGCAGAGCATCTCCGGATTGCTGCGCAATTCTATTTTGAGTAGCAAACTACTCCGGCTCACGTGAGTGCTCTCCTCGGGCTAAGAAACTGGATTCCCCGTTTGGTCCCGGCAAGATCGCCCCTAGCGGACTTCCTGACGCAACGTATGTCCAAGATAATACACGGAATCCCACGGTCGGCAACTTGCAAGCTGCCTAGGAAGCTGGGCCTCCCCAAGGACCTGGCAAGCATTAGAATTAGGTCCAGTGCACCTCACGCCCGTAAAGCGGTTGATGATAGCCATGGCGTTCTTTCTCGCCATGGTCGTGGCGTTCCCGTTGCGCTCGGACGACTCTGCAACTCCATCAAAGCTGCAACGCGAAGTGGACAGCGCGATGGGAAAATTGCCCGGAGCTTTCGTCGTCGTAGACGTCACGTCTCGTACCATCCTTGGCACACATGGAATGGACCTGGCAAGTCTTCGCCTGGAAGCGCCGGGATCAACATTGAAACCGTTCCTGCTGATGGGGTTACTCGAGACCGGCAAACTTGATCCGAAACAACAACTCATTTGTCGCAGGCCGCTGAAAATTGGCTCCGCTCAATTGAATTGCACGCATCCGGCAGAGGTCAGACAACTGGACGCGGCGGAAGCCATCGCGTATTCCTGCAATTCCTATGTCGCGCAAGTGGCATCCCGCTTGAGCGGCACCGAGCTAGTTGAGCTTTTGAGGCGAGCGGGGTTAGATGCGCCATCGGGGCTCGTCGCGCAAGAGGCTCACGGGCGAATCGCTCTGCCGCTCAATCTCGAGGAGCTTCAGCTCGAAGCGCTTGGCTATCGTGGCGTCGCGGTCACGCCGCTTGAGCTGCTCGAAGCCTATCGCAAGCTGGCGCTGCGCATACGCCAGAACGACCTCGGCGTTGATGCACCCGTTTTCAGAGGTCTCGAAGACTCGGTCGCCTTTGGCATGGCGCATGCTGCCTGGGTGGATGGAATGAATGTCGCTGGAAAGACAGGGACGTCCGTTGCGCGCAACACGCAACAGACGCACGGCTTTTTTGTCGGCTACGCACCGGCGGAGAAGCCGGAGATCGCTGTCGTGGTATTCCTTGCGCAAGGGCGCGGATTGGATGCTGCCGCCATCGCGCAGCCGGTTTTCAGTGCGTTTGCGAAAAGCAGAGGCTCGCAGTGAGGCTCGCGCGCCGTTTGATCTTGTTCTTGGCTATCTTGCCGGCTTGGCCGTCGCAGGCGCAGGATTTGCGCGTGCGCCTATACACGCTCCATCCGCCAACGGAATTAACTGTCAAAGCCGCTTCGGACTCATTGCAATGGCGGACTTGTACGGGCTGCCCAAAAAATTCGACCGTTCTTTTGTCGGTCCATGCCGCTGGCTCCGAATTGCGCATTCAGGATGCCGGCGTGAGCCGCGAAATTTTTCTTTCCGGAGCTATTCGCATGGAAGCGCCCGGCCAGCCGCCCATTTCCGCCAATTTCCCTGTTCACATTCAAGCCAACGAAGGCCATCTTTTTCTCACCGCCACGATAGCCATTGAAGATTATGTCGCCGCTGTCCTCGCGGGTGAGAGCGGCGACTTTCGCAATGACGAGTCACTCAAAGCCATGGCCGTCGTAGTCCGCACTTATGCCACGCGTTTTCGCGGGCAACACAGTGCCGAAGGCTTTGATTTTTGCGACACCACGCATTGTCAAGTCCCGTCGTGGAATGACGTCTCTTCGCGCATCAGCGCGGCAGCGGATTTCACTCGCGGCGAAATTCTGTTGTTCCAGGGCGCCGCAGCATCCGCCTTTTACTATCAGAATTGTGGAGGTACCACGGCTGCCAGCCGTGAAGTGTGGCCTTCCGTCTATGAACCCTACCTCCGCACTCATTCCGATCCGTACTGCGTCGCCGCGTCGTCACTCAAATGGGAGTCCAGCATTTCCATCTCCGATCTCGACGCCGCCCTTCGCGCCGCCGGGCTCTCAGCGCCCGCAGGCTGGACCGGCATTGAAATAGTTTCCCGTTCGGAAAGCGGCCGGGCTCAGCGCTTACGCCTCAGAGGCGGCGCCTCTTCCGATACTCTGATCTCCGCTTCTTCCTTTCGTTATGCCGTGAATCGCGCGTTGGGTTGGAACAAGATCCGCAGCGATCTCTATAACCTGCGCAACGATGGAGACCATATTCTTTTTTCCGGTCGAGGCTCCGGCCATGGTGTCGGCCTCTGCCAGGCGGGGGCGGAAGAGATGGCGCGCCAGGGTAAAGATTACCGCCAGATTCTCGATTTCTATTTCCCCGGCACTCACCTTTCAAAAACTTCCGCGGATGACTGGCAGAAACGCACTTCCGAGCGATTCGAGCTCGTCAGTACAGCTCCGGAAGAAGACTCCGCTCTGTTGCCGGTTGCGGAGAAAATTCTGAAGGAGAATGAAAATGCCATCGGATGGCGCCTATCGTTTCGCGCCCGTTTGCAAGTTTTTCCGACGCTCGACCGCTATCGCGACACTACCGGCCAACCCGGTTGGGTCGCCGCCACGACTCGCGGCCAAACGGTTCGGTTGCAGCCGTTGGCCGATCTCCGCAAACGCTCGATCTTGGAGTCCACGCTGCGCCACGAATTCTTTCATCTGTTGATTGAGCCACGCGCTCGTCCAAGCTCTCCCCTCTGGTTTCGCGAAGGACTGGTGCTCTACCTTTCCGAGCCAAGCAAGTCGAACTCGCCGGCCGCAACTCTCAGCGACAAAGAGATGGAAGAAATCCTTCGCAATCCTGGCACTCGGGAAAGGCAGGAGAAGGCCTACGCTGCGGCTCGCGCTCGGGTGGCCTCCCTGATTCAGCGGAATGGGAAGAGCGCCGTTCTCGATTGGCTAAGCAGTGGAATCCCCAGCCACATTTTGGGTAAATCCAGCACGCCGTCCGACCAAGGAGCAAACCACCATCCATGAGAAAAGTCCGAGGCCATAGGAAAGAACCATCCGGAGAACAAGATTCGCTGTCTCTCCGGCAAACGTTGGACTTTCTGAGCTAGGCCTCCAACCCAAGAGCGTGTTGCTCCCATAGACGCCGAGAAGAGCTGCGACGGCAAGGATCGACCAATACTGCACGCTCGCGATCGTGGTCTTCCAAGTCTTCAATCCCGAGCGGCCGAAACCTCGAAATCCCTGGTCCGCCGCTCGTAATGTCAGAGGCAGGAAAAGCCCTGGAACAGCAACCCACTGCAGAAGGAAAACCAGAACGTCAAAAAGTCCGGTCAGCACGCCGAGAGGAATGTGTTCGCGAATGAAAGCCGGCAAGGTGGACCGAACATAAGTTGGAAAAGTTTCGTGGTATCCGGCCAAACCGCCCGCGAGCATCCAAACCACGTAGAAAACGACCGCGCACACCGCAATGGCGGCAAAGTGCCGCAGCGCTCGCCCGAAGGCGGTTTTGATCGCCGCAGGCTGCTCCCGGAACTGATCGCTGAAATAGTTCAACGTTCCTGCGTGAAGCAACAGCGCGGCGGCTCCGATAACAACGGCCAGGAGAACGTTAAAGGCAAGCTGCCAGAGCTCTGCTTCAGGGATAAGCAGCCACGCCGCAAACAGTCCCGCCAAGATGGGGTTCACGAGAAATTGCAGCAGCCATAGACGTCCACTCCGAAAACTGCCGGCAAGAACAAGTCGCGGTTCCGCAAAGCGTGACATTACTTCACCTCGATCGTTGCTGCATCACTGGTGGCGAGAAGCGATGGCTGATACATCGGCTGCGCAATCGCTGGGCTCACTTGGAACTTTCCTGGGTTTACGATTTTCAGCAGGTAAACGTATTCGTGATTGCGCGTAAAGTACGTCTGGAAAAATGCCGCGCGGTCATCGTGGAATTCGCGCCGTGTCCACCAATACTCCCACCACGCGGGCTTTTGGCGGAATTCATACAAGTCGTCGCGTTCGATGAACTCAGCTCCTGCCGGAATCGGGTCTTCGACCAGCAGATAGCGCCATTCATTTCCGCCCACGGTCACGCGCACCGCCAGAACGTCACCGGTGTGAAGCTCTCCGGAAAGCGGCTGCAGATTGTAAGTAATCTTGCCCCCGCTGGAATCCGCCACCATCCGGTAATAATCACGCGTGATGTTGAGTGCGTACTTGCCATTCTGAACGAGGTGCTTTTCCGTAGAGTAGTAAGTGCCGCTCGCCGACCAATACAACCGTCCGAACCCGGCCTTGTGAATGCGAATCTCATTCCTGCCGGGCAAGAGTTGCGCAGCGTTGAGGTGCACTTCCGGCTGCACGGGATTGAATCCGTCCGCGGCGGTGAACGGGCGCGCCAGAACCTGTTTGCCATTTACGTAAACTTCCGCTTTGAAGTTTGCTTCCAATTCGTGGCTTGCCTTCACGTATTCCGTCAAGCCAAAGATCACCATCGCCGTTTGTTTGGTACCATCCCAGTAGTAGCCGCCGTTGCGGTGATTGACCAGCCAGAACGCGGCCTTCGGCAGCAGCGGGCTCTCCGGCTTCGTCAGACTGAGGAGGCGCACCGCGTGCGCCGTAGCCTCCGCTCCGCTTTCACTCTCGAACTCCATAAAGTAGTCGTAGGTCGCCGTCCAGTGCGCTTCAAGGTCGCTGACCGTGGCCATCGCCTCCACCTTGCCGGCGATTTCCTTCGCTCTCGCGTCGCCGGTCGCGTGCAACGCGAGTCCCAGCATGGATAGTCCCTGCGTGCTCATGGAGTCACGTGCTTCCCACGCTTTCTGTACATATTCCGGCTTGGAAGCGCTATTCAGCGCCAGCGCGTACACCACATAGGCGCGCAGATCGGGCCTCATGTTGGGATTGCTGTCGAGCGCTTTGCGCAGCCAATCCTCGGCATGCGAAAGCGACTCCGCCTCGAGGTCATATCCCGCGGAGTGCGCCTGCCCAAATCCGCTGACGACATACGCGGTCATGAACACAACGCTCTGATCTTCTTTCCACCAGCCCCAGCCTCCGTCTTCGTGTTGGAATCCCTTTAAGCGCTCAATGCCGGCCTGAATCTTTTTCTCGAGTTCTGGCGTGTTCACAGTAGCGGTGAGATGCAGGTCCTTCATCGCTTTGGCCACAATAATGTTTGGCAGAAAACTCGACATGGTTTGTTCCGTGCAACCGTAGGGATAGTGCGTCAGATAGTCGAGTCCGCCAAAAATTCCTCCCGCAATGGACGAGCTAAGCGTGATGTCCAGTGTTGGTGCCGCCTGTTCGGGATTCCCCGGCAGAATCACGAAGGAATCTTCCTGCTGTTCGGGCCCTGAGAGTGAGCCGGACTTGGCGTCGTGCAGCTTCACGCCAAAGGGAATGATGGGCAGCGTGAGTTCCATCGCGTCGGACTCTTCATTCGTCAATGCTTTCGCGAGGAGCACCGCCTCGCTGGTGGATTTGGCTTTGACACGCCAATCGAGTTTCGCTTCCCCCCTGCTGGGCACATTCAGCTCGCGTACCGATCCCTCCATCACCTCGAGACCTTTCAGATCGAGGGACATTCGAACGTTTTTCGTCGTCGTAAGATAGTTGTGGACGATGGCCGATACCGTCACTTCGTCCCCTTGCCTGAAGAACCGCGGCACCGTCAGCCGCACCATCAGGTTTTTCCTGACGATGACGCGGTCGATGGTGCTGCCGACCCGTGTATCCGCCGTGATCCCGCGCACCGTCGCGCGCCACGTCGTCAGCGAATCAGGAAACGTCAGTTCCGCCACGGCGCGCCCGCGCGCATCCGTTCGAACTTCCGCCAGCCACAACGCCGTGTCTGGAAAAACTTTGCGAACCTTGGGCTCGACCATCGCGTCGGAAGGCTTCAATTGCGCCAACGCGCGGCCATTCCCGAAACCATTGTTCTTGGTGAGAAACATTTCCCGCTTCCCGGCGTGGCCGCTGAAGTAGAAATTCAGCGACGACTCGGTTCCCACGCGGTCGTACACCGCGCCGTAGAAATATTCGTGAATGTCCGGCGTCGTTTCCGGGCGGATCGCGTACAGTGCTTCATCGACAATTCCGAAACTCAATTCGCCTTGCACCGGCTTTCCGCTGGCATCTCGCGCTATCAGGGTGTAAGTCGCTTTGTCGCCCGGCTGAAACTGCTTCTTCGACGGTTGAATTTCTATCTGCAGCTTCTGCTGCACGGCCGGCACCTTCAGGCTTTTGCTGGCCTGATACAATTTGTCGTCGTGCAGGAACACGGCTGACACAAAAACGTTCGGCTGGTTGCTGCTCTGGATGGGAATTTCCACCGTCACCGTCGGCGCCGTGGCATGAACCACCCTCTTGCTCTGCACCGTCCGGCCTTCTGTCGTAACCAGAAGATAGGCCTCCGGCACGCCGGTCATCACCAGCACGCGCGCCTTGTCCCCCACTTTGTACGACTTCTTGTCCGCTACTATTCGAATCTGGCGTTCCTGTCCCCCGCCCCACCAGTTTTCTCCCGCGCCTGAAACCCAAATCCAAGAAGCCTGGTTCACTTCGCGCTTCTCCGGCGTTTCTGCCGTGACCCGCAGATGAAAACCTCCGGCTTCCTTCGCCTGAAATGCAACTCGCGCGGTCCCGTCGGCTTGCGTGCGAACGTCTTGCGACTCGATCACATCTTCCTGCGACCTGTGGTAATTCCCGTAGCCATACCAACGCCACCGCACCAGCTCCGCGTGCGCGGACGTCTGAACCGGATGCCCGTCGTAATCTTTCGCCACCACCGTCGCATTGATGGTTTCGTCTTTCTGATACACGTAGCTGTCCGCGGAGATCCCCACCTGGAAAGTTCCGTACGTTGCGATGACCGCATTCATTCCGGAAATTTCGCGATTGCCCGCGTCCGTGACTCGCGCTTCGATGCGATAGCGCACGTCGCGATGCTGTCCGTTGAGTTGCGTCGGAACGCGAATCTCCAGCTTTCCGTCGGCGCCTAATTTTCCGCTTTCTTCCAGGATTTGTTCGCCGGCAAAGTACCGGTCTGAATTCTCGCTCCTTTCCGAATCATCCCCCTCACCATTTCCGCTGTTGTCCGCGGTGTCGTCTTCGTCCCGCTCGATATACGGCGACCAGTACGCTGCCGTGTGCACAACCCACTTCACCGCCGCGCCCGCCACGGGCTCACCGAAGTAATACTTCGCTTCGATGGTCGCGGCGATCGAATCTCCCTGCAGCACTCTCGTTTGCGCCGGCGTGACTTTCACCTCGTATTCCGGTTTCTTGTACTCCTCGACGTGGAACCCTCCGCTCATGTTGTAGTGCCGCTGGCCGCCGGTGCTCACGGAAATCGAGTAGTAGCCTAGCGCCGCGGTCCCCGATAGCTTCAGTTCGCCGTGCACTGTGCCGAACGAAGAGACTGGGAAGTTGGCCTGCAACAGCTGCTTGCTCGTGGGATCTTCGATCACGATTTGCACGGATTGCCCCGCCGGCACCGTGTAGCGTTCGCCGCTTCGCGTGCGTAAAATCACCTTGAACTGCACGGTGTGCCCGGGGCGGTACACCGGCCGGTCCGTGTACACATATCCAGTCCAGTCTTCTTCCGGATTGCTGCTCAAGTTGTACGAGGACGGCGATACGACCGCCACGTCATCGCCGTGTGTGGCGAGCACGCGCACGTCTTCATATTTTTCCTGCGGCAGCGTGGCTTCGGCCAGCCCGTCAGTCCCGCTCGTCATCTGCGCCAATTCCTTTTTGTCTGACCAAAGCAAAATATTTGTTTTGGCCACCGGCGCGCCGCTCCGGCGATCGGCCACAAACGCCAGCATCTGCCCGGCGGCGCTCTTGGTCACCAGCCCGAGTTCCGTCACAATCACAATCGTGTACGCCCGCAACTGCCCGTTGGTTGCCTCCACGAGGTATACGCCCTTGGCCAGCCGCGATACCGGCACCTCCTCCGTCTGCGCGTAATAATGCGGCGGCATTTTCTGCTGCCACCGCGCTACCAGCTGTTGGCTGTTCAGGATTGGTGTCTGCGTAAAGACCGTCGCCTCTACCTCCTTGCCTTTCTTTGTATCTCCCCGCTCTTCGCGAATCTTTTCCCGCACCTCGCTCGAATATTGGTGACGGAAAAAATTCCGTATTCCACTCCACAATTCCCTCTTCCAATCGTGAAATCGCTCCAGCAGCGTCCGCGTCTCGACTTGCTCCTTCTGCACGAAGTGGCCAAAATTGTGCACGTTATCCAGCTTCTCGAAGAAACGCACCGGGTTGTTAACCTTATAAACGCGGAACTCCAACGCATCCACGCCGTTGGCATAGAGATGCAAATTGATCTTTTCGCCCGGCAAAAAAGTTTTGTTGGTGCTCAGAGAGAAATACACATTTCCGTACTGGCTGTCGGCCGGAATCGCCATCAGGAGCACTACGAGCAAGCAGAAGATCGTCTTGTTACGCACTAGTTGGCCTCTTTCAAAATGTTCCAGCGATAGACGCCGAGAAAATTGCTGTTGCCTTCGACCGGCCGCCAGCGTGGTGAAGGATGGTGCAACAATTCTTCCACTCTCACGCGCCGCATCTCGCCCGGCTTCTTGCCCGCCGGGCCGGTGTGATACACCACGATGTCATCCACCTGCGGGGACTCTCCTTCCACAGGCCACTGGCTCCGCCCTATGAAAATCATCGAGTGAAACGGCGACCCCTGCTCCAACTGGAAGTAGAAGAGCAAATCGCCCGGCCGCGCCTGGCGGATATCGCGCGAGACAAAAAACGTGTTCAGGCTCTTCAGCATCTTCGCGTCGGCAAACTCCGCGAACGCGCCATTGCGCGCATCCCCAGGCGCATAGGCCCCCGGCTTCACCCGGAACAGCGCCGCCCCCAGCGGAGTGCCGGGGTAACCGTACTTCCCCACCGAAGGCAGCGCCTCCGGCGGCCGCAGTTGCGTTTCCTGGAACCAGGCCTCGTCATGCCCATGCAACGCGTTCCGATACGCATACCGAATCAATGCCGCGCAATCATTGATCTCAGGTGGAAGTTCCTTTTCAGGACGAAGCGCCTGGTATTCGGCGATGACCGCGAACCAACGGCGGAAAGCATCGCGGTCCTCTGGCGAGTCGAGGCGAAGAAAATCGGGTGTCCCATCGCCAAAACGGTCGGTAGCGTCGCCCCTGCGAGCGTCGTAATCCACCGCGCTAGCGGCGGTAATGCCAACCGGGGAAGGCCCTCGCATCAACGGATGGAAAAACGCGACGCCGCCAGCCAGAATGACCACGCCGAGAATCACCAACATAAGCAGTCCCGTTTTCGGAAAGCGCTTCACCATGGGGACTCCTCAGACAGAACGCCCGGGCAATGCCGTCCGCGCGATCCGCGCGGAGTCTCCTCTCGCATTTCTAGCAATTCACAGCCCAACCAGATTTCGCAGGCAGAATGGCCAATTATCTTAGGAAAGTGCAAACGGAGTGAACGGTGACAGAATCGAATGTGTCAGAATCTTAACGCCTGTGTTTTCTCACACACACGCCTCCAACCGGTAATTCGGTCGGCACGATAAGTGTGTCCGACATAAGCTTCGGTACCTGTAGCGGAGTCGATGGACTCGCGGAACACTCTCTTGGATTCGTGGATTGGTACTGAAGTAAGAAAGTTGGCGGACGAGCCTGTAAGCCGGAATCTTCAAGCCGATTCGTGTTTTCAATAAGTTGCGTAGAACCAACAAAAGCATACCGTCAATGAAGTCAGTTTTGTCAGTGAGAACAAGTTTTGTGTCACAGTTATGGCACAGTTTTCGCAAGGGCGATGTGTAGCCCGAACGGATTTCCTCGTCCCGAAAATGGTTCTGGTTCTAGGACTGCCCACCGACCGTCTAAAATTCACTCCTCAGTGCCATTCTTCTACTTAGGTCTTCAAATCTTCCGAAACCGCTACTGTTGTATCGACATTGTTGACACCACATCAAATCCCCGAATACGGAGGCTTAGGAGAAGAGCCATGCCTTCGGCATGGGATGAGGTATGACACGCCAGTCCTATTTACGAAACTCGTTCAGGTCTTCACTGGGGCACTAATGCCGCTCAATACCTGATTGCGGGTTTCTCTCGTTCGGCATAAAGAAGTCAGTGCAGTGAGAACGTGGGGGTGAGAAGACCGTAAATTATCCATCGGGGTGGCAAGTAAACTCTGGAATAAGAGAAACTTTCCCCGTTCAAGTTCGACGATCATTCTCCGCTTTGCCGGTAGGTTGTTGGTTTTTTTGCGTCCGGGCCTCGAAGTATCTTCGGCTCTTTTCCGTTGTCATGCCGTCTCGATCCGGCGACTAACAAAGTTCATCAGCCCAGAAATGGTGTCCTATGAAACACAAGGTTCGTGTCTCTCTTTGTGCGTGTTTGTTAGTGGCGAGTGGCATTCTGTTTGGAAACGCGTGTTCAACGAGCGCCCAAGTCCCGGCGCGTTCTCCCGGTGCGTCCGCGAAGCTGTCTCCCTTTGGAACGAAGTCGCGCGTCGTGGAATCGTTCGTACAGCCGCCGTTGAGCTTTGAAGCGAATCATGGGCAAACCGACCCAGGCGTGAGATTTCTGGCGCGGGGCCAAGGCTACACGCTTTTTTTGACGCGACGCGCCGAAGCCATATTGAGTTTGGCCAAGCAGCCCACAACCAAAGCAGATGCGCCCCAGCGCGAGGCCGAAGTCATTCGCATGAGCTTGGCGGGCGCGGCCATCAACGCAGCAGCAGCGGGAGTGAACGCGCTTCCCGGCAAGGCCAACTATTTCATCGGCAACGACACAAAGAACTGGCGTACAAACGTGCCGGTGTTCGCAAAGGCGAAATATCGCGGTGTTTATCCGGGCGTGGACCTAGTCTATTACGGCAACCAGGGGCAATTGGAATATGACTTCATCGTAGCTCCCGGCGCAGATCCGCGTTCTGTGGCGTTGAATTTCGCCGGGGTGAAAAAACTTTCTATCGATGTTCAAGGCGCGCTTGTTCTGCAAATGAAAGAAGGCGATCTTCGCTTGGCGAAGCCCCTCATCTATCAGGAAATAAATGGTGAGCGGCGGGAAATCTCAGGCGGCTACGCCCTCAAGAACGCGCATGAGGTTAGCTTCCAGATACCTACGTATGACCCCACAAAATCGCTGGTCATCGACCCAACCCTCTCTTATTCGACTTACCTGGGCGGTACAGGCTTTGATAGCGCTAACAGCCTTGCCGTGGATGCGACTGGTAACGCCTATGTGACGGGTTGGACCTCCTCGGTCGATTTCCCGGTGACTCCAGGAGCCTTTCAAACAGCAGCGCCGCCGTCGGGGGGCGGCCACTACGCCTTCGTCACCAAGCTGAATGCCGCAGGCTCAGGGTTGGTCTACTCTACTTATCTGGGTGGTAATCAAGAGGACGTCGGCTACGGTATTCGCGTCGACGCTGCCGGCAACGCCTACGTCACTGGTTATACGAGCTCCACAAACTTCCCCGTCACGCCGGGCGCCTTTCAGGAGGTTAAAAGGGCACCGGGAGTAGTCTCTAACGTCTTCGTTACCAAGTTGAATGCCGACGGATCGGCTCTTGTCTACTCCACTTATCTCGGGGGTAGCTCCCGTGATATCGGACAAGCCATCGCCTTGGATACAGCGGGCAACGCTTACGTGGCGGGCTGGACATTCTCTACCGACTTCCCAACCACCCTAGGCGCCTTCCAGCCTATTAATCGCGCAAGCGTCAACGCGACCACCAACGCGTTCCTGACCGAACTGAATGCACAGGGCGCGGCCCTCCTCTACTCCACCTACCTGGGGGGCAGCGGGGGCCCCGGCAACGGCCCCGAGGGCGACACTGCCTCTAGCATAGCCGTGGACGCGCAGGGTAACGCCTACGTGACCGGTCGGACCTGCTCCTCTGATTTCCCCACCACCCCGCTTGCGTTCCAGATGTTTTTCCAAGGCAGTCGAAGCTCGGCTACGTCTGTCTGTAGCGGTAACGCCTTCATGAGCAAGCTGAACCCTGCGCTGGTAGGGCCAGCGTCTTTGGTCTACTCCACCTATCTCGGAGGGTCAGGCGGCGTGGCCTACGGGATCGCCCCAGAAGGTGATGCGGCCTACGGGATCGCCGTGGACACACAGCAAAATGCCTACGTGACTGGGCAAACTTGTTCCGCCAATTTCCCGGTCACGCCACTTGCGTTCCAAGTAGTTTACGGAGGCGTGTGCGATGCGTTTGTAACTAAGCTCAATCCCAGCGGACCCAGTTTGGCGGGTTTGGTGTATTCAACCTTTCTCGGTGGCAGCACTGTTGAGCGTGGCGCTGGGATAGATGTGGACAGCGCAGGCAACGCCTACATTGCGGGTTACACCTCATCAACCAATTTCCCGACAACACCTGATGCCTTTCAGACAACCATAGCCGGTAATGCTTCGCTTAACGCCTTCGTAACCGCGCTGAATCCTTCGGGATCGGCACCGCTCGTCTACTCGACCTACCTCGGGGGTAGTACGCCCAACTTTTTCAGCGATTCCAACGGAAGGAGTATCGCTGTGGATATGGCGGGACAGGCATACGTGACAGGGTATAGCTATGCCGCCGATTTCCCGACAACCCCGGGTGCATTCCAAACGGCGCCTCCCAATGTAAATTCCAACGTGTACCACTCCTTCGTCGCAAAATTTTCCGGATTTCCGACGCAGTAGCGCCCCGAAGGGGCGGAGCAAATGCAATTAGCCGTTTTGGTTGCCGTATTCAAGTACATGCAATGCAACGGGAGTTTTTGGTCTTTCGGTATCAATGGCGCGGTGTGGAACGTTGCGGCCCAAAATCTCTAGCTGCGGCTGTGACAGAAAATGGGAGCGGTTCACCAAGATTCTAGGTCGGTACCAGTGTGACCTGATTGCGGGGCCTGATTTGAACCAATGACTCCTCGGATCAGAACCGAAAGGTGATCCGCTACGGAGCGAGCCCAGGTTTACGCGAGGTTTTCCAAACCGCCGCCACGGCAATGCCGTAAGGACCTGCGAGCTCATCCGATCGCAGAATCGATGAGGGCAGGGCTTCTTTTCGAAGCGTCGCGCCCAGTCCAGCCCGCGCCGACCTGATCTTTTTCGCTTCAGTTATATTTTCGAAACCCACCGCATATGATTTTTTTCACAATTACAATTTTCTGAAAACAGACAATAAGGTTCTGAAGCACCGTTTCTGGCGCTGTCAAGTTGACAAAAAGTGGTTAGCTGGGATGCTTAAACTCCGGCAAGCTATTAAAAAGAAAGCGGGCGAGCCATATAAGCCGGATTCTGTGCCGCACGCACACCATAGAACGGCATGCGCGCGCGGCGATCATTCCTCTAGGTCACGGTTCGCACCGTGACTCCAGCAGCCTACCCGAGGGTTTTCAATCGACGATGGCTTGCGCCACCGCGAAAGGAGTGCGTTCATTCGCATGAACGCTGACTCAGTGAGCCGGGCCGGCTCTCCCCTCCTATTTGGCCTTGCACCACGCGGGGTTTTCCGTGCCCCCGGTGTCACCACCGGAGCGGTGGGCTCTTACCCCACCTTTTCACCCTTGCCAAACGATGCGTGCTTTGCGAAGACGTCCCGCAGGTTTCCCTGCGCGATGCCACCGTGCTGCGCTCCGCCGGCGGTCTATTCTCTGTGGCACTTTCCGTAGCGCCGTTGTAGCGCCGGGCTTTAGCCCGGCATCTTCAACTTCGCCCCCTGGCGTTACCAGGCGCGTTGCCCTGTCAAGAGTTCCGCCAACCACTCCGCAGTCGCCATAATGACGCCCGCAGGATGATCAACGTGCTTCAGGACGGTGTCCGGACTTTCCTCCCGCCCCGACGTTGTAGCGGCGGCTTTACGCCGCCACTCCTCCGCCGGGACCAGCGATCACCCGGCCCGCCCGCCAGTTTTATTATACCTTCAGAACAACGAGATGAACGGCAAAGATTTCAGTCGCGCAATGCTCGTACTATTTCAGGCCAAGCAACTTTTCGAACTCGGCCTCGGTCAGGATCGTCACGCTGAGTTCTTTCGCCTTCTCGAACTTCGATCCCGGATCGGTCCCGACCACCACGTAATCCGTCTTCTTGCTCACCGACCCTGAAACTTTCCCTCCGTGCTGTGTAACGAGCTCTCCCGCTTCCTCCCGCGAACGATTCGCCAGCCCTCCTGTAAACACAAAACTCTTGCCCGCGAGTTTCTGGCTCTTCACCACGCGCTTTTCCGCCGTCGGATGCACGCCCGCCTTGCGCAGCTTCTTGATGAGCTGGCGGTTGGCAGGCTCCGAGAAAAATTCCACGATGCTCGCCGCGACTTTCGGCCCAACCTCGGGCACCTCCTCAAGCTCCTCTTCTTTCGCCGCCGCTAATTCTTCCAGCGAAGAAAAATGTTCCGCCAGCAATTGTCCCGTCCGCTCGCCCACAAACTGAATCCCTAATGCGTAAATCAACCGGGCCAGCGAATTCTTCTTGCTGGCGTCGATTTCCTCCAGCAGGTTCTGCGCGGATTTTTCCGCCATACGCTCCAGCCCGGCTACTTCGTCTTCCTTCAACGCATAAAGATCCGCCACATCCTTGACGAGTCCCTTGTCCACCAGCTGATCCACAATCTTGTCGCCCAGCCCGTCAATATTCATCGCGTGCCGCCCCGCAAAATGCAGGATCGATTCTTTCCTTTTTGCCGGGCAAGCCGCGTTCACGCACCGATACGCCACTTCTCCTTCGACATGATGAATCGTGCTCCCGCACTCCGGGCAATGCTTCGGCATACGAAACGGTCTTCGATTTTTCCCCTCCTTGACCACTTTCAGAACATGCGGGATCACTTCCCCGGCTCGCTCGATCAGCACCGTGTCGCCGATCTGCAATCCGAGCCGCTCGATTTCATCCATGTTATGGAGCGTCGAACGGCTGACAGTGACGCCTCCCACCTGCACCGGTTCCAGCACCGCCACTGGCGTCAGCGTCCCCGTGCGTCCCACTTGCACGATGATGTCGTTGACTACCGTCGTCTCTTGCCGCGCCGGATACTTGTACGCAATCGCCCACCGCGGCGCCCTGGACGTGTAACCCAGCTCATTCTGAATGGCAATCGAGTTCACCTTGATCACCACGCCGTCAATTTCGTACGCGAGCTTCTCGCGCTTCGTATCCCAGTCCTCGCAATACGCAATCACCGCCTCGATCCCCGCGCAAAGCTTCCAGTCGTCCGAAGCGCGGAACCGTAATTGCTTCAATGCCTGCAGTGACTCCGAATGTTTCGCAAACGGCACTTTTCCATCTACCAGCAGGTAGTACGCAAAAAAATCCAGCCGCCGCGCCGCCGTGATCGAAGGATCCAGCACGCGCACCGCTCCCGCCGCCGAGTTCCGCGCATTCACAAAAATTTTGCCGCCAATCCGTTCCTGCTCCCGGTTCAGCGCTTCAAACGCCTTCTTCGTCATCATCACTTCGCCACGCACTTCAAAATCCGCCCGCAGCTTCACCTTCTTCAGTGTCACAGCGTCCACCCGCAGCGGAATCGACCGGATGGTCTTTACGTTCGGCGTCACTTCCTCACCGGTCGTTCCATCGCCCCGCGTAACGCCGCGCGCCAGCACTCCATCCTCGTACTGCAGCGAGATGCTCAGCCCGTCGAATTTGTGCTCCGCAACGTATTCAATCTTTTCCTGCCCGCTTCCCTCCCGCACGCGCCGGTCCCAATCCCGCAGCGCATCATACGAAAACGCGTTGTCCAGGCTCAGCATCGGCCGCGCGTGCCGCACCGTGGAGAATCCTTCGCGCGGCGCCCCTCCCACGCGCACCGTCGGAGAATCCGGCGTCACCAGTTCCGGATGCGCCGCCTCCAGTTCCTTCAAACGGTTCATCATCCGGTCGTAGGCGGCATCCGAAATCTCCGGATCGTCGAGCACGTAATACCGGTATTCGTGGTAGCGCAACTTCTCGCGAAGCTCTTCCATCTCTTTTTTGACACTCGCTGGCGCGGCCTTGACCATGAAACCCTCGGCAGAACAGTGTGCTCGAATTCGGCTGGTATTATATAGAATGAATGTCTTGGCACACGAACGGCATAAGCCTGAACCAACGATGACTACAAGTCTTAGAAACGCTTTGCTGATTCACAATCCCAACGCCGGCGGGGGAGGCAAAGGCCGCCGCGGCACGCTCGATGCGGCTCGCCATATTTTTGCCGCTGGCGGTATCGATTCCGAACTCGCGGAAACCACCGGCCCCGGCCACGCCACGGAAATTGCCCAGCGCGCCGCCTTTGAAGGCCGCGGCCTGGTAATCGCCTGCGGCGGCGATGGTACCCTCAACGAAGTCATCAACGGCCTCGCCGCTAATCAGAACGGTCACCGCGTCCCACTCGCCCTTCTTCCCGGCGGCACCGCCAACATTCTCGCCAAGGAACTCGACTTGCCTTGGGACATTCCCAGCGCCGCCGAAAAGCTCGTTCGCGGCACCGTGAAAGAAATCGCCCTCGGCCTGGCGACTCCTCTCGAACATCCCCATACCCATAAGAAAAAGTATTTCCTCAGCGTCGCCGGCGCGGGACCTGACGGCATGATCGTCTACTCCCTCGATCTCGACCTGAAAGCCCGCATCGGCATGCTGGCCTACTGGTGGGAGGGCGTCCGCGAAGTTTTTCGCTACAATTTCCAGCATTTCCGCATTCGCATTGGCGATCAAAAACTAGACGCCTCTCTGGCCATCGTCGGCCGCACCAAAAATTACGGTGGCCCCTTCAAGATCACCACGAACGCCGACCTCTTCGAAGACCAATTCGAAGTGATGGCTCTCACCACACAAAGCGGTTTTCGCTATTTGAGCTACTTGCCTACACTCTGGATGGGCAATCTCCGCGGCACCGAGGGCGTTCACTTCTACAAAGCCGACACAATCATTTGCGAACCGCTCGACAAGAATCCCGTTTACGCCCAAGTCGACGGAGAGCCCCTCGCCCGCCTCCCCGTCGAATTCAAGATCGTCCCCCGCGCCTTGAAGCTCATCGTCCCCGGCACTCCCTCGTAATTGCCGGGGTGGAACTTGTCCCGACCCGGTCGGGAAACCAGCGGTTTTCTTCACTCTTCTCCGTGTCCTCTGTGATCTCTGTGAACTCTGTGTTAAGTCTTTTCTCTTTCCCTTAGCCCTTCGGGCCGAAAAACAAAGCGCGTGTCGCCTGCCTTCACAAATTCATGAGATAACTTTACCCATGGACCCCCTCACTCACGCGCTCGCCTCCTACACCCTCAAGCGAGCCGCGTTTCCCCGCGTCCCTCGCTCTACGACTATCGCCATGCTCCTCGCCGGCACCATCGCCGACATCGATTTGCTCAGCAAATTTGCCGGTCCCTCCGCCTTCCTCACGTTCTACCACACCTACTTTCATTCCCTGGTTGCGGCTGTGCTGCTCAGCCTCGTCGTTACGCTGCTCCTCCGCCTGCGCAAGCGCGCGCAAACGGAAAACTCACCTCCACCGCTAGGCGTATTCGCCGCCGCTCTAGCCGCCTATCTTCTCCATTTGCTCATGGATCTCTGCCAAAGCGCAGGAGTCGAACTCTTCTGGCCTTTTTCAACGCTCCGCTTCGCTCTCGACTGGCTTCCTCATCTCGATCTGTGGATTTTGGGAATTCTCCTGGCCGGAATTCTTCTCCCCACGCTCAGCCGCCTGGTCACGGAAGAAATCGGCGCCAAATCAAAAGGCCCGCGCGGCAAAGTCGGGGCATCTGTCGCGCTCGCCGCCATAATTCTTTACGTCGTCTTGCGCTTCATTCTCCACGGCAATGCGCTGGCCGGATTGGAATCGCGGAGTTACCGCGGCGAATCGCCACGCAAGACCGCCGCCTTCCCCGAATCGGGCTCGCCCTTCCGCTGGCTCGGAATCGTCGAAACCGTCAGCGCCCTCCACGAGGTTGAAGTCGATGTCGGCCCCGGCGCCTCTTTCAACCCGGACGCTGCCGTCACTTCCTACAAGCCCGAACCCTCGCCCGCCCTCGACGCCACTCTCGGCACCGCCGTGGCCCGGCGCTTCCTCCAGGCCGCTCGCTTCCCCAAAGCCACAGTTGAAAAAACTCCCGACGGTTTTCATATCATCCTGCGCGCTTTTCCCAACTCTAGCGATGCCAACTCCAGCTTGCGCGTTCATGTGATCATCGACACCGATCCCTCCGCCAAAATCCTCTCCCAAGAGTTGGCCTGGGACTCCATCTCCCAGCAATTCTGGTTTAAATAGCGCGTGTGGAGTGGGTGGCCCGAACGATAAGTGGTGGTACGAATTTGGGTGGTCCGTAGCAAGCGTTTAGCAGCTAGACACGGAGGCGCCTGCCTCATGTCATCACCCTTAAAACCGAAGGGTGCAGCACCCACATCTCCTACTACATCGGATAGTGCCGAATGATATACTCCGTCCTTGCCACATGACCGGAGAAATTCTGGGAACAATTCTCTACCCCACCGGCCACTTCCATCTATCTATACCGAATCCACGTCCACCGAGGAACTGAAAATGAACCTACGTTATTTGATTTTGGCATTCGCAATTCTGCTTCCCGGCACGGGCGTATCCTCCCAGACGACAGGCCATTCCGAAGTCAATCCCTACAATGTCTCTGACGAGCTTAGAGCCTGTCTGAGGACAAAGCCTGAACTCGAAATCGATGGCAGAGTTAATCCTTTCTATATAAGCGGGGACTTTGATGGTGACGGCTTCACCGACTCTGCTGTACAAGTCAAGACAAGGAAGGACCAACGTCAGGGTATGCTCATTTGCTTTGCAAAAGGGAATCCAGTCCTCTTTGGCGCGGGGGCCGCAGTTGTGTGGCCACAAGAGGACGATGGGAAGTGGCCGTTTGACTTCTGGATGTTGATTCGCAAAGGCAGCAAACACCTATCGATTTACCCGCAAATAAAATTCGATACATTAGCTCTGATAAAGGGGGATGAAGGGGGCGGCCTGGTCTATTGGGACGGACAAAGATTTCGCTGGCAGCAGCAAGAATAAAAGTAAGGAGTTCTCGGGGCGGATGGCAGGCCCTTGGCCTGGCGCGTGGGCACTCCTTTTTGTACGTAGAGGGGGTGTCGCACCCTTTGTGATTTTCAAAGGGTGCGTTCTTCTTCTTTTTTGTTTCGTTCTGCGTGATCGATCTCAATCAATTCCTTACCAGTATCAATTCCCTGAGGGCGTCCGGCGCCGAAGCGCTACTCGCGAAAGAACATAGCTCACGATTACCAGCGAAATCACAAACACCGTCACCTGCAGCTTATGCTGCATCAGATACGGCAACGCGTCCGCGCCATACCGGATTGGCGGGTGGCAGGCCCTTAGCCGCCGGGCACGACGGGGGTGCCGCACCCTTTGGGGTTTGGTTTATCAAAGGGTGCGGGGGTTGACTTTGCTTCTTCTTTCTTGTCTCGTTCTTCGTGATCGATCCCAATCAATTCCTTACCAGTATCAATTTCCTGAGTGCGCCCGGTGCCGAAGCACCACTCGCGAAAGAACATAGCTGACAATCACGAGCGAAATCACGAATACCGTCACTTGCAGCTTGTGATGCATGAGATACGGCAACGCGTCCGCCCCATACCGGATCGCCAGATATCCGATTCCGAAGTACCGAAACAGCCGCGCAATCGTGATGGCCGATGTATAACTGAACAGCGGCACTTCAAACACGCCAGCCGCAATCACGAAAAATTTGAACGGCGTCGGCGGCGGCAGCAGCGCCGCTATCAGCATCCCCACAAAGCCGTTCTGCTCCACCCAGTGCTGAATGGCGTGCGCGTGCTTCCCGGCCTTGCTGTGAAACAACGCTTCCCCGCCCTTTCGCGCGATGAAATACAGCAACACGCATCCCAGCACCGAGCCGAGCGCCGCCATCAACGCATACAGCGGCATCCGTGCCGGATGCTGCATGGAAAGCTCGATCAGCAGCAGATCGTTGATGACGGGAAACGTCAGCACGGAAGAATCCAGAAAGGAAATCAGAAGAAGTCCCGGCGCGCCCAGCCCGCCCGCAAACGCCACAACTTTCTGCTTCCATCCGTTCAAACTCGTGGCCAATCGCAATTCCTCCGATTCGATTGCGGAAATTTGCTTGTGTTTGGCATTGGCCCTTGGCGAAGCCGAAAAACTTGCGCTCGCAACTATTGCGAAAAGGCCGCGCGGTCGAAATGATTCATGAAGACCTGCATGAGCGCTGTGCGGTGCAGATTTGGGAGCTTGGGAATTTCGCCGATCACCCGGACGTGGCCAAATCGCTCGATGGTTTCCCGGTTCTCGCGGTTCTGATCGCCGATGAGCACCACGCCATGCACCGGCAGTTCCGCGGCGTGCAGCGCCGCCAGCGTCAGCAGTGTGTGATTCACCGTGCCCATCCCGCTGCGCGCCGCAACGATCACCGGCAATTTGAACTTCGCCATCAGGTCCAGCATGAACTGTTTCTGGTTGATGGGTACCAGCACGCCTCCAGCTCCCTCGACGATCAGCCAATCATTGATCAAACTGTTGGGCATGTTGACCCGCCCGAGGTCGATCTCCACTCCCGCCCAACGCGCCGCAAGATCCGGCGAAACTGGAGGCACGAATTTGTACACCTCATCGAGTGTTCGGTCCGTGCCAATCCCCGCCAGCCGCATGACCGTAACGCGATCCGAGCCTTCGAGGGTGCCCGTCTGGATCGGCTTCCAGTAAACGGCGTCAAGCGCCGCGCACAGCAGCGCCGAGAGGACGGTCTTGCCCACGCCCGCATCCGTGCCGGTGATGAAAAAGTGATGTCTCATGCGCAACCCGCCGCCGCTGGCGAAGCCACGCACTCAGAAACATCAACGCACTTTCGGTTTCCCTCGTGGCGCAAGTTGCTGCTCGCGGCACCGATTCGCGCCGCCCCTGACGATTGTTTGCTACGCATGGACTCCCGTCTGTATAGGGTTAATGGC
>WNFQ01001881.1_pt1 | contig 29750 bp, 48 predicted proteins | sample 5400171 | NCBI WGS metagenome assembly WNFQ01 (sample SAMN13153356, study PRJNA577476) | soil metagenome | isolation source: 20 cm soil under Madrone tree | place: USA:California | collected 2016-06-14
ATTAATAACCCCATTGCACCAAGTTCTCGCATTGCGTGCGGAGGTTGAAATCCATCGTGACTCAGCTTGTGTGACGGCCTGTGACTGTCCGATGTTCGGGTTAGGCATAGTACAGTAAGAGTATGGAAAGGCTAACAAAATGATTGGCATTCAAATAAATGCCTTATATAATTAATTATTATTAGTCGTTGCCCACTTTTGGTTGTGTTGCATGCACACTTCTCTCCCCACTCCCGACATGAAATTAGAAAAAAAATCCCGTGCACACCCCGTCAAAGGCGTTGGGAATTTTCAAAAGTTCGCGCACACCCAGCCAACTGAAGGTGGGAACCGATCAAGACGGCGAGAATTTTCGAATTTTCCCACGTGGGAACTCAGTACTCAGAACTTGTCCCATTCCAAATGTATGTACAGTATGTGGAATTCCGGCTGCAACCTCTCAATACACGCCATGACTGCCGTACAACATAGTGCTTGGCATCAACGCATATATATATATATATTCTTGCTGTGGAGAAACATTACCTTTCCAACCGGCAATATGTTGAATGTGCCAGTGTTAAATGTTAATTGATCTAACATACAGTATCCACGTCCAACAAGGCAGTAATCTGCGAGGGAAAATAAAATACCGATATCTCAAGGCATGATTCCTCTACCACCCTTTTCCGCGTTGAAACACGCTGTTGATAAACGTGTTTCGTGACTCCGCCGCTTCCTTACCATGGCTCGACTTCCTACGGCTGATGCGACGCCATAGACTACGATTTGGAGGTGGAGACTCGGCTTCACTCGGTGAGGGATGTGAACTTGGTGTCGACGATACCGTGGGTGATACGGCACTTGTGAAAGTCTTGCCGGACAGCGACTCGGAGCCAAAAGCGGCTACCAGATGAAGAGCGCCAGAAGAAGGCTTGCTTGGGAATGATAGGGCGTGCGCGATCGGCGGAGAGGCTGCGCTCTGCGTGGCGACATCGGGTCGTTGTTCTCGTTCCATCCCGCAGCTCAGCTTCAGGCCATTGCTGTCCTCCGCCCTCGCGCCACCGCATAATTGCTCGTCCGGCACATCCTCTTTTTCATCTCGCTCATCGATGCTTGTCCGCCGCGAGCAATGAAACACCGATTCGGTAGGTGAAGGGAAAAATAAAGTTGTTGGAAAATCCCACGAGTCGATTGTGCCATGTTGAAGAAGTGTGGGCTGCTTACGACGCTCAAGACGCAGAGCTAACGGGGGTAGATCACCTGCTTGCAACCGTCAAGGCGCGTTCGGTGAGGATTAAGAAAAGGTAACATACGGAGTATAGTTCCGACGAGGTAGGAAGGTTTCTTCGTGTTCCTGAAAAAGGGGGTTTGGAGGAGTTGGGCGGCTGTTGGCCTGTGCAAAACGTGGTCAACACTCAGAAGACACGTGAATTAATTAAATGGTGTGAACCGGAGTGAAGGATCTTTCACGAGGCACCGTTCCACGATTTCCTTGAATGCACGAGAGTACTTGTGCACGCCACCTTGACGATCAAGAGTGGGTGGCGCGGCTTCCACGCTACCGTGGGACGGCGATCAGATATAAAGTGGAAGGATTTGCCCCAGATTGTGGTCAATAACTCACATCTGAGAAAGGACTGTACGAGAGGATTCTCGTGATCGGGGAGCTCGCCCCTGTGCTAACTCAAGCGCTGTGATGCCGAAGGACCAAATATCGGCACTCGAGTCATAGTGAATACCTAAAATGAGTTCTGGGGCCATCCAGCATGGCTGATGGGAGTTGAGTGTGATAGGGTCTTGTGATGAGGGGAGAACCTACCGTGCCAACGAAAGAGCGCCGCTTGCCGACTCTGGCACGACGTGGCGGAGAAATGACATTGTCAAAGATAACGGCCCGGGATGCCTTATCGTGCTCGTGGGTGTGATCCTCATCGGCCAAGGGCGCGGCGACTCCCAGATCGCCAAGCAGTACGGTACCGTCGTCGTCGATGAGGAGATTAGCTGCTTTGATATCCCGGTGTATAAATCCGTTGATGTGCAGATAACTATGGACGGGAAAGGAGCTGAGAAAAGACTGAGAGGAGGAAGATGAAGAGACTTGCTTAAGGCCCTCGAGGGCTTGTCGGAGGATACAGCGCACAACCTCCTCCTCCATGCCACCGGGCCAGGCATAGTGCATGACATCAGCGGCACTTCCTGCATTCATTAAGCGTAGAGCGATGTGCAATTTATGGCCGTCCAACCAGCTTCCTCGAACACGAAGGACATTTGGGTGCTTGGAAAGGGACATGAGCTGAGTTTCCCCCTGGAGAAGGCGCAACGAGCCCTGGGGAAGCCTGTCGAGGTCGAGAACCTTGAGGGCACATGGGATGGGAGCGTGACTGGAGGTCTTTGGACGATAGGTCGCATAGTAGACGATAGAAGATGAGCCAAGTCCGACGGGAGGACCGAGCGTGTAATCTTCGGCGCGGTCGCTGGATTGAGTTGAGAGAGAGACTCGGAGAAGAGAGGGAGAAATGACCTGAAGAGCTGATACTCGTCTTTGACGGCGCCGATGAAAGAGATGGGAAAGTCAGTGCCCGTGGCCATTGGGTATTTGGAATACGATGTCCGAGCAAGTCAGGCCGAGCGATAGGCGTCGCTCTCACGTGTGGCGCCTTATCGCGAGTGCCTCGCCCCGTCCGCCCCTCAGCCAGCCATCCTCTTCTCCGCCATGTCGCCAAAGGACGAGGAATCGCCCGCAGACTACAACGACGGCGGTTATCTCCAAGTGAAGCCCTCAGACCTGTTCAAAGATGGAAGGTACACCATCGTCAGGAAGCTCGGGTCTGTTCTCCTTCCTCTTCTTGCCTCGGCCCGCGCCAATTTTGCCAATTTCTCTCAGTTGGGGCCACTTTTCCACCGTGTGGCTTGTCAAGGACGCCCTGTACGTCCTTCCTTTCTCTTCCTATGCACCCTGCTGATCCTCTATCACAGCGAGAAGCGTCACTCTGCACTCAAGGTGGTAAAGTCCGCCGGAAGATACTCAGAGACCGCTCGAGATGAAATAAAACTGCTACGCCAAATCACCAGTGCCTCCCCCTCTCATCCAGGGAGGGCTCATATCGTCTCCTTTCTCGATTCTTTCACACACACCGTCTCCTCTACGGCCCATATATGCATCTCCTTTGAGCCTCTAGGCGTAAACCTCCTCTCCCTCATCGAGAAAAACCGCAGGAAGGGCGTTCCTCCGTGTGTCGTAAAGAATATCACCAGGCAAGTCCTTCTTGGCTTGCAGTATCTTCACGAAGAATGTGACCTTGTGCATACTGACGTCAAGCCGGAGAACATCAGTCAGTATCACGTTATGTTGAAATGACACGAGCTAAGCCCCTTTATGATATCTAGTGATTTGCATTCCGGACGTCGAGTCTCACATCGCCGCACAGCTTTCGGCGTCTCCTCCACCCCAGACACATGAGCTCCCCATCCCTCCCAATCCACGCAGTCGCCGCATGGCTGCCCTCACCTCCCACGCGCTCCCGCTCCCAACTCGATCGGTTCAAATCGTAGAATCACAGCCTCTATCCTCCCCGCCCGATCAGCTTCGCCTTCACCCCCGCCGTGGATCTAGTGCAAGTTTGGGTGCCAGCAGCTACACCGACTCTTTGTTACGCCCAAGATCTTCGGTGTCATCCCCGGCCACTAGTCTAGGCAGCGCGATGTCCAAGTTGAAGCTGACTTCGCCGGAGCGCACTTCAGGAACCCCTCTCAAGAATACCGCTCTCCCTATCGAGCCACATGAGGGTTCACCACCCCGAGCAATGCCTACAAGACCGTCACTGCTGTCGCAGACTGCACCTTCTCACCCTCATGTATCTAAACCTTCCCGCACAAATCCCTTTTCTTCTTCTTCTCCCTCCTCTTTCGAACCCCCCTCATCTCCAGTTTCATCCTCGCTTCCATCCTTCGATGGTTCGTCCCAGTTCCACCCCATCCTTGTCAAAATCGCGGATCTCGGGAATGCAACTCCCTCCAAGCGACATTACACCGAGGATATTCAGACACGGCAGTATCGTTCACCTGAGGCTATTATCGGACGGAGCGACTGGAACTGCAAGGTCGATGTGTGGAGTGTTGCTTGCGTGGTGCGTCCAAGTGTATGAGGTACATTTGCTATGTGCTGACCGGACTAACTTAGGTATTTGAGCTGTTAACCGCCGAGTATCTATTCGAGCCACAATCACAAGGCCAGGTCTTCTCCAAAGACGATGACCACCTCGCGCAGATAATTGAGCTTTTGGGCGACTTTCCCTCATCAGTCAAACAAGTCGGTCGATATAGTCGTGAACTCTTCGACCATACAGGAGCACTACGCTATATCAAGCATCTCAAACCGTGGCCTCTCAACCGCGTTATGCGTGAGAAGTATCTGTTCGGGCCAGCAGAGGCGGATGTGCTTTGCTCGTTTTTGGAGCCGATGCTTGTTCTCGATATGCGCGAACGTGCCAGCGCTGGCAAATTGGTTAGCCATCCATGGTTGGATGTGGATTGGAACGAGGAAGCGGCGGCACTCGAGAGCGTTGTGTGGTGAGCGGATCGATGTTTCATAGGGTCATGACAGTGCTGGCATTTCTTGCCCCTCCCGCGGCGATGCAGATACACCAAGCATTTTAAGTTCCTTCCCTCCGTCCAGTGACGTGGGGCACCGTGTCTGAAAATTATGACCTTTCCCCCTCATTACTTTATCGGTTGTCAACTAATAGTCCTGCTCCTTTATCTTACTATTAGCGATGCCTTGCTCTGTATTTGGATTCGCATAGCTCTACGTTGCACCCAATGTCATGTATGACAATAGTTTATCACATTTGCGCCTGCAGCTTTTTTGTCACCATTGCGTAAAGCGTAAAGCTTGCTGAATGTTGCAACCAGTCAACGGGAACAAGTGTCTGTGAATGTAAAAGTTCTATGATTTCAGAGTACTAACACCACTCGGGGCAGGAACCCACGACAGGACAGAACCTAGCCAATGATAAGCTTCCCTTCCGCTTCAACGAAATCATGTACAGGGACTTCGAGGTTGAGCTTGAAAAGAATGGTAAATGAATAAGTACAAGGCGACGGGTATGGTAGACTCACGGGAGCGGGACCCTTGCGAATACGGCCAGCTGGCGGAAGGAGAATGTGTCAACCAAGGAAATAACAGCCCCAGAGTATTCAACACGCACAGATATCATAATGAGAACCATGGCATGGGCAGAACCTGCAACACAGCGCCGGAACAGTGAGTAAAGTGCCATCTCTCTTTAGAAATAAAAAAGTGGGGGAGATACCCACCATCCTCCGAAATCGCCCGACTCGCCGATAGGCACGCATCCCAGGTGGGTGCAAACGCCGAGCATGACGAGCCACTCCGGTTTCTTGGCGCGATCATCATCCGGCTGTGGATCACGCAGGCCTTTCCAATCTACCTGACGCGCCTCGTCTATCTCATCCTGCGTGCGATGGCGGATAAAAACGGGCTTGCCGCGCCACTTGATGATCGCGTTCTTTCCCTCCGGAATGCTCGCCAGTTCGACCTCGACCTTGGCTAGCGCCAGCACGTCCGCAGATGCGGACATCGTGCCTAGGAACTCCGTTACGGACGACTTGGCTACAGAGGCGGAGAGAACGCCCATGGATCCTATCACGAAATAGGACAGCGCACGGTTTGCTGCGGGCGAAGAGGTTTGGTATGCGCTCAGGTCGGGCACTTCGGACGCGCCCGAGTCGCGGCGCGGCGCGGAAATATGCATGGTGCGCTGTTGAAAGACGTTACTTGAATTGGGGACTAGCGTTCAGTTTCGTTTTCCATTTCCGACGGACGGAGAAGTGTGGGGTGTTTGTGAGAAGGAGAAAAAAAAATTGGGATTGGAGGCGAGTGATGGAGAGGGCTTTACCTGTCGCGAAAGACTTGTTGATTAGACCACTCGACGAGAGCTGGTACCCGCCAGTCCATTTGGAGGGCACGTCGGAGCGGCCTGCGTGGCCGTGGTGTGCATCAGAAGTCCGTGCGGAAAGATTAAAGGAGGGAGCACTCGGCACGCCTGAGGCGAGGGCGCGCACTGTTGGTGGGAGGGTTGCGTATTTTTTTGCTGCTTGTAGGGAAGCCATTCCAGAGGATCAGTCTGGGGGACAGTGAAGCACTTGCAGGTGGGTCACAACACCGTCACAACAGCTTGGTCGCCTCCGGCCTCCGGACCGCGGCACTCCACTCATGGATGTCGTCGGTGTGTAGCGCTCGCTCGCGAATTCATCGTACTCAATCTCTTTTTTTTTTTCTCTATAGGTGATGAACAGCACATCCAGTACCTCCGCGAGGCGCTCTTAGAAGCAGCGAAATGCACACCCACACCTACCGCCTTTTGCGTGGGTTGTGTTCTGGTCGCCCGCTACCCTGCAAACGCAACGCAGCAACCCCACGTCCTCGCCAAGGGCTACTCACGCGAACTTCCCGGTAATACGCACGCAGAAGCCAACGCGCTCACCAAAGCGCGCCAACTCTCTCCCGAGCACCTCTCCGAGATGTTTCCGACGAGCGCTGAGAATGACAAGCCTACCATCGACGACGTACTGAAACACACCGACGTCTACACCACCCTCGAACCCTGTTCCGTGCGTACGTCCGGCCTCGCTCCCTGCGCGGACACGTTGATCGCGGCCAACGTTCCGCGTTGCTTTATCGGAGTGGGTGAACCGGATGACTTTGTGCAGTGCGAGGGTGCTCAGAGATTGAAGGCGGCTGGGTGCCAGGTTATATGGCTTAAAGGACTCGAGGAAGAGTGTCTAACGGCTGCGAGGAGAGGCCGTCAGGAATGAGTCTTGAGCTTGATGAGCCAACCTCTTTTTTTCGTATAGTGTTGCTAGTTAACGAGAATGACCATGGCACATGAGGCACTGATTGCGTTTAAAGTACCACAACTGTGATTAGGTTCATGGTGAACAGGGAAGAGGGAATGGACAAAGGATAGGATGACATCAAGTTTTCCCCTCACGCCTACTAGTATCATCGACCTTGAGATTGGCCAATCCTAGATTCCTCCATTTGTCTTTCTCCATAAGCCCGCTGCCCTCCCTTGTCAGCGAGTATTCGATGATAGATGAATAACGTACTTTTGCATTCTGCATTCCAAGTAGTCCCTATTCAAATGGCGACATTCGGAGGAAGTACTCGAGTTTCTTTTCAGACATTCCAGATATCGCGTCATGAATGCTTTGCATTCTCCTAAGAAGGCCAGTTTCAACGCGAACATGTAATGAGTCAGCTCTACATGGATACAGACCATAGTGGTCTAGAGGGAACGATCCCCTATCAGGCGGTGTAACCTTGAATCCAGTAGAGATAGACGGAGGACGTCCAAACGACATCAGACGCAATGGCTGGCTGACGAATGACGCGAAATTGCAACATCAAATGACGAATCCATGTCCTTCTTTCTCATCACTTGTCGTCTTCTTCACTTCCCACCTCCTCACTCTCCCCTCCACCCCCCTGGCTATCATGCGAACTCGGCGCCTGTGATGGGCCCGCCAGACCTCCCCTAGCTCTACCACTCTTCAGCACGATGATCTCCTTTAACCAACCATTCTCCCTTCTGAGATCCGCTGCCTCCTGCTCCATTTCATCAACACGACCTGACAAATCCGATACTGTGCGCTCAAGATTGAGCGACTTAACCTTCTTCTTGACTCGAAAGCGTGCTACAACAAAAAGGAAGACGGCTTAGCTGTCACCTTCGGGATCACGCCTATCCAGACATACCCGAGGCTGCAGTATTTCGTCTGCGCTTCTCCTCGGTCATCGCATCGGCATCGACCGGTGCACTTCCCTGAGCCTGCTCTGAGGTAAAACCTTGAAAGGTCGATTCTCCGGAAGCAGCGATTATTGGCGTAGATAATTGTGAAGTTGGATGGGGAGCACTTTGACTTGAGTAGCTGCCGGCCGGGAAACCGAGTTGTCCAAAGCCTGGCGTGTAATGGGGTATAGGCCCTCCTTGAGACGTGGATGGCTGGTTCAGCGGCCACGGTGGTTGCGAGATTAACTGCGGGGAAACAGCGGAGGGTAATTGATTGGGGTCTGTGGGGAGGGCTTGTTGGTGGTTGGCCATACATTTCCTGGCCCGTTCGCCGGTACGGAAGGAGGCTGTAGATGTAATCCAGGGACCTGTCCAGTATGACTCTGAGCAGCAGCCTACAGTGTACATTAGACGTTCGGATAAAGGGACACGTGGTCATTGAGCTGACGCACCGCACTAGAGGCGGGAGCAGCGTTTGCCTGAGCAGATGGTGAGCTGACAAAGTGTGTATTAATATTGTTGGGCCTGTCTCCGCGACCCCTACGAGTTGAGGGCTGGGGGAGAGGTTGGGATTTCTTGTCCATGTCAAGAGAGGAAAAAGGATGATGGTTCCAGAGGCCTAAATCAGTCTGTACACCAGAGGAGCTTAAAAGAGCAGGGGAGGCAGGGGAGCCGGGCTCAGTCTTCACACTCCGCATAGTAAGGGCATGAGAAAAGGTCTATACCATCTGGGTAAATCAGGGTCGGTGGTTGTTGAGTACGAGAGCAACCGGCGAGGAGGTAGAAAGCCATGAGGAGTGGGTGCATGCCAGCCTGAGTGAGCGATTCGCAATAGGGACACAAGATGGCGACAGCATTGAATAAGGCAATCAAGTACGTTTCCGCCCATCTGAAACTTTGATTTGTCCGACCTCGGCGATGATTACGACCAACCAGCGCATTATCAATCCTTTGATCGCATGATGGAGCAACGACGTAACGTCTGACTGAATAGTTAATGAATGAGAGGAGAGCACTTCCGCGCTCCGTCAATCCGAGCACGTGCCATGACGCGCGTCCCCAAACGGGCCACCAGTCCACGACGCTCCCGACATCCATCATGGTCGGTACTTTCATCCCTACTACAGATCCCTTCTCACCTGCGCCAAGCTCGTAAGAATCAGATCCAGAGATGGCAACTTTCGCTTCGACCTGCAGCCTACCGTTGACATCTCGGAATTGGTGGCGAAGGTACACCCTCTGACCCTGTTTGGCGTCAGTTGTCTCATTTCGCGTCAGATTGTAGAAACAACAGAAAACGCAGACCACGCAACGCTTGCGATATCCAACCAACCAAGAGGAAATGAGACTCTCGTGTCTACCTTGACCGGCAGGAGTCTCAAATCCCTGGGAATCGGGTGTGTGATTAATCACTTATCGTCGTCCGTCCGTCTCATTCGGCCACTTTAGACACGGAGAACTTGTTTTTGTCTCATACAAACAGCAGTCTACACCCGGTACTTCACAGGACCACGCCCCTGAAATAAACTTCACGTCTGGTAGTTCTACGTCGTCACCAAGTCGTCCTTGGGAGAAGGTCAGAGAAGATGCCGTTGATCAATACTGGCGGACAAAAGATGGAAAGATCCCCAGACATAGAGATCCCAACTTCTGCAAGCATGGCGCTAATGCCATGTGTGATTATTGTATGCCGCTGGAGCCATATGACCGGAAATATCACCAAGATCATAATATAAAGCACCTCTCCTATCACGCCTACCTCCGTCAGCTCACTCCAAAAACTTCCTCTGCTGCAGCGGCTGCATTACCCCCATTGGTAGAGCCAGATTATCGTGTCAAGGTGCCTTGCCCGACTGGCAGTCATTCGAATTGGCCAGCAGGAATATGTACGGCATGTCAACCCTCTGCCATCACACTTCAGAGCCAGTCCTTCCGTATGGTAGATCACCTCGAGATTGCCTCTACGGAAATAATTGATCTTTTCCTCAAGTCGTGGCGTTCGACAGGGTTGCAGCGCTTCGGCTGGCTCATTGGACGATACGAGCCCTATGATGAGGTGCCAATGGGGGTAAAGGCCATCGTCGAGGCTATTCACGAACCACCACAAGAAGGCGAGCTCGATGGGCTGTCGCTCGAATTGCCATGGGCAGACGAGTCTCGCATACGATCACTGGCCGCGTCAGCCTCGTCGCCACTCACATTTGTGGGCTACATCTTCACAGACCTTGATCCGACGCCGGAAGACCGCACGAAGAACGTGTACAAGCGACACCCTCTCTCCATCTTCCTTTCCTCCCTCGAGGTCTTCTTTGCCGCCCATCTGCAGGCACAGAACCGCACTCCCTCACGCAGCTCGCCTTCTGGATACTTTGCTTCGCGACTTGTGACGGCTGTATTGACCGGAACCAAGGACGGCGCCGTTGATATCGCGGCGTATCAGGTATCGGAGCAGGCGGTCGGGATGCTGCAGGCGGACATGATTGAGGCTAGCGTTGACCCAGGTATAATGCGCGTCAAAGAAGAGAGCCGAGGCGAGGACGACGGCACAGCGCGGTACGTGCCCGACGTCTTTTTCCGTTACCGTAACGAGTACGGCATCGAAGTTAAGAAGAGCGCAAAGCCTGCTTTTCCAGTCGAGTACCTGCTCGTCAATGTGCGTAACCTATTCCCGAATGAACATTCATTTTTATTCTCCTCCTTCGTGTAGTCTGAATTACTTATTATACTAGGTCACGCACGGCTTTCCGCAAAACCCGTCGCCCTTGTTTCGCTCACATCACTTTGCGATCGAGAACCGTCCAGAGCTCGGAGACCAATCGATTGAGCAGGTGATGCATTCACTCAACGAACTCGGTGCACCAGACGTGCAACTGAGTCGGCAAGATTCTGGGGGCACTAATGCTCACCGCCGCCTCGAACTCACAAAGTGGCTCAGTGATTGGCACCTCCTTGCCTTCCTCGGTACTTGCGGGCTTCTTTCCGAGGTAACTAACATCCCGCTCCTTCCCTTGTCCATTGTATTCCCCATATACTTACTCTATGAATGTTTTACCCCCAACTTTCATTCATCTCAGGCCGATTCGAAAGTTCTTATTCGTGTCGCTACTTCGCCGAATATGGAAAATGATCCTGCCGTTCTTGATGCGCTCTTGGAGACGGAGAGCTGGCAGACTCTCGCCACCTTTGCGCGCGAAAGTGCTCGTATGTCACTTTTTTTTACATCTTTTATGCTACCCCACGACTCAATTGCCATTGTGCTCAACGTTTGTTCTTTTAACCACAGCACAACGTCCTGCTCGACCCGCGCCAGACGCACCGCCAACTCGTATCATGGACGATGACATCCCACCCGAATTATTCGATGAAGTTGCCACGCCTGCCCATGGCGACAGCCGCCCGTCTGCTAATGTACGCGTGTGTCCACACTGCACCTTCGAAAATACGAACGGCGGAAATGACTGCGAGGTGTGCGGACTGCCGTTGTAAGGTTTGGAAGAGAGTTTCATACAAGAGAACGTGTCTCGACTTGTGAAAGAGTTTCATAGAGGAATGTTGTTGTAACACTTTACTCATGTGCTATCGTATGGCAGTAAAAAACTCGTAATCTCGGATAGTTTGTCAAGGCAGCACTTCGAAGCATAGACACTGTAACACAAACCCACAGGCCCGGGGCAGTGACGTAGTTAGAAAAAGGAAATAGTAGAACAATGTTTGACATTTTTCTGTAGTGGCTGACGCTTAGCCTCGTGGTGAGTCCGCGTCGCAAAAGCCCGCTTATCGCTAATCACTGCCGAAGCATCCACCATACTGTAAAAGTGATGCCGCATAGCACACCAATGGCACGCAAAACGAGCACGACAACGAGCGCCTTGCGTACGGCAGCATAGAAAGTCGTCAACGCAGCACCAGTCCAGTTGACTCTATGGAGGTGTGAACATCAGCATGAACTAAAGGACGTGGTAACACACCGTGTGTCGCTCGTACCACTCACTCGGAGAGTCGCTTCCCAATTGCGGATGACTTGACGGTAACGTTTACCGAACACCCTATCACAGGTACGATCATTATTAGGACCAGGTACAAAATTCTGCGTCATCTTGCCGGTCTGATGACATACGTACCAAATCCAAAAATTGACGTCCGGATAAGAGAACCGTGGAAAAACGCTCGTCAAGCTCGGGGGCGCATTGATCCTCCCTTTTACATCCATTTTATTGCCCTTCTCGTCCTGGTTGTCGTCTATAACATCCTCCACTCCCATAAGTTTATCAGAGTCCCATGGCGTAAGGGGCATGCCCGGGCCCGGAGTGGGGGACATGTAAGTCAAGAGATCAAGTGTCATTCCAAGCGACAAGCCCCAGAGTTTGAGGGCCTGGGGCTCTGCATTGTTGACAGGCGGATAAAGTGAGGCAGATGCGGGATGGAGAGCGGGGTTGAAGGCACCAGCTTCAGCTTTGAGGGAACGATGTAAGGCTTTGTTATCGAGTGATTCAGCAGTGGTTTGGACAGTGGTCGCGAGAACGAGGGCGGGAAACTGCATGCTGCCGACAAGGAGACGCATGAGGGGGCGAAGCACGCGAGAGTGCCTGGGTGTAAGCCGTGAAGCTGTGTCCACTGTAACTGTGGACCAGAGAGGTTGAGAAATACTGCTCGGATTGGAGCGCTTCGGGTAGAGCGTATTCAGCGGCACCCAATGAAGGGTCGTTTCGGGAATAGGCTCGGTAGGTGTTTCGGTAGGAGTGAGTTGTAGGAAAACTTGGAAAGGGTAAGTAGGAGCAGAGACAAAGAATAAGAGGGTAGCTGACCGAAGGGGGAAAGGATCATGAGAAGACGTTTACCAAGAGAGGTGGTAATCTCGCGGTCGTCGAGCTGGCCCACACATGTATAGTCGCTCTCGGCAAGGTCAAGGCCAATCTCTTCCCAGGTTTGACGCATGGCTATGTGAAAGGTATGAGGGCACGAAAAAAACGGGGGTGGGGGGATAGAGGTTGAGTACCGGTGTAAAGACTGCCTTCATCGCCATGTTCTGAACGACCACCGGGGAAGGCGACATGAGCATCACGGGTGTTTTCGTTGATATCTGCGCGCTCTGGTTTCTGACGGCGGACAAATAGGATCTCGGGACGGGCAGAAGGGTGCTTCACCCAATCCAACTCGAAAAATTCGGAGAGGGAAGGAGGTGCAGTGGGTTTTGGGGGAAGAGGAAAGTTTGTGGGGGGGACAACGCGGATGATAAGGGCTACTGCCGCACGACGGGGCTCTGAGGGAAAAGGGTGAGGAGGAGTAGAGAAGAGAAAGAAGAGGGGACGGTTACGAGTTGGGGGTGAGGTGATGACCCTCGGGGGCGTTGAACGGATGCGGTGGAGGGCGCGGGAGAGGAGAGGAGCGGACATGGGACGTCCTGCCGCGAGTCGCGCGCGTTTGATTGATTGAATACAGTATGACGTCATCTGCTACAGCTCCGCCCACCCAGCCTCGCCTCCCCCACCGGTCATCGCGCCGAGCACAAAGACGATCGCGCCTGCCCCGAGTCTGACTCCCAGTCCCCGGTAGAGCTGTCCCAACCCCGTCCTTCGCCACACTCCCTCCTCTCCTTTTTCCCGCTCTTTGCCCTTCTCCTTTCCCCCTCGTCTTTCCACAGGCAAGTCCGACCGCTCCTCGGTGAGAATGTGCCATAACGCATCCACGACTCCGTTGTATGGAATCGGCCGTTTTTCTACGCACGTCTTCAGAGGCTGTGCCCGTCCTCGCACCTGCACTTCCAGTCGCCGCCGCACCGTCTCAAATGGCAGAGTAGCTAGTAATCCAATGCAGCTACTTGCAAATTCCACAACGCCCCACGCAATCGGGCTACTCTCCATCGAAACAATCGCCCCAGGGAATAGCCGTCCTGCGAGTAACGGTGGCAACCCTAATGAGATTAAGGGCCGAATCGTGTTGTCCAAGATGGTCGGGATGAGCAGGTGTGGGTGAAGGTACAGACCCCATATACCTCCTTCGTCTCGAACGATTTTCTGTAGAGCGTCAATTGGTCCGGTATACGTCCTGTGTTGTGGGTTGAATGACTGGACAATGAGACGCGTCCGGACGAGGTCCAGAGGAGACAAAATAAATCCAGTGATCAGATGAGAGGCCACCGGGATGACAAGTGAGGTAGAGGTTCCGGGAAATATGTATAATGGGACCAAAGAAGGTGCAAATATACTTTGTAGGGCGTTGTGAATCAATGGCTGCATAGTCGACGAAAGCATCTCAGTCATACACTCGGTGAGCAGACCTTTTCGCACCAGTGGCAGTCGCCGCTTCAGCATCACGTTCAAATGAGTGGCATGTCCAGAACACGGACCTTTCCATAACGCGAGCCAGCCCTCGCCGCGAAACAGGCCGATTTTCTTCATCATAGCCTCTCTTCCATGACGTTCTTACGCACAACGTATCCTCGCTCGTCCGCCGGACGCGGAACGGGAAAACGCGACGACACCGAGTTGAGTGGGTCTGCGAAATACGATTCCTCGCCAGACTCATCATCACTTATCTAGGAACGAAAGGGTCGATTAGGATCAAGAAAGGGGAGGCGGGAGAGCATACCTCTTCTGCTACCTCCTTGGTCGGGGGCTCCGAATCATCAACTTGTTCCGCATCTCTCGGAATCCACTGCACCTGTAGGAGACACTTGCCGACTTCCCATGGCATTGCAATGGCTGTGGTGGTGTATCCCAGTACGGCACTAGCGATGAGCGTCTTAAGGAGGAGACCCAAGTCCAGTCCTCCTGGCTCTGCTAGCGTCGGAGAGAGTTCAAAGATGGAGTTTTGCGCTGGACGCGACGAAAAGGTATAAGAGGGAGTGCCTGACATCTGCGGGGGCGGTGGTGGGCGAGAAGATGGACCGGTTTGGACAGACGGTGGGGTAAAGGACCATGTCGGTGGGTGTGCGCCGTAGAGATCTCGTAGGGACGAAGGATTGCTCATGGACAGAGTAAACTCTGATATCACGGGACGGTAGGAGACAAGACGATTTGTTTGGCCTTATTTTGCAACCTCGTGCTGACAGGCGCGGTACGGTCTCTCCCGGACGACGTCTCTTGACGCAACCCGCCTGCCTATCAAGGTTTGAATTTCACTCCCTTTTCTCCCTCCACCCCTCATTCCCCTTCCACCATGGCTTCCTCTTTACCTCCGAATGACATATCATCCGTAAATGCCACCCGCGCCCAAGGCCAAGCTAATGACACCCTTCAAAAAGATGCTTCAAGAGGAAATGTGGCCGTTCACTCCTTCGACCCAGATGCTTCCCCGGCGGAAAAAGGTGCTGCCGCCGGCACCGCACGAAAGGAATTAGCCAGTACTCTACCAGCCAAACCCACCGAGGCCGGTCGAGGTCAGCATTTCCTTTATGTGCTTCCTGCGTCATGCCCAATTGTTCCTTTTTCTCTGCAGAGTTGGCCGTTGATCCTGGCAGCGGTGGCTCAATCCCTACCATCACTATCGAGGATGTAGACAAGGAAGGGCCCAGGGATGCACCTCTCGTTCCGGGTCAACAACCTGCCGCCAAGGTACCCACCATTCCCGACTGGTACAAAGTCGGTTGGCGTGCCTTCACAGACCTAGACCAGCCGCCGGAGGTCGATGATCAGAGGCAGCTTCGACTTATGAATGCCTGGATCTCCGAACAGTATTATGGCCAATGGTACTACAATGCCGGAGTAATAATATTCGTATGTCACCCTCTCCTATATCCCACTGCAGCGTGCTAATGCTCCCATCCCATCCTTCTCCTTTCCCTGACAATAATAAAACAAGGCTGTATTTACGACACACTTTATGACCCGCTTCCACCTTGGCTTTGGTTGGCTCTTCATTCTCTTGGCCACGTGTAGTACATACTACATGACCTCCATGGCTCGTGTCCGACAACGTGCACGCGATGACATTCAGCGTGAGCTTGTCAAGACGACGTTGGCGTCAGAGCATGAATCTGCAGAATGGATAAACCAGTTCTTGGATCGCTTTTGGCTCATCTACGAGCCTGTCCTTTCTGCAACGATCGTAGCCTCCGTTGATCAGATATTAAGCACAAACTGTCCACCGTTCCTCGACTCTCTTCGCGTTACTCAATTCACCCTTGGCAACAAAGCCCCCCGGGTGGACAAAGTTCGCACGTTCCCAAAGACAGAGTCTGATGAAGTCCTAATGGACTGGGCTCTTTCTTTCACTCCCAATGATGTCTCTGACCTGACCCCGCGCCAGCTGGCCACCAAGGCCAATCCGAAAGTCGTCCTCAATATCCGAGTCGGCAAGGGACCTGCCTCCGCCACGTTCCCAATTTTAGTGGAAGACATGACACTCTCTGGGCTTTTGCGCATACGCCTCAAACTGATGACCAATTTCCCCCACATACGAACAGTGGATGCTTCTTTCCTTGAAAAGCCCCTCATCGATTACGTGCTCAAGCCTATTGGAGGCGAGACCTTCGGCTTCGATATGATGAATGTACGCGCATCGCTCTGGCTTATCCATCCTCGTATTTAAGAATGGACATGACGCAGATTCCCGGCTTGTCTTCATTCATTCGTGAAACGATTCATTCAATTCTCGGCCCCATGATGTATGAACCCAACGTGTTTACTCTCAATCTCGAACAGCTTCTCTCCGGGGCTCCAATAGACGCCGCGATCGGTGTCATCAAAGTCACTGTCTACGGCGCTCGCAGCATCGGTGCAAACAAGATTGGTGGTGGAACGCCTGATCCATATGTTACTTTCAGTATTAACAACCGTGCTCAGTTGGCGGAAACGAAGCACAAGCGCAGCACGTGAGCATTTCCCCCATTCACACATACATTTCTTCATGAGCACTTCCCTTAGACACAATCCGACGTGGAACGAGTCCAAGTTTTTACTCGTTAACAACCTTACAGACAACCTTGTCCTTACGATTATGGACTACAACGAGTTTCGAAAGGACACGGAGATTGGTGCAACAGTATTCGACCTCGCCAAGCTTAATGAGGATGCCACTCAGGAAGACTTGTCGCCTCCTATATTAAAGGACGGCAAGCAGAGGGGAGACTTACGATTTGACGTGTCCTACTTCCCTGTACTCAAGCCTCAAGTCAACGAATCGGGGGTAGAGGAGCTGCCCGAGTCCAGTACGTTCCGCTTCCATAGATTTGCCGATCTTCGGTACATTCGTAATCATAATCGTAGGTGTGGGTATCGTGAGATTCACAATTCACCAGGCCAAGGATCTCGAGATGGATGGGATGCGGTCAGGTGACTTGAACCCTTGCGCTAATGTGTTCCTTGGCAATTCCCACACACCACTACACACCACTTCCCGGCGCAAGCGCACGGCTCAACCGGTTTGGGATTCCGCGACAGAATTTCTTTGCGTAGATCGCTCGTCTTCTATCATCACGGTGAAGGTGATCGACGACCGTGATTTCTTAAAGGATCCCTCCTTGGGCTATCTGTCAGTGCGCCTCCAAGATCTGTTGGACGCACGCAAAGAGGCGGACCGTGACTGGTGGCAACTCAGCGGTCGCAAGTCTGGGCGCCTGCGTTTGACAGCCGAATGGAAGCCATTAAACATGGCTGGTAGTATCTATGGTGCACAGCAATACACACCTCCTATAGGAGCGGTGCGATTGTGGTTGAAAAATGCTACAGACGTGAAGAACGTCGAGGCAACACTTGGTGGCAAGGTGCGTTGAAACATGTCAAGTAACTGGCGGTTTTCTTTGCTCATTCAGACCGTACGACGCTTCACCCAGAGCGATCCATACGTCCGCGTGCTGGTCAACAATATCACTCAGGCGCGTACAGAGGTCGTCAATAACAGTACGTTGACAGTCAGTTTCCTGTCCGGAGGTGCTTGCTTACCTCTTGGTAGACCTTAATCCTGTTTGGGATGAGATCATTTATACACCAGTACATTCGCTTAAAGAGACACTCCTTCTCGAGGTGATGGATTATCAAAACCTCACCAAAGATCGATCCCTGGGCACCGTTGAGCTTAAGGTCAGCGAGCTTGCTCGAGAGATGATGAAGGGCGCGGGTGATTCCCGTTTTTCCTTCGAGTCCACGGGCAAAGTGGACAAGTCCGAGCCAATCCGCCTCGACCGAGGAAATCAATACAAGGGTCAGCTACATTACTTGGCCGAGTTCCTGCCTGCATTTGCGCTTGAAGGTTTGAAATTTGACACTGGCCCCAATGAACTTCAGGCAGCGGTCGAGGGCGATGAAGGCGGTGATGATGTAGACCACCACTCTTTGTCGTCGTCGAGCGAGGGAGAAGCTAGGACAATAACTTCCACGGAGCCGATAGGCACGCACAAAAATAATAACTCAAATAACTCGCACGCTGCAGCATCAACTGAGGTTCGCAAGACAGGGAGCACCCGTGATGGATCTCCGCCTACTCAAATCGATGGAAATGACGGTGTGAAACAGAAGAACGAAGGAATGCGTATGTCAAAGGACGAGCTCCTTACTCATCGTAAGTGGTAGCTGCACCTTGAGCCACTCTTTATAAAGGTCGATCACAGAGTCTGGGGTCATCATCTTTCACGTCAAGTCTGGCGAGCTCTCCAAAAAGGGCCGCCTGGAGATCCTCCTCGATGACGGCTACTGGCCTACCTTCAGCACCACCCGCGCCCAGGGTCATCACGCCATGTGGCAACACGTTGGTGAAGGCTTTCTGAAGGAGATCGATTTCGGACGGGTATGGCTCCGGCTGAACGAGGCAGATGAAGGAGATAAAGATATCATCCTCGGCGAGTGGAAGGATGACACGAAAGCGTTTCTGTCTCGGACTTTGGTGCGCCCCTGACTATGGTGCTTTTCGATGAGCTTTGTCTAAATCTCGCGCACCAACGTAGGGCTCTCCTACCAAATTTGAACTATTCAATCAAGACGACACCATGGTGGGAGTAGTTGAAATTGAGACACGTTATGATCCGGTGCCTGTGGTATTGGAACCACGAGAAACTGTAAACAGTATGTCACTCTTCATTCCCTGACTAGTTGTCCTCACAACCGTTTTTTTCTATAGACCAAGGATCTCTCCGTGTAACACTGCTGACTGGTCACGATATGCTTGGCATCGACCGGGGAGGCAAATCTGATCCTTATGCCGTTTTTACCCTGAATGGAGAGCGTATTTTTAAATCTTCAGTCAAGAAAAAGACGGTCAGTCCTGAATGGCACGAAGATTTCGTGGTTTCTGTGGTAAGTATTCACATATAACGAATAGCAAGGTGCATAATGACCCCATCTAGCCATCGCGTGTCGGTGCAGATTTCCAAGTAGAGATATTCGACTGGAATCAACTAGAGCAAGCAAAATCGCTTGGAACTTCAAAGGTCAATTTGGAAGACATCGAGCCTCTCATTGCAATCGAGCGTACCTTGACCCTTTCTTCGGAAAAGCGTGGGGCTAAAGGCCAGATTACAATCAGGATGGTTTTCCAACCTGAGTTCATCATGAGGACCCGCAAGGGCACATCAACATTCTCCACAGCTGGGCGCACCATGACAGCCATCGGCACGGCACCTATTAGTGCAGGAAGAGGTGTTTTACAGGGCGTCGCTAGCGTCTTCAAGCGCGGAAATCAAAGTGAAGACGGACAGATCATCCCCGGTTTGGCCCCAGTGCCCGAGTTGAAAGCCGCCCCTGACATTTCGGGTGCCCAAGTATCCCAGCCTGTTACAGACGGAGAACATGTAGTTCCTGTTGTCTCCTCTGGCACGAATGGACATAGCGCCCCCTTAGATCCTGGTATTCTTAGGGTGTCAGTTCTAGATGCAAAGGATTTAATAGGTGGCCTGGATGTCAAGCCGTATGCTATCGTACGCATTGGCGAAAAGGAATTCAAAACAAAGCATGCTGGTAAAACCGTTGCCCCTGAATGGTACGTCCGCTCATTAGCACTTGAGCCTCGCTTATTCGCCTTAGGAATGAGACTTTTGATTTCCCTGTTGGACCTTCAACCCCTAAGCTCTACGTCTCAATCTTTGATCACAAGACCATTGGGAAGGATAAGGCACTGGGTGACGCAGACATTGATGTCAGTAATAAATATACGTTCCTCTAAGCCAAGCACTGACACAACTCTTTTTTCAGATCTGGCAACACGTACAGCCGGTGTCTAACCCCGCTGCCAATGTTTCCGCGGAGATCAAGAATGGCCACGGCATCGTCACGCTAAGGCTCGCCTTTAGCGCTGCTCTCGGTCATAAATCAAGTGGCTCTGCTCCTGATCATAACGGTACCCTCACGTCACCCTCAAAATTCAGTTTAAGAGGTCGGCGGCCTGATAAAGAGGAGTAGGCTTCTCATCCCAGGCCGTCTAGTGAATTCCAAGCATTGCATACCTACGTAGTCCATCGACTCTAATTTATCTCGATACGAGACATCATGTTTGACTGCTGTTCTGTTGTCTCTCGTTCTATCATAAACACAGATGCGTTTCACAATCCTCCCATTTTTACCATGTGTACGCTTCTCGAATCTACATGATTTTTATTGCCACGATAACAGTTGCCTGTTCATGCGTTATGTGCAAGACACGACGATCGTACAAACCGAAGGACAAAGAGGTATTCGCGACCAGCTCGGCGTTGCAGGACAATCTAGGGCCTTTAGTCAGGGAACAGACCGTGAGCAGAGTGACTGAGATCGTTTATTCACCTCGCTCTGCAGTGAAAAAGTCTCCAACATGAATTCCCGAATTCTGGGAACGTTATTTTGCTTCACTGTGACCAGGTAAAATCGTCCTCGGGGTGAAAGCAGTCCCTATCAGATACGTGCCTTGAGAGGGCAGGGTGGACATGGGACGCAAACACCAACATCAACCTGTCGCAGGAGCGCAGACGTCACTTGCATGCCGTCTGCGCCGCCGGCCCAAGAGCCAGAGATCCCAGCGTCGTGCTGCGCAGCGTCCATTTCTTCATCATATGTCGGTACGTATGGTGGATTGAACACGAGAATGTCGACTGCGTGTTCGAGGCGACTTGTCAGTGGACGTGCGAGTGACGCGACGAGCGGTTCGAGTGGGATCTACATGAAGGATAGGATAGGATAGTATTATTCATTCATCCTTCATGGCCAGAATATATATATATATAATAGGCCAGGACTGTACCTTGTTTTGGGATCCGGTACGCGCGGTACATGTTGCTGCGTGTGGATTGATATCGGTACAGAGGAAGACTGAAATGAAGTAAATTGTGAAAATGAGGATCGTGATTCTTTGCGCCGAGAAGGTGACGAACAGGGGCAACGAACATGAATTGGAGGTTCCGATTATCTGCGCGAGGAAAGTCGAGACGACGCCCGTGCCCGATCTTTTATTAATGGTACAGGGTCAACGTCTTGGCGGGGATTGGGTTGAAATACGATTAGGAGATGTGACTTGCCCTATTTCCAGACAGAGCCGAGGAGCGAGAGAGCGGATAGCATCGGCGTCTACCTCGAGTGCGTCCAAAAGAACGAATGTGTCTTCTATATTTCAAGGTTCTCAAGCCACTGCCGTGGCCCAAAAATTGGGCACTGTATTCCTCACCTGCTGGTTCGTAGACCTGCTCGTAGTCATTCTTGGTCAAATGTGACAGATTGGGTGTTGGTATCATCCACGTGTCTACGTCCCTTTCCTTGCGTTACGGTCTGGTGATTAGGATTTGGAGGATAGAACGAAAGCTTTTTATGTGTGACAACAATACAATGATGGAGTATTACTAGTACACGCGCACGAAAACAGTACAGTACATAATTCATCCGCTTCCGCGTGCCATTCGCCGGATATTCCTCCCTTCGTTCTCAGACTTTGCAAGTTGATCTGTGGCCTGCTCGATACTTTCGTCGGTATAAACCCGCTTGTTTCCAAGTTGTCTATGGGCAACCAGCTTTAGTGAGCGGCAATGAAGCGTCTGTTACAAATTCTCACCGTTTCTTCTTCTTCTGCCCCTCGCCGCCTTTAGTATTTTGGACAACAATGATCGGGTCTTCATCCTCGTCTTCTGTCGGCAGCACCCTCTTCGATTGTCGGGTTCTCATGTGCCGAACAGTTTGTTGGCCAGCTTTTTCACCAGCCAAATCGAGCTCTCCAAGATCGTGAGCTAGCTCAGATACGGATGTTTTGTTACTTCGCCGAGCTTGTGAGCGTCCTGCCTTGACATCTTTTTCGAATACAGGTGATGGTGCCTGCTGGAGATGGGGCACTGGTCCATTTTGTGGGATTCCCTTCGAAGACCACGAGCGGCTTGATGCCGGGAACAATTCGTCTGGGTCGTCGGATTCCGTCTTTGCGATGTCATTCCCTTCATCTTCCATCTCATCGAATCCCTCTTCTCCTTCCTGGGCATCCAGAAGCGAGCTTGTCCGATCGACTTTCTTCAACACGGTTTGATGACTAGTGTGTGGGACTGAGTGGCCGGGCCCCGCAGGAACCGTCACATGTATATCCCTTGCCAGGGGTTTGCCGCGACCAGCAAGAGGCGATGTTGCCCGGGAGCGGAGAGCTGTTGGGTTACGGACGTGATCATCTTCCGATGAGCCATTCTCTTCCGGCAACTACACATGACGGTCGCTCGAGAGGCAGATATTTATGAAGTAGGACCACCCTGCTTACCTCTTCTGACCCCCAGACTCTGGCATCGTCCTCGCCAGACTTGTACGATGGGAGGCCCACCTTCCTGGGTGTCTCACCTATCGCACCCACACCAGAGTGAAGCATGTCGATCTTCGCGTCCATTCTCATCTCGTTTAACTCCACCTGAATAGTCACAAGCAACGAGTCAACTTTGTTGCCTATCTCAGCCGGATAAACGCACCTCGTTCATCAATCGCCTACGGAACCGATTCTCCATCTCACCAATCCGCTCCTCCATTTCACGCATCACTTCCTCTCGCGTCTCCGCCTCAACCATAGCGCTGCGCATTTCGGAGCCAAAGAGCTGAGACACAGTCAGCGACATGAGGAACTCTGATCAATCCATGCAAATGGACCTGCAATCGAAGGCGCTCAATTTCATCAAACAATGCCTCCACCAGCCCGTTCAAAGGCTCCTCGTCTGATTCATCTTCCATATCTTCGTCCTCTGGGAGTGCGTTTCAAGTCAATCCACTGTGATATAAAAATAAAACATATAGCTTTGAGTTCTGACCTTCAACGACATCAAGTTGAGTCTCGCTGGACTGACGATCGCCTCGTCCGTAAGTGGTCAGCAACACCTTTCGGTGATGAGATCCTGTCGATTGGAGATTTCCCATATTTCCTGGTGCCTTCGCGCGTCCTGTCGGTGGTACGCGTTGGGTTGGAGCGGTGACTGACACCTCTCTTGCTAGGGCAGCAAACTTCATAACATTCGAATTCTCGTCAAAACCGGTGTCATAAGGATTGATATTAATGATCACTGTCTGCGCGAGGTCAGCTTCGTGAACTGTAGGGAAGCAACCTGCAACGTGCTTACCACACGTCCTTCGCCTGTGAAATAGTTCATTAGAATTTCGGTCAGCTTGCTATGTCGGAAGGGGACGACGGCCAGCGACTTTTTGACATCTCTTGTATCGGAACGTCGACTCTCGGATGGTCCAAGACTCTGCGCAACCCGCTTCTGGTTGGCACGCATAACTTCAATACATTGGCCGAGGACCATCAAGGACTTGTTAATATTGCCCGCCTCTTTGAGTCGTTCGCCGCTGGTCTGGGTATTTTTACTTCTTTCTGAGCCAGCTAAATCGATCAGAGTGAGACATGAGGTCATATATGAGGAAGGTTCCTGGATAGACGTCGGCGTACATTTGGAAACCGAGAAATATGACTCACGTCTTTTTCACCGCGATGCTTCCTGAGGAGCTTGATGGTCACGATTCCATGGCTACGGCTACTTTGGCTATTTGCTAGAGTACCAAACACCCGTCGATGCAGCTGACCCAGCTTAATCAGCTTCTTTGCTTCCTTTGCGCTATCGACGTGGACGTGTGTCAGCCCAGAGATGTATTTGCCGACAGGCCCTTCAGCATCAAGATTGTCAGATTGTGGAGTGGGTTTCAATGACAACGCTTTGCGGGTTAGAAGGATGGGTTGAGCGCGTGAAGAACCAGCCCCTGCATCCTCTACATTGGTGAGAAGATCATAAATCTTCTCGTTGTATACTTCGGGATAAGATAGCCATATGGAGTACTCATAATTACGGTCGACTTTGAGCGTCGTAGGATCGTAACCTACTTCAGAGGAGGTTGAAGTCCCAAAATGTTCTGCGAGAACATCACCTAGGATAGGTTGTTGTGTTGGCAATGTGAAGTTGTCTAACGAAGGTGCGCGGGAAAAAATTGATGACGAATCATTCAATTCGATACCGTTCAATCGAGTGGGCCTGTACTACGGATGGGAAACAGTGAAGTTGATACGTTGTACCATATTTAGAGCTCACCTTCGAGCTGCCATGCAAGCCTTCAATACTGTTGAAAAGCACATCGATGGTGCGAGGCAAGATGCCGGCAGATGATTGCCGGGAACCTCCTTGCATGGTATAGGTTTTGCCAGAGTTGGTCACACCGTACGCAAACAGCAGGCCATCCTCGCCATCAAGAAGGCTTCTCACCAGCGGCAGGGTGGTTTTAGTGAAAAATTCTGATTGTTGAGTGGTAGGTGGGAAGACATGAGTGAAGGTATAAATTGACGATGTAGGCGCGGCCGAGAGACGGAAGCGAGGGATGCCTGAATAACCACGTGGGTCGTCGCGCGAAGGATCCAACATGCGAACGGCAGTGTCTGAAAGACTCTCTAGGTAGGGCACCCTCTTTGGCCCGTCCCCACCTATATCCGGTCTTATCCTCAAGAATGCCTGAAGACATGAAGGCATCAGCTAGATCGAACCGTACGCAGCTTCTTGAATAGAGCATACGTTGATTGGCTCTCTGTCTGTATCAATCATAATTTCGGTGGCCACTCTCGAGATCCCTCCTTTGGCGGGAGTAGGGGCTCTCTTATCCTGTGAATGATGGTCAACGGACTAGAAATTCTGATCGGTGAGCTTCCTACTGGTTGAGCAGGCATTGCACGAGATGGCTTCGCCATCGCCGTACGCGCATTACGAGTAGGAGCAGGAAGGGAGGTTTCTATCTGGGGCGTAGACCTGGTTGTGCGAGTAGAGGCCCGGGTTGTCATGGCTCTTGGCTTTGCTCTGGATGTCATTGTTGTGAAAGAGTCAAGTTTGCACGCCGGCCAATAATTCAATTGCAACGTGTTGTGTCATGTGATCGCGACGGGCTCACGTGCGCGCGCGTCGTGATTTATTGGACATATTCACTCTACATACACCACAATACCAAACGATGTCTCCCTCGCCGAGCCGCCGCAAGTCCATCGCGGTAACCCATCAAGTAAACAAGTTAAGACCAGCTCACAAACGCCGGCCGCACAGTATCACACCCGGAGACTCTGTCCTCAAGCAGCTCAGCCCTGCATCCAGGGCCCGCCGATCACTTGTTTGTCCTTTTTGCCTTTCCCTGTAGGCATATTTCATTTACCACTTCCCAGGGCCCCCGAAAGAGTATACTCAAGTCTCGACCTTCTTTGGCTCCCGACGATGTAGATGATGTCACCCAAACTATGGACCTTACTCGCGCTTCAATCAACGACAACGCGACCCGTAAGAGTTTGGGACGGCGCGTGAGTTTTGCCTCACATGCTCAAGTACGCGTATTCGAGAAGGATCCGAACCGTGGTGATACGTCCCCTTCCGCTGCGTCAAACCATCCGAGCCAATCTACCCAGTCCGGGGTCACTGTCAATAATGAGAACGATTACCCGGGTGCATCCTCTATGGCCCGCCGCCGGAGTTCTGTGAGACGTTCCGCAGTCTTTAGTGAGAATGGAGAGGCATCTATGGACATGGATTCTGAGTCAGGATCTTCCCCTCTCCCTGCTGGTTTCTTAGCACAAGGATCTTTTATACAAGACGAAGAACCGGACGACGTTTCTGGAGTCTGGGATGAAGAAGCGGATATGGACCTGACGACAAACCTTGCCGCAAGCAAACCAAGAAGATCCTCTCTTGGGCTCTCATCTCTTCCGCAGCCGGGAGAAGACATGAGCCTCGACGATCCTTCACGTTCTGACGACATACCACATAACTCTACGGGCGACTTGTCTAGAGAAGAGTCCGAACCCACCGAGTTCACAGTTCCCCTTAACAAATCTTTGCGCAAGCCAGAACCTCCAAGCGTGGAATGGCTCGCCCTTCGGGCCATGACACACGCGGGGGGAGATAGCTCTTATGAACTCCCGCCTTCCGATATGGATGAGGATGAACCACTAGCTCAAGAAGCTGGCGTTGGCTTGGGCGAAGAAGAGGATATGGATCTCACCGAGGCCGAAACCAGGATCAGGCGCATGCGTGAGTCCCTCGGACTTACAAATATTGCACAAGAGGACAGCTTCACGAGTTCCGAAGGAAGCTCCATTGGCGGCGGGGACAATCAAACTATTAACTTAACTAACGTCTGGCGTGAGAGCCTTGGGACAGACTCGAGCTCCGTAATGGACTTGACGAATTTCCAGGGCAATTCCGGCGAGGGCAGCGCGGATGAAGCTGTTAATAGAGTTCTTCCGTCCGAGCTTTCTCTTGAAGACCCGCCTGCTCCTTCAGAGCGACAAGACTCTCAACCTGTGCCATTTGAACTAGCTTTAACCACACTCCCCACCGATGTGGTCGACCTGCCTCATGATCCCCCTCGCCCTCCTGTTCCGCCCGTCTTTATCAAGCCTAGTCACGTATTTTCGGCGCCAAAGCGTGCATCTCTTTCTCCCTCTAAACTTGAATCTCCGACGTCCCCTCGAAAGGTAGGCACTGCTGCCTTTGCATTACCAGTGGCGCGTCCACAACCGAAGAAGCAGGCGGCAACCCCTGGTATGGAGGGTGATGATCCCTTCCGCTATGAGGGTGGAAATAGTCCACACAAAAGGCGAACACCTCAGCGTTCGCCTTCAAAACCAACAAATGCTCCCGCACCCACGGAGCCAGTGGCAACAATTTCGGCCGTGCGGCGATCTAGTGCCGCAGGTTTACGTCGGCCATCTGGATACTTTGCTCAGCGCAAGAGCCTCGGACCTTCTGGCGTCTTGAATATTCCTCAGCCAACATCACCCCATGAGAAGGCTGCCCAGGGGCGAGCAAGTGAAGTTAACATTTCCGGGTTGGATCAAAACGCGGTGAACATTGGACGAGGGAATGTCGAACCATCAACATCGCGGCCGTATCCTCGGCTTCCCGTAGAGGGCCCATCATCTAAAGAAGCCAACCTGTCAGATCCAATTGAGCCACTCCTACCTTTACCACCACCACTCTTCGCAGAGACCAACTCGGTTCCGCTCGCCGAGTCGGAGACCCCGGCCCCACAGCCAACCGTCACTTTTGCCGACGTTGAAGCAGCCGAGCAATGGAGGAACAACATCCTACCACAAAACTTCACTGAAGAAGATGAGGGCGTAAGGGCACTGTTCATATTATTTTATGAAGTGATATTGGTGCTTACCTTGCCTTAGCCTTCCATATCCATTGAGCAATTTTTCAATATGACGGGTATCCGCTTTCTGGATGAACTTTCTGCACCGCGTCGCTCGACCATCCTTCCGTCCCAACTTCAGTCTGCGCAAGGAGGGGCATCTCTTCAGATAAAAGAGGCCACATTGGCTGATTACGCCATTGCGATAGCCGTTGATGTGCCACAGCTTGAACTATATTCTCATGTTGCAGCCGACTTACAGAGATGGATCGAGCACAGCAAGGAAATTTATCGCCAAGCAGAAGAGGAAGCGGCCAAAGTTACTCCTATGCTATTCCGGGAGTACGCGATGGCAGATGAGCAGACTCAAGCCGAGTTGCTGGTATATGTCCCGTCGCCCCCAAACCATGTCCGGAATAACTGATGTCCTTGCTTTAGCAACAACTCAAGCTTATCAAGGCCAATAACCATGCCACTGCGAGATCACAGTGGTATGACTGGAGGTTGCAATGGGTAGAACAACTCTACGCCATTGCCGATCAGGGCTTTGGGGAGCTTGAGCAAGTAAGACTAAGTTCCAGAGTGTCCTTATCCGCCCTATCTAACTGTCGCCAAGGATGCCAGTACCTTAGAGACCATAATCCAACAAGCCGAGAACCTGTTGCCTTCGTTGCGAGAAGACCATGCTCAGGTTATCAGAGAGTTGGATCAGGAACAGAGCCTCGCTGCCGAGATCGAAAACTGCGACCAGGGGTACCTAAGCGAGCTAAAAGCTACTCTTGCGGAACAAGGGTATTGTCGCACAGTTACTGCTAAAAGCGGGAACAACAGCTAACGTAGGCGAGCAGTACTGCGCTAGATGAGTTTCGTGCAGAAGTTGCAGAGGCAAACGCAAAACTCGAACGCTTGGAGGAGAAGCTCCGGGACCTCGAAATAGAGAAGGCAGAAATGACATCATCCATTGAGGCTTCTAAGCGGACGTTGCATACCCAGAAGAATAGCACCCAAGCAGAGGCTTTCCGATTGAAAGGTAACCCTCCCTTCAAAGAGAAAGGCCCTTGGTGCATTTCCTCACTTGGCATTCATGTGCAGATGAACTCGCCACTCTGGAACAACTTCATCTTTGGCATACTGCCAATGTCCATGCCGATCTCTTCGAATTCGTCTACGCATCTCGATTCAACGTTCATATTCCTTGCCTTAATTTCAAGCCTCTAAAGAACCGGATTCGAATAACAAAGACGAAAGAGATGCTCTCCAAAGTGAAGGATCAGTTCCCCCGCTTCACCGATCTCACTATCAAAGTGGCACAGCAGCGTGTTGCCTTGTCTTCCTCCAATCTAGGCAGCATCAAACGAGTAAGTAACAAATTTCAAAAATCTCGCGCCGCGGCTCCAGATAGCCGAGGGGACTGCTCGTTGATTCGACGTCTGTCCGTAGATTGTTCAGGGCTTGGGCGACTTTTGGTCAGGATGCGCACAGCTCCGCACACACTTCACGTTCCTATCCATCAAATATCCTGTGTCGGTCGATCCTCAACCGCCACGGGATAACGACGATCTTCAGGGGCTCATCGCAACAGCCACAGTCCTATTACCGAGCGTCAAATCAAAGCTATTTGTATCGTTTATCTTGGATGCCGATGCACTTTGGGCGTGGCCTATGTCGATTGGAAACGTCGACTGCCAGGTCAAGAAGGCCTATGGTCCCAACGTTGAGTAAGCCCCTTGGTTCTGGTTGCATCCCCTCTTCCCTCTCGTTAACGGATGGGCACGTGATCAGCATTGAGAAGATCCGCAACGCTGTTCTTCAGCGCATGTCGAAATCCACGCCCGATGATAACCACGCCTGCTTCTTAGATTCCTGCATCGAAGCTACCCTGGAGTATGAAGTGGATGAACAATAATTTATGTTCCTGCTCTCGGTCCTTGTAAAGTTAGATTTCACTGTACACCTTCTCCTCCTCCACCTTCTTCTCCTGTTGCTTCGTCTTCTACTACTTCTTTTCCCATGTTCAATATTTGGCACAGTAACAGAGAGCTTCCTCTCAAGGAGACCATGAACTGGGATACAAGTGTGAACTGGTGTAATGCCAGGTTGCAGTGTGAGTGAATCTGTGAGGACAGCCTACAACTAAGCTGGTCAGAACACAACCAGCTCCAACTTTTAGCCAGCTAAAAGCCAAGTTGCAGCAACACTACGTGACAGGACAAACTACAAGCCTAGTTCAGCAAACAATTCATTTATTTCACTTCTTGTAAATTTTTCTAATTCCGGTCCGCCAGATCCCGCACTGCTATCTGAGAACCGCCTTTCCGCATATGCCTCGAAATCGCTAAGTAGTTGCCGTCTCACCCGTCCTAAAAAGGCCTGACGAACTTCTTCGTCACGGTCAGGAAAACTAGGCCAGGACCACCCTGGGTAAGCCTTCCCATGAGAGCCTTTG
>WNFQ01000336.1_pt1 | contig 29744 bp, 24 predicted proteins | sample 5400171 | NCBI WGS metagenome assembly WNFQ01 (sample SAMN13153356, study PRJNA577476) | soil metagenome | isolation source: 20 cm soil under Madrone tree | place: USA:California | collected 2016-06-14
TCGAAGATATCCTGCATCTCGCGGTCGTAGCGCTCGGTCCATAGTTGATAACCGTCTGACGCATTGACAAGCTGAACTGTGATTCGCAAGCGATTGCCCGAGCGTCGAACGCTTCCTTCCAAAACGGTCTTGACACTTAACGTTTGTCCGATTTCGCTCACGTTTGCGTTCTTGCCTTTGAACGAAAAGGCGGAAGTGCGAGCCGCTACTTTCAAGTGATCAATCTTTGCCAAAGCATTAAGTAGTTCTTCAGCCAGACCATCGCAGAAATATTCGTTGTCCGAGTCAGCGCTAAGATTTGAGAACGGCAGGACCGCGATCGAATTGCGCGTCGTGGTTTCCGCTGTAGTTGGAGCGCGGATGACCTGTGTCTGCGCTTCGGTTTTTAGCGACGGCGCCGAAGAGCGTTCGAGTTCTGCTTCAAACTCGAGCCGCTTTTGCAATTGCTTTAGATCTCCAAGAAGGTCTTTTGCAGTTTGGTAACGCTCGTCCACATCCTTGGCAAGCGTCAAATTGATGATGCGTTCGAGTTCAGCGTTTGCATCCTGCCGGAGCATGAGCAAAGGGACCGGCTCACGATGAATGATATTGGCTATTGCATCGGCGGTCGTTTCGCCACGAAACGGTTGTTGCCTGGTTAACATCTCGTAAAGCACACAACCCAAACTCCAGACATCGGTCCGTCTGTCGACTTCCTGGCCGCGGGCTTGTTCGGGCGACATGTAGGCAACAGTGCCCATGATCATTCCGGCCTGTGTCTGCAGTTGCATTCGCGTTTGCGCTTCCGGATCGGAAACTGGCCCGGTCGCTACCGCTCCCGGTTCTGACAATTTCGCCAAACCGAAATCGAGGACCTTAACGTAACCGTCCGTCCGAATCATCACGTTGTCCGGTTTGATGTCGCGGTGGATGATTCCGGCTTCGTGCGCTGCCTGCAGGGCGGAAGCGATCTGAATAACGATCTCCAGCGTTTCAGTAACCGTCATTCCGGGGCGGCTCATTCGCTCGCGCAGCGACACGCCCTCGACAAATTCTGAGGCGAGAAAATGCATCTTGCCGGCTACGCCAAATTCAAAGATGGTCAGAATGTTCGGATGATTGAGCCCGGAAGCGGCAAATGCCTCGCGCTCGAATCGCAGCAAGCGGTCGGCGTCCGCAGCAACAAGTTGCGGCAAAACCTTGAGCGCCACCCGGCGGCGCAAGCGAGTGTCTTCAGCCAGATACACCTCACCCATCCCGCCTTCGCCAATCTTTGAGCGGATTTCGTAACGGCCGAGTTTGGTGTGTGGGTTAATAGACAACGGGCTCTCTCGCGATCGCATCACGGGGGAAATCCGATACGACGCATCAGGTCTATGAAACGCGGATCGGAGCGTAAGCTGTCCACCTGCGAGTCCATCTTAATCCAGACCAGCCACCACGAACGCTCCTGAAATGCCTTCTCAAGCCAGGCGAACGCCTCATCTTTTTCGTCCAGGCCGACATAAATCATGGCGATCCAATAGGACGCAACGTAGCGCCGTTTTGATTGCTCTTTGAGTTCGGCGAGCAATTTACGCGCTTCGTCTTTGTGCCCTGATTTCGCGTAAGCATAACCGAGATTGCCGATAACGAGCGGTGTCGGCTCCATCGCTTTGGCTTTCTCCATTTCTTCAATGCCCGTCGAGTAATCTCCTTTTTGGAATAAAGCCGAACCGAGCGCCGTGTGCGGCAAGAAGAAATTCGGAAACATCTCGAGGGTCTTGCGGTGCTGCGCGATTGATTGGTCGTACTGCCGCGCAAAGTAATAAGGCAGGCCGACATCGACATTGATTGCTGGATTTACGGGGTCAAGCTGTTGCGCCAGTTTAATCTCCGCCACAGCTTCCATCGGTTTTCCGGTCATTGCGAGATAGTAGCTGTATTGATGATGCGCCTCGGCATAATTCGGATTCAACGAGACGACCTGTTTGAAGTCTTCTTCCGCTTTAGAGAAATTCCAATCGTACTGAAACTCAAGGTTTGCGCGAAGCATGCGAGCTTCGACCAGTTTATCGTCGATGCTTAACGCCGCGGCAATGTCTTGCTCGACTTTCCGCCTGGCTTCGCTCATCGGCAAACTTATGTCTCCCATAGCAAAGAGAGTCTCTCCGCGCGCGGCATAGGCGAGAGCGTAACGCGGGTCCAACGCAATCGCCTGGTCGAAGAACGCAATCGCGCGGTTAAGGGTCTCTTCAGAAACTTGGCGATTGCATTGGGGGCAGCGTTTCACAATAAGAATTCAACACACTTTAGAGGCGGGCTACTGCCCGCCATTGTTTTTTCACGTTCACCGGTTGGTGGGCGGTAGCCCGCCTCTAAACGAGCGCTAATGCGCGCCACTGTCTTCCTTCATCCCAGAGGGCGATTTGTTTACGTCCCAGCCCGGCAGCCCTAACTGACTGACGATCTCTTGAAATCTGGGATCCGCGCGCAGTCCGGTATAGTCTGGCCAGGTGCGCGCCAGCATTACAAACAACGGATCTTTGTCATCGAGGGCCTGCTGCGCGTATGCAATCGCTCGATCCATATCTCCCACGGCGGCGGCCGCGGGCGCTAACATCGAAGGCTGAATGTATTGGCGCTCGCTACGGGCCTCCAATTCGCGGTGCACGGCGCGCGCGCTGTCGGGTTTCTCCCACGCCGCGTAGATCGACACCAGCGACATGAGGGCCCAACTGTGACGTCCGGAGATCGCCAGTGCCCGCTCGGCCATCGCAGCGGCCTCTTCGTATTGAGCGCTGCCAGCCAGGGCCGCGGCGAGGCTCCAATGCGCCAGATACGAATTTGGATCGAGCTCGACTCCCTTTCGACCATGCTCCACGGCCTCTGATAAGCGGCCGCTGCTCACACCCGAGAAGGCGAGGATGACGTTCGCGTAGCTCGACAATGGATCAATTTGAAAGAGCCGCAAAAGCTCATCGCGGCCTTCCTGTTCGCGCCCGGCAATCCACTGCAGAAAGAACAGCCCATACCAGGCCCGACCCTGTGGGTAGTTGGGGTTAAGCTCGAGCGCCCGTGTGAACTCCTGCTCGGCAAGATCGAAATCCAGGTCGTAAAGCAAAGCGGCGCACGCGAGGGCGCTGTGCGCCTCAGAGAGATCCGGCTCCAATTGGAGCGCTCGTCGCGCCGCCTCCAGCGCGCGCGGCATGACCTCGCGGGCCAACCCGAATCCCGAATACGCGGATGTCGTGTATCCGTCTGCCAAACCTGCCCAGGCCTGGGCGTATTCGCTGTCGAGAGACACTGCTTCTGTGAAGCAGTCGATCGCTTTAGGAATGCTGAGCCCTCTTTGGTACAGCAAGGCCCGTCCTTTCAGATAGGCCTGATAAGCTGCAGAGTCTTTCGTGTGATGGCGCTTTAGCACGGCCTCTTTTGCGTCACCCAACAGTTTTAATTTCAGGGCATCGACGACCGCCAGAGTGATTTCGTCCTGGACGTCGAAAATATCTTTCATCTCGCGGTCGTAGCGCTCAGACCAGAGATGGTAACCATCGGTCGTGTTAATGAGCTGAACGGTAATGCGTAGCCGATTGCCCGATTTTCTGACGCTGCCTTCGAGCACACTGTTGACGTGCAGGGCGCGGCCGATTTCGTCCACGTTAACGTTCTTGCCTTTGAAGGAGAATGAAGATGTCCGCGCCGCGACCTTCAAGTTTTCAATCTTCGCGAGCGCGTTGAGCAGTTCTTCGGCCAGCCCATCGCAGAAGTATTCGTTTTCCGGGTCGGTGCTCATATTCGCGAATGGCAGCACGGCGATAGAAGGAGTAACGCGGAGCCGCCCCGTAGTGAACTCTTCGCTCGGCCGGGAAGCGGGAAGAGCCATCGTGGCTGACTCGGACTCAGAGGCCGCAACGAGTAGCGTCCCATCCAAGCGACAGAACTTCAGCGTCTCGTCCGTTTCGACGCGATTACATGTGGGGCAGCGTTTCATTTTTTGAGAATCGCACTCCAGTTCAGAATTACTGTCGGCGGCGCGGCCTTCGTTTCGCCGATAAGCGTTCCAATCAGAAATCTTTGACCGTCGGGCGAAACGTCGTATTCGTGAAAATTAGTTATCCACGCCAGCATTCGAGTTTTGAAAAGCGGTTTCGGCGCGCCGAATTGAAATTCTGTTCCGCCGGTTTTCACGGCAGACGACATCATCTGTCCGTCGGGGGCGACAAAGAAGAGTTCGCTTCCGTCGCGCCGCCAGACGGGATATGTGCCGCCGTTTGTCGAGACGCGCTGCTTGTCCGCCCCCAATTTGCCGTCCGCCGAAAATGATTGAACGTAGATTTCGTAATTGCCCGTCTCATCTGATGTGTAAGCCAGCCAGCGTCCGTCGGGAGAAAACGCGGGAGTCTGTTCGTTAAAGGGTGAGTTCGAGATCAGATACTCTTTTCGGTCGCCGAACAAAGGGAGCGCATAAATATCCATCCGCGTTTTGACGCCGCGCCGCACGAAAATGATGAAGCGTCCGTCGGGCGACCATGCTGCCGGAAAATTTGCACCCGGCAGAAGACCCTCGGCATCGCCAGAACCATTTGCCGCTCTCACCGTGAGTCCGCTCGTGCCCTCGGAGAAGGCGATGCGGCTGCCGTCCGGCGACCAGACCGGCATCTGACTGAAAGTTGAAGTGATGCGAAGTGCCGTTCCCTTTTCCAGTTCAACTACCCATAAGTTTTGGTTTCGCTTGACGGCCAGCCGCTTCCCATCGGGCGAGATGCTCAGGTCTTCCCCGATGTTGACTTTCATCGGAGCATCAACCGTTCCGGTCTCCTTCCCGTCGCGGTCAAACCAGACAAGCTGATAATCCCGCTCCCACTGTCCCTGCCAAATCAAGACGCCATTATCAGAGACCGAAAATCGCAGAGTTCCGGCGTTTTTCTGACCAGTAATTATTGGTATCGGCTCGCCGCTAAATGCGATCCTGGCGGCGTCAAACGCCTGCGCGACCAGCGCGTCATTACGAACAAACACCAGCCAGCCAGGTTGAGCGTAAACGAACGGTGTGACTTCAACCAGAACTTGCCTGGTCTCTGGCGAGTCCAACGAGCCTGCCCAAATGCCTTTCGGATCACGCCTGAAAAGAAAATGGCGGCCATCGGGTAAGAAGTCAGGATACCGATGTGATTCTGCCGTCTGGTCATCAAACCTCATCGCCACCGGCTTAGGCTCTCCACCTTGCGCCGAAACCTGCGACAGCGCAGCGCGATAATCTGGTGCGAAGACGATAATGCCGTCCTTGTTCCATGTGCCTCCGACCAGACGCGCGGCGTCGCACAACACCTGCGCGTTTCCTCCGGCCGCAAGGTCGGAGCGTTTGAGTTTTCCGTTGGAGCCGAACGCAACCGAACGGCTGTCCGGCGACCAGAAAGGTTCCATCACGTTTTCGGAACCGGGCAGGAGTTTTGTTTCGGATGAGTCGAGGGCGCGGACGTAAAGCATATTCTTGCCGTCTCCCGAGGTCGCGCTGAACGCGATCTTCTGACCATCCGGCGAGATGACTGCCACGTCCGATTGCGCATCATTGAAAGACAGTTCGGCCGGCGGCGTGAAAGAAAGCCGCGCGGCGCGAGTGTTTGTTTCTGAGCGATTGAAATAGAGCAAACCAACTGCCGCCAGCAAACTAACAACTAAGACGGCAGCGACGATCCACCCTACGCGCGCGTTGCCCAACCATCGCGATAGGCCAACTGCCGCGCTGAGTTCTGTCGTTGTGATCGTGGGCATCGTCGCAGTTTGGCCGGAGACGGTGGCGCTGCCTGAAAGACTCTCGATCGCGAACGCCAGATCGCGCGCGGAGTGAAACCGCTCGGCGGGATTTTTTTCCAGACAGTGACGTACGACGCGTTCGAGTGCCGGCGATACTGTCTTATTCGTCTCGGACAGATCCGGCGGGTCCTCGCGCAGAATCGCGCTCATCGTCTCAGCCATCGAGTCGCCGCGAAACGCGCGCTTGCCGGAGAGCATCTCGTAGAGAATCGCGCCAAACGAAAAGATGTCGGAACGATGATCGGCTGGCTGGCCCTTCAACTGCTCCGGAGACATATAACCCATCGTGCCCATCACCGTGCCCGGGTCGGTATTCACCTTCCGCGTCGGCACTTCGGTTTGCGACTGGGTTCCGTCGGTCGCCGAGGTTAGTTTGGCCAGACCGAAATCCAGAATCTTCACGCGGCCATCGTCGGTGATGAAGACGTTGTCAGGCTTGATGTCGCGATGAATAATTCCTTTTTCGTGCGCTGCTGCCAGGCCGCGCGCGATCTGCAACGCATAGTCAAGCGCTTTGCGCTGCAGCAATGCGTCGCCTGCCATTCGATCACGCAGCGTTTCGCCTTCAAGAAGTTCCGAGACAATGTAGGGCGCGCCATCGTGAATGCCGATGTGATGGATGACCAGAATATTCGGGTGATTCAGGGCCCCGGCCGCCTGTGCTTCTTGTTCGAAGCGATTCAACCGGTCGGTGTTTTCCGAAAGTGAGGCAGGCAGGACCTTGATCGCTACGTCTCGACCGAGTCTTGAATCGCGCGCGCGCCAGACGACTCCCATGCCGCCTTCGCCGATCTTGGAGACAATCGTGTACTGGGCGATCGTCGTGTTGGGGGAAATAGTTTCGTTCACTGTTGATTCGCGTTGCGGAGCCGGTTGCCGTGCTCAACTGCTTGCTCTCAATTGCCACTAGCTTCAGCTAGTGGGAGCTGTAAAGAATTAAAAATAGGCTTTAGCCGAATTCACTTTTTGAAACTTTAAGTCCTTCTCGCTTTAGCCAAAAATCACTCAGTCGCTTCTGAATCCTTGAATTTCTGAAAACCTGCCCGTTTCATAAATCCTTCGAATTCATCTTCAAAACCTTTCGTCCGATGATGTTCTTCCTGGTTGGCAATATACTTTCTGACGCCTGGAACATTTGCTTCACTGACAGAAACCGCGAAATACTCGTCTTGCCAACCGAACTTCGTTTTGCACAGACCACTCTTATTTATCCAGAATGATGATTCGCCTTTGATGAGCTGGATTATCTTTTCAATAGTTTGGTCTGTGCCAAGCGAAACCAAACAATGCACGTGTTCGACATGGCCATTTATGGAATCAATATGAATATTCTTCGCTCTCGCATTTTTTCGTATATGCGCAAAGACTTTTTGTCGGATTTCGTCGTTGAGGTATGGTTCCCGATTCTTTGTTGACCAAACAAAATGAATCCAAACTCTTACCCAGGGCATAATTATTCTGATCGCTCTTTTCAAATTTGGCTAAAGCCAGTGTCCATTATCATCGCTATCCACTAGCTGAAGCTAGTGGCAATTTAGAAGCTAGTAGCAATTCACCAAGTCATTGGCGATCACTTCGGCGGCTCACATTCTTTAGCAATTGCTGAAAGCGCGAGTCACGGCGGAGGCCCGACATTGAAATCACAGTTTGCGATTTCAAACCTTCGAACTCTTTCCAACTTAGCTGGAACATAAACTCTTCGGTGCTTCGGTCGGACTCAAAGAATTTCCGGCACGAAGTTCTCAAAGCGCTATCTGCGTAACCCAGCTCGTATCGCCCACGGCCCTGGGTTCATCGTTAGACCAGTGATTTGGCCACCGGATTCCTCAAACTTCAAAACATCCCGTGCTGCGGACTCGAGAACGAACAGCCCGTTTCCCTTCGCCGTGATGGCGTAATCCTTCTCGGTATCGAAATATATTCTTCCATTACCTTTGAATTTCGCTTTCAGTGATCCGGCGGCGTCAACAATGGAAAGCTCGCCTCCGCCGGGAAAAACGTAAGTGCCGATGAATTTCCGCAATTCGTCAGCGCGCGACTTTACGTTTAGCGCAGCGGGTTTGGCGGGGATTGTCGGGACGCTGCTGAGAACTGCGTCCCACGCCAGTTCAGAAGCCATCACTCCCAGATCGACTGGAGTTAGAGAAGGATTGTCCACTTCGTCGGTGCTCACGGCATATAGAATGTCGCCATCTTCCGCAGTTGCGAACGGTTGGATCGCGCGGCTCATCGACGAGTGGACTTGAACCGCCAAACGCTGAAGTGCCCAGAAGGGCAATTTCTGGTTAGTCACCACAAGAGTAATTGTTGTATTGCCCGTTGGACCACCGCTGCTATTCGTACTCGTATTTATCGGCGGAAACGCTTTCAGCTTCTCCGAAATCAAAGGGCACACTTCATCGGCATTGTTTCGCTTACATCGTACGACTCGGCCACTTCTGTCGACGATTGCCCCCAGCGCGTTTACTATTGTAAACACCCCGATTCTGGTAGGCCCGGCCGTACGAAATGCCGCCCCCTGTCCAGAGTGAGCCCAGTTCGCAAACTTATCCGCGCCCTGCCCGCGCAAATAGTAACCGCCTTGCATAGCAAACCGTCCCGCGCCGCGGGCGCCAAGCGGGAACCAACCTGGTTCAGCCGCAAGCAGCGCAGCCTTACCAAGCTTGTCGTCAGGCGTAACCCGACTGAACCTGCGCCCACCAACGTCGTAGATAATCGCGCCCACGACGCCGGCGATAGAATCCATATCACCCTTGGCGTTCTTGAGTTCCTTGATCCCGTTAGCTACCCCGGTCGCCGCTGATAGTCCATACCAGGACCCGCCGGAGAATACCACCGCTTGCATCTGTGGCCGCTCATATGAAAGTTGAAGGGCCGCAGCGTTCAGCTCGCCCGGCGCTCCTCCCCTGACGTCAACTGCAGCCTTCACACCCGTTGGAAAGTAAAAAACCGTGGTACCCGTCGGACCTTCATCATATTCCGCAACTCCAACGAGCATTGCTGGGAAATCAAACTTCAAGCTTGGGCCATCATTGTGTGTTTTAGGAATAGGGTCAGGCGGGGAAGCATTATCCTGAGAGTTGACAATCTTCCCAGGGCCGCAAATTACTAGAGCGAGCCATAATGCGATAGACATCACCCTGGTTAGTTTTGGGTTTTGATTTAATAGGATGGGGTTGTTCTCCTTACAAGATTTCGGATGGTTCAGAGCCGAGGTCGCTTTTGCTTCCTGCTCGAAGCGGCGGAAGCGTTATTCGTCCATGTTTTGCTCTTCAGATCAATTCGGAAAGCCGACCCGCTTCACAAACTGTTGAAAGCGCGGGTCGTCGTGCAGCGGTTTCATGAAGGGATCTATTTTCACGAAGCCAACAAATTGATCGGCTTTGTCGAGCGCTTCGTTGAGGGCCGCAAAGGCCCGATCCTTGTCACCTGTTTCCGCGTAAAAGCCCGCCATGTTGTAAGCAGTCATCTTCATCGGCGCATGTTCCACAGTCACCGCACGCAAAAATCCCTGCCAGCCGCCTTTGGCAAAACTCTCTCTGATTAACTTTGCGGCTTCAGTTTCATCTCGTAACTCGTTACTCTTCGCCAGTTCTTCGACAGCCTGTGCATAGTTACCCTTGAAGCGATAAATGTTGTAGAGATAGTAATGTGACATCCAGAAATCCGGCGCTAACTCAATCGCCTTTTTTGTTTGCACTTCGCTCTCGTCGATTCGCCCTGAATAGAAAAGCGCATAGGCATAATTAATGTTGCCGGCCGTTGATAATGGCTCAATCTCCAAAGCTCGCTGCTCCTCGGCGAGCGCCTCATCAAACCTGCCGAGGAAGAGAAATCTAAAACCGTTCAGGCGATGAGCGTCAGTTGAATTCGGATTAGCCGCGAGCGCTTGTTGGCTCTCGCGCTCCCAGCCGCCAAAATCGTGGTCCTGCAGAAACTTGAGCAGGCCGAGCAGGATATGCGGTTCAGCCAGCGTGCTATCCAGTTCGGTTGCCTTTAAGGAATACTCCCGCGCTTTGGGAAACGTCTCGCTGGCCGGCTCATCGCCATAAATCGTGAGGTAGGCATAACTGATTCCCAGCACTGCGTAGGCAACGGCATAATTTGGATCGATACGGACAGCCTGTTGGAAACAATCGATCGCTTTGCGCGAGTCCTTTGGGGTGCGCTTGTTGGCGTAAAAGCGGCCCTGAAGATAAAGCTTGTAGGCGTCGGCGTTTTGCGTGTAGTTCTTCGTGAATTTCTGTTCGTCCGCGCCTGACAATTTGATTTTGAGTTTACTGGAGACGTCCCGCGCGATGTCGCTCTGTAAGGAAACCAGGTCAGTCTGTTTGCGATTGTATTGCTCGCTCCAAATTACGTTTTCGGTTTGTACGTCGACCAATTCCAGATTGACCGCCAACTGGTCACCACGTTGAGCGACGCGTCCATTCAGAATCGCCTGTACCTTAAGTTCCTTGCCAACGGTTTTGGGGTCAGTCTCTTTTCCTTTGTACCGAAAGACCGAGCTGCGGGCTTTAACATTCAGCCCGGGAATTTGCGACAAGGAGGTAATGAGCGTCTCGGTCATTCCGTCCGAGAGATACTCGATATCCGCATTGCCACTTTCGTTGACGAATGGCATCACGGCAATTGACGCGATTGCAACTGCTGTATTGCGCGCCTTCAAGTAAAGAAAAAGACCGGCCGCGCCGGCGACCAACACCAGGAGCGTAATCACCGCCGCGAGCTTATGGTGCCTGAAACCGGAAACGATGTACTCGGCGCTCGAAGCACGCGACGACATTGAAGACTGCGACCCGATGTTTGCATGTGCAGCGGTCTGACTGGCTACCTCTCTCGTGCTGAGTTCACCCGTCGCGGTGCTAACCGTGGCCGGCGTTACCGTAACATCAAGACCGCCGGCGGCAGCCAACTCGTGGCGCAAGTCTCGCAACTCGATAGCCACATCCTTGATAGTTTGGTAGCGGTCCTCCGGATCTTTTGCCAGGCAGCGCCGCACGATTCTCTGCAAATGACTTGGCGCGTCGGGGCGGAAGTCGCTGATCGGAGCCACCGGCTCGCGGATGATCTTGTTAAGCGAGTCAACCAGATCTTTGCCGGCAAAGGCTTTGTGTCCGGTCACTGCTTCAAACAGGATGCAGCCGAACGAAAAAATATCCGAACGCTGATCGATTTCATTTGTCTTGCCCTGCGCCTGCTCGGGCGACATGTAACCCACCGTGCCCATGATCACGCCGGGCGTTGACTGTTGTTGCATGATCGCCGTCGCGGCATCGCCGGGATTGTCCTCTGTGCCGGCATCAGTCAGTCGCGGCTCAAGGAGTTTCGCCAAACCGAAATCCAGAATCTTTGCATGACCGTCGCGCGTAATCATGATGTTGTCGGGCTTAAGATCACGATGCACGATGCCCGCGGCATGAGCTTTCGCCAAGCCTTCGGCGACGTGCTGCAAGTGGCGCAGAAGCTTTCCCAATTCGGTTTGTTCGCGGTGAATCTTCTCGCGCAGTGTCACTCCGTCGATGAACTCCATAGCAATGAAGTGGGTGCCCGCGTCCTCCCCAATCTCGAAGATTTGCGCGATGTTGGGATGGCTGAGAGCCGCCGCCGACTTCGCTTCACGAATGAAGCGCTCCATTCGCTCGCGATTCGACGCGACGTCACTGGGAAGAATCTTCAGTGCGACTTTGCGTTCGAGTTTTGTGTCCTGCGCCAGATACACCTCGCCCATTCCACCCGCCCCAATCTTGGAGACGATGCGGTAGTGGGACAGACTCTGACCTGCTTCCATAGTCATGGGGATTAAGGTCGCCTCTGTTTCAACATCCATTCGATCAGATCGGGCCGAGCGTAAGCCGGATCCCAGGCGTTGTGATCGACGCCCGGAAATTCAGTGTATTGAACATTCGCACCGACCGCTTTGAGCGCGGCCGCCATTTTTCGCGACTCTTCAACCGATACGTTCTTGTCAGCATCGCCGTGAAATATCCACACCGGGAGCGACACAACTTTTCTGGCAATGAATGCATACGGATCGCCGGCATCAGCCGGGGCCAGAGCTGGATACTCAACGCCACTGGTGCCGCCTTTGAACTTAAAGACAAAGCTGCAGATCGGGACGATGGCCGCAAAGCGGTCCGTGTACCGCGAAGCCAGAGACCACGTTCCGTTGCCTCCCGCTGAATAGCCGGTGAGGACGACGCGTTTCGGATCGCCCTTGAATTCTTTGATCGACTTCTCCAATGCAGCCATTACCGCCAAACCGCCTTCAAGCTGCCAGCCCGGCGTTCCGTCAGCGTGGGCCTGTGGGAAGATGACAATTGCAGGAAACCCTTTCCGGCTGGAGCGAATCACGCGGCCGAGGCCGCCTTCCGTGGGACGAATGCCATCGCTTCCGTAGGTGCCGCCTCCGTGCAGAACGATAATGACGGGCCACGTTTTTGTGCGAGTGAATTCGCGGGGGACGAAAACCTGGTAGCGATACTCAATGCTATTTACGACGACCGTGCGATCCAGAAATCCGGTCTCAACCTTTTGTGCGGCGAGTGTTGATGCGGTCAATGCGAATGCAGCAGCGACCAAAGCCATTCGAATGATAGTCAGGTTCTTGAATCTTAGTCTCATGAGCGGATCGACCGCGCCGATTTTCGAGACGATGCGGCAATAAAGAGTGGTGTTGGCTTCCATTAGTTGATTCATTAAGTTCAAGCTCACCGCGGAACGTTCATTTTATGTAATAGCTGTTGATAGCGCGGATCGGATCGCAAAGGATCCATCTGCGGCTCGACCTTAAGCCAGCACAAACTCGACAGCCGTTTCTCATAAGCCTTGTTCAATTCCGCAAACGCTTTGTCTTTGTCGCCAAGATCCACATATGCTTTGGCCACTACCCAGTTATTGTTGATGTCCTTGAGCGAGGAGTTTTCCGCGGTCACCAATCGCAGGAATCCGACCCAGCCATCTCTGGCAAAGGTAGCTCGAATCAATGCGGCATTTTCAGGCTGCCCGATCAGATCCAAGACTTTCGCTCTTTCTTCGACAGCGTTCGCATAGTCGCCTTTGACGCGATAGACCTCAGCCAGCGTGCGATGCGCTCGCGCAAAACCGGGATCCAATTCGATTGTCTTTTTATGTTGTGCCAGCGATTCGTCATACCTGCGGCTCATGTAAAGGAACCTCCCAAAATCCCAGTTGATGGGAAGTGAGAGCGGTTCCAGCTCCAGGGCGCGCCGATATTCGATAGATGCTTCGTCGAACCTGCCGGCATTGAGGAGCATTTCGCCAAACCATTGATGTGCTGTCGCATAGTTGGGATTTAATTCGATGGCGCGACGGAATTCGCGTTCCGACGCTGCAAAATCATAATCGTACGTGAGCGACAGGTACCCGAGCGTGGTATGCGGCTCTGCCAGACCGCCATCCAGCGACACCGCTTGACGGGCGAATTCACGCGCTTTTGGTACCCCTTCGGTGGGCGGCATGAAGCTAAATGTGGAAAGCAACGCGTAGGTATCAGCCTGGCCTGCGTACGCCAGAGCGTAGTTTGGATCGAGCGCGATTGCCTGATTGTAGAACTCGACGGCTTTCCGAAAATCCTTCTCCTCGCGCTTGTTCCAGTAAAAATGTCCTTGCAGATACAATTTGTAAGCTTCCGGGTTTGTGGTGGAAGTCTTCGCTAACTTTTGTTCGTCCGCTCCTGACAGTTTCGTTTTAAGTTTGCTCGAGACATCAAGTGCAATCTCGCTCTGGAGCGAGACCAGATCGGTTTGCCTGCGATCGTATTTGTCGCTCCAGACTACATTTTCAGTCTGTGCGTCAATCAGTTCCAGACTCAGGGTCAATTGGTTGCCGCGCTGCACTACGCGTCCGTTCAAAATTGCCTGCACGTTCAGCTCTTTGCCCAGCGTCTGCGGATTCTTGTCCTTGCCTTTGTAGCGAAAGACTGAAGACCGGGCTTTGACATTAAGATTCGGCAACTGAGAGAGGCTGTTGATGAGCGTCTCGGTCATTCCGTCCGAGAGATATTCAAGATCCGGATTGCCACTTTCGTTGAGAAAGGGCATCACCGCGATAGATTCGATCTGCGCAGTGTTCTTCCCACGCGGCCGGTAGTGGTTGAGACCGGCAACGAGTGCGACGGCGACTACTGCCGCAATAGCTATGATCGCTTTCCGCCCTTTCGGTTTGCTTAGGTCGCGTGTGTTTTGCGTAGCGCTCTGGGATGGGAGCAGCGTCGTCTGCGCCGAAGGTCGGCTGATGCCGGCATCGGTAAATGTCCGCGGCAAAACGCTGGTCTGAATCTCGCTCGATATAGCAGCAGAGCCAAACTTCACCGTACCTGCCTCGGCGTTTACTGAGCCCGAGTCAGCGATCAAGGCAGTTCCGTCCGCACGACAATAACCGAGCATGTCGTCCGGTTCGAGGCGATTGCATTGGGGGCACCGTTTCATGTTTGGAGTGCCGCGCTTTGTCGCGGCCTGGTTTTGCGATTACCGAATTTCTTTGGATGTCTGCCGGGCGTCACTTGACTCAGTCAAAGCAGTGACAAGTCACCGCACTCCCAATACAGCTGCAGTCCGATGCGCTCAACTAGCGTCTAAGCTTTGCCCGAAGGAATGTTACATCTATGGCCCAACGGAAGGTGCTATTCAGAACGGTTTGCGGATAGATAGAGCGGCTTCATTCTACCCGGATTAACTTGGACACGCTAGAAGGAGCTGCCGCCCGCGCAGTCGGCCTGTTTCCGAGACTTGCCTCCTTTGTCGGCGGCAACTTCACCGGCAGGATCTTCCAAGCAACTCAGCGATTCAATTCAGTCGTGTTCCGCGCCAAGCTGCGAGATAATCCTGTAAGGCGAGATGGTTTGATTGACGAGAGTCATTTCTTCAACTGCGCGGTCCAGTTCAGGATCACCGTGATAGGCTTCGACGCGGACTCCGGGACGATGTTGTTGACCAGGAACCGCTGACCATCGGCGGCCACTACATAATTATTCCGCGCGTTGGTCGAAGTCGTCGGGTTAACTCCTGTCTGAAATAGCGGCGTTGGCACTCCGGTCTCGAAAGTCGCTCCAGTTTTCACCTGCACCGCCATGATTTTTCGGTCCGGACTTAAATAGAAGAGTTCTTTCCCATCGCGTCGCCATTGTGGTTGATCTCCTCCGCCGGCGGAAATCTGCCATTTGCCGCCCGACGCCGGAAAGCTCTGCACGTAGACTTCGGCTCGGCCCGATTCGTCGGAAACGTATGCAATCCATTTGACGTCGGGCGAGAACCTGGCATGGCTCTCGTTAAACTGCGTCTGAAGAAAAGGGAATGGCTTTCGGTCTCCTTCAAGCGGCAGAATGTCGAGGTCATTGTTCAAAGTGCTCCTACCCACGCCGTATATAATGAACCGCCCATCCAGGGACCAGTCCTCGGCAAGCATAAATTGGTCCTTCTGTCCCGACAGGAGCAGTTCGTCGCTGCCTGTACCGCTCGAGGTTTTTTGGTACAACTCGAAAAAACCATTTCGGTCTGAGCCAAAAACAATTCTGCTCCCATCTGGAGACCAGGACGGACGTTGATCAAGATGGGAGGCAAACGTGAGGCGCGTGAACGCGCCACGGGCTAACTCCAGTATCCAGATGTCGGCCGGGTCACCCGGTGCTTCCTTTTCCAGGGTCACCGCGACCCGCTGCCCATCCGGCGACAGTGCGGGTTCAATGAAGGACCCGGCGGGGCCTGCTGTTCCGAGTTCTTTGCCGGCTCGGTCAAACCAGGTTAGTTGGCTCATCGACTGACTCCCCGTCTGGTAGCAAAGTACGCCATTGGCAGAGATAGAAAAAATACCCAGGTCGGTGGGACCGATTTCGCCGTAATGGACAACGTCTTCCGCAATCGCATACGGCTCGCCGGACAACTCCTGCTTTTCGGCATCAAACGACTGCGCCATCAGCGCTCGCTCGCGCATAAAGAGTAAAAGCCCGGGACTCCGAGACGAAATATCAGGGGGCATATACGCGACGCTCGATTCAACATTCAGCAGGAGTTTGGGAACTCTTGAGTCCAGGGAAGCCAGAAAGAGCGCTTGTTTCTCCTTTTTTGCTCCGCGTGCGAAGTAAATAAAGTGACGCCCGTCAGGTAGCCAATACGGCCAGCGATGTGAATTTTCATCGCGTGATTGATCCATCTCAGTCACTTGTGAGGCTGATCCCCCTGAGGCTGAAACTCTGTAGAGTGGGGAGCCAGTGCGAGGTGAGAAAAGAATTGTTCCGTCGCGCCCCCAGCTTGCGCCTCGCGGTTCGAGTGAGGTATCAGCCAACATCTGAATTGAGCCGTTCGCGATCTCAATCCTTTTGAGTTTGCTATCTGCAAAGAATCCAACAGAGCGGCTATCCGGCGACCAGAAAGGGAAACGAGCGCCCTCCGTGCCGGTAAGCGCCTGCGGCGTCAGTGTGTCGAGCGCGCGAATCCAAATGAGTGTCTTGCCTGATTCGTCTCTCCCGCTGAGTGCCAGTCGTGTTCCATCGGGCGAAAGAGCTAACGACTCGATGATTAGTTTCTCTGGCAGCGAAATGGTGAGTCGTGTCACCGTAGGCACTGTTTGGTTGGTGCGAAACAGATAGGGGATCGCAAGCCCTAACACCGACACGAGTGAAACGCCTGCGGCGATCCACGCCCAGCGCGCGTTACGGACAAACCACGTTCGCCCTGCAACCGCATGATCATCGGTCGCCGCACGAGCGCTAGTCCCGGTTTCGAATCCCGAACTCAATGGCATCGCCAGGGCTTCCAGGGCAAAGCCTAGATCGCTCGTCGATTGAAATCTTCGTTCCGGCTTCTTCTCCAAACATCTCCGCACAATCTTTTCCAGCGGCAGACTGGTCTTTGTATTCGTCTCGCTTAGTTCCGGCGGCTCTTCCCTCAGTATCGCGGTCATCGTTTCAGCCGTCGTCTCGCGCTGAAATGCACGTTGCCCGGCGAGCATTTCGTAGAGAATCGCGCCAAATGAAAAGATGTCCGAACGATGGTCAGCTTCAGCCCCGCGTATTTGCTCCGGCGACATGTAGCCGACCGTGCCCATGACCGTGCCTGGGTCGGTGATCTGTTTCAGAGTCGCGATCTCGGAACTCACGCTTTCGTTTCGTTCCGGTCTTAACTTCGCCAAACCGAAGTCGAGAATCTTCACGCGGCCGTCATTGGTGATGAAGAGATTTTCAGGCTTGAGATCGCGATGAGTGATGCCTCGTTCATGCGCCGCTGCCAAGCCCTGAGTAATCTGTTGAGCGTAGTCGAGCGCCTTGCGCTGGCTAAGCGGGCCGTCCTTGAATTGCTCACGCAGCTCTTCGCCTTCGAGCAGTTCTGAGACGATGTACGGCGAACCGTCATGCATGCCGACATCATAAACCGCAAGAATGTTCGAGTGGTTCAAGGCACCTGCGGCCTGCGCTTCCTGCTCGAAGCGTCGCAATCGATCTTTGTCTTGAGAGAGCGCCGCAGGAAGGACCTTGATTGCCACGTTGCGATTCAGCTTTCCGTCGCGCGCGAGATACACCTCACCCATCCCGCCCTCGCCTAATTTCGAGCGGATTTCATAGCGACCCAGTTTTGTCCCGGAAGGAACAGTCACATCTGTGGCAAGCGAAAGGTGCGATTCCGTGGATGTCCGATGAATAAAGCGCCTCATTCTAGTCGCATTACGCTGGGTGCGCTAGATCGGGCGCTGGATCAATTGCGGTCTCTTTGAGATTCCAATCCGGAATCCCACGACCGACTCTGAGAGATAGCGCGAAGGTGGTGGGATGAATTGAGGCCGGCGGCGAGGATGCGACGCGAGATCAAGAAACGCGGCCCGCAACCAATTGTTAGCTACTTAAGACGGCAAGCCGGCACCATTAAGTCGATTCCTTGGGGAGAAGCACGCGCTGAATTGTTTGGGTCGAACGAAGGTTAAACCTTTCCTAGCGGACGCGAACGGATTAAGATGAACCGTCAGAGGTAGGGCAATGATGGAAATAACAATGAAGCTGGATGAAGACGTGCTTTCAGCGCTTCGGCGCTCGCCGAGTGAGTTCGCCCGCGAGATGCGCCTTGCGGCTGCCATTCACTGGTATAAGCGCGGCGAAATCTCACAGGAAAAGGCGGCGCAGGTTGCTGGATTAGATCGCACGGACTTCCTGCTCGCCCTGGCGCGAGAAGGCGAGGACGCCTTCGTCGTTGACTTCGCCGATCTCGACAGAGAACTCCAACGTGGCTGAGCCCGCAGTCGTCAATGCCTCTCCGCTGATTTTTCTTTCCCGCGCGGGACTTCTGAATCTGCTCCAACTACTTTCGTCGGAAATAGTCGTTCCCGAAATTGTCGCGACCGAAATCGGAGTTCGAGGCAAGAACGATCCGACAGCGCAAGCGATCGCCAACACCACGTGGCTTGTCGTAAATCAGACGCCGACAGTTCCGACGCAAATACAGTCTTGGGGATTAGGACTGGGCGAATCATCTGTGCTCGCGTGGGCGCACTCCCATCCCGGCTCCGAAGCGATCATTGACGACCTCGCAGCTCGGCGATGCGCGGCAGCATTTAATATTCCGGTGCGCGGCACTTTGGGTTTGGCATTGATTGCGAAACAACGAGGGCGCATTCCTTCGGCACGCGACGTCTTGGAGCAATTGCGCCAGAGTGGAATGTACCGACAATCGTCAACCGACCTTTCCTACGCGTCTTGAGATCAGCCTCGTCAGTCTCGAAGACCCAAACGTCGTTGGTCTTGACACTCAGCGACAATTCACAATCGAGCACCCTATTTTTGGAAACCTCGTTTGTCCGTACGCGCCGGGACAGGCAGCGTCAGGAACGTTGGCCAGCAGTTTTAAGAGGCGACTTGGAAATCCCTCTGAAATTTTGCTTTGTCACCGTCACGCCTTAGACCTTGTAGATAGGAAGATAAAGCGGAATCTCCAAGACGCAATGGAAGGTCTCATCAAGGAAGTCATATTCGAGACGATGCGTGACTTGAACGGCTATGCGTTCATGGGCTCCCTGAAGGTAAAGGAGTGGAACAACTGCATTAAGAACTGGCACGCTTCAGCTTCGGCAAAGCGAATGGGGGCTCACAAAGGCCCACAAAAAGACGCCGCTAATTTTGTCCGCCAAGTTTCACACGCCGCCCCCAAATCAAAGGGCGCCTGACAAGAAAAATTAGCTGAAAAGATAAGAATCTCACGTCGCGGTTTGCAACAGCAGACGAGGTCATATGGACTTGCTTGGAGCGCGGTGCAAGACATTTGCAGAGCCGCGCAAGCAAAGCGAAGCTGAAAGAGAGAGCAATAAGGTTCGTCGAAAAACATCAGGCGAGACCTCAGAATAAGCTCGTGGCCGCTAATAACATTGACTAAATCAGGAATGTGATAACAAGAGTTCTGAGGACAGACAAATGTACACCTATCAGGAAGTAGAGAAAGCTCTGGATAACGAGCCATTGAGCGACGCGCTTTATAAAATGGAGCGATTGGCCGTCACAAGGGATGCTTGGACTTAGCGAGGTGGTGTTCTCTCGAGTTGAATGGATACTTTGGAAGTAGCAAGAAAGAAAAGGAAGCAAACCATGAATATCGCACTATTGCAGTTCAGTGGCTTGACATCTACCAGCGTCCAGCGACGGTCGATCCAAAGCTTTCATTTGTTCAATCTCTTCCTTTGAGAGAAGGTGTCTCCGAAATAGAGGGGTTTGCAGATCATGGAATGCTCATGAACTATCCCGACGTCGTTGAAATCTTGCAGCCACGCGCCACAGTCCCCATAGCGGGGGCACACATGCCCCCTGAACACCTTAAAGCTCTCCTGAAACGCATTAGGCTCGTAGCTCGTTCAAAATTCCACGACTCTATTCCCAGAGTGCCGCCCAAGGAAAAGAATCCACGGACTCCGTGGGCAACGGGAACATTTTATCTTGCTTGTATCGTGGTTGTAGGCGTCTTGTTCCTAGTCATTGCCCGGACAGTGAGTCCTATTGTCCTTCCGATTGTGTTGCTTGCTTCTTTGTTAGCAGTTTCAATTGTCGGGGCTCTTCAATTGAGAAACGACAAGCGTCTTAGTGAGAAGAATTTTATCGAACTGATGAGTGTCGCTATGAAATCATTACCCCTCTTGGGGCGTGATAGTAGTAGAGATAAGGTGATCGAGAATCAAAGGAGAAGGGTAAGGATCATCCCCAGAAATTGTAGGTGATTCGCGGGGAGGCGAAGCCCACGCGGCGTCTAAGACCTCGATTACGATGCTGAGGCTGCTCAGATAAAACAAGGTAAATCTTGGGAATAGAATCATGACGAGCCTTGTTGCGGCCCTAGCATGGTTCATCCTGCAACGGGCTTCCAAACTGCTGTGGCTCTGTCACTCAACCGCACCGAGAGTTTGCTGATTGTCATCTTCGCCTGCTTCTTGTCACTCGTGGCAGTTGGTCTGTCAATTATGATTTCGAGACGCCCGCGGATGTGGATCGCTCGTGACGGCAAATGGTTGGGCTTGTCCCCGAGGAGTTGCTAAGGCGCCTTCTTATCTCTGTCGCCCAACCACAACAAGCCATCGATTATCAGTCGATTCTGAATTGGGTTATTGAACGTAAATGACAGAGTCTTGTTGGTAGTGTCGTACTTGTGCTCATAGTCAATATCGTTGTGGCCCATGTTGAGATAGAGCATCTTGTATTTCTTGTTCGTCCAGACCACGGGGTAGTAACCGCTGTGCCAGATCTCGTTTTGTTTTGGCCCGGTGCCCAGCGGAAAGCTGGTTGAGTCTATGGAGAGCAGAATGTCTATGTCAGGATTCTGCCGCAGATCTTTCTCCCAACGGTACCACTCGTTTGGCGAAGACTTGAAAGTCCCGGGCAGATGGCGAGTCGCCGGATGCCTGCGGTCTTCGACACGTAGAATCGCGGACGTAGGTCTCCAAGTGTTGCTGACGTATTGGCCTGACCCGAGAAAGGTGTTGTGGTACCAGTCCCAGTTTGCCGGATACGCTGAAGGCGTTAATGCAAAGCCGGCAAAGTGAAAGCCGATCCAGGCTCCGCCATGCTCCATGTACGCCTGAAACGCAGCTCGCTGTGCGGGACCTTCGGGACGAGTATCCAGAAAAATAACCACCTGATATTTGGCAAGAAAGTCTGAATTCAGACTCTGCCAATCGGATGTCGCGTCATAGCTGAAATTGTATTTCGCCGCCATTTCAGGAAACCATCGGTTGGCCTCATGTACAAAGCTGATGTGCGCCTGATCCTGTTTGGCGGTAAAGAACGCTATGACTCTGAACTTCGGGTTGCGGCTATTCGCGTTAAGCGCTGAACAGCCAGAGATGAGCACTGCGATGCTCAATACCCTAAGGGCAGACATGATGAAGGTCCTACTCATGCTCAACGCTCTCCTGACTTACCATTTGGTTGGTAATGATGCAGTTTGAAAACCGCGCACCGGATCCACGTCCAATTGTACCGACAGGTCACGGAGATTCGAGGCGTCACAATTTTCTTCAGCCGAGTTCACGCGGCTTTCCCGAAGGGTTTCTAGACCGGGCGTTTTACGCCCGGGGTCGCGCGCGATTTATCTCAAAGCCCGTTTCAACGGGCTTAAAGTTGATGGCCTTGGCCCTGGCGTCGCCGATTCTCAAAGCACGCTGAAGCGCTCTAGCCCGATAACTCTGTGACTGGCCCCAGCGCTAAAGCGCTGGTCTAGTAACCCCTTCGGGCAAGGCGTCTGAAGACGCCTATATTCGCTCTCGGGTTAATGAACTTCAAACTGCATCAGTTCCATTTAGTTTGGATAACCATTACCATACTACTCCTTGCTTAGGTCTTCACTAAAAAAGGATCTGAAAAATCAATTCACTCCCTCGTGTGGGATTCAATTATGAACTTGACCCGTTATCTCAGCGTCGTTCTCTTACTCTTGCTATGCGCCGCATGGACTCCGGTCGGTGCCAGTGTCGGATCAAAGCAGTCGAAGCCCTGGCGGGCCGTACATCTCCTCGACTACAACAGTGATAGTGCACTCGATGCACTGGGGCAGAATCTTGAAAACCTGGCGAAACAGGGGGTTAACGTAATCATTCTCGAGGTTGACTACAACTTCGCTTTCAAGTCGCACCCTGAACTTAGGCGAGGAACAGACCCGATTACACGCGATGGAGCACGAAGGTTCGCAGCGCTGTGCAGGAAGTTCAGCATCCGGCTGATTCCTGAGTTTCAATCGCTCGGTCATCAGTCCTGGAAGGCTGAAACTTTTCCTCTCCTCAGCGTCTACCCAGCCTTCGACCTCACGCCGGGTGCGTTTCCAAGTAACGACGGGATCTACTGCCGCGAATGGGACCCGCTTAACCCGGAGGTGTGGCGAGTCATCTTCCAGTTAATGGACGAGATCATTGACGGGTTTCGTGCCGATGCCTTTCACGTCGGCATGGATGAGATCTTTTTGTTGGGCTCGGAACTCTCGCCATCGACGAAAGGCAAAGACAGTGGCGTACTCTTCGCAAAAGCCGTCAACGAAATTTACGCTCACCTCGTTCGTAAGCGTCACCTCGAGATGTTGATGTGGGGCGATCGATTAATCGACGGCAAGAAGTACGATTTTGGAGCCTGGGAAGCCTCCACTAACGGAACCGCTGCGGCCATCGACCTGATTCCGAAAGATATCATTGTCTGCCCATGGCACTACGAACTGAGGGAGAGTTATCCGTCGATCCCCGTGTTCCTGGAAAAGGGTTTCAGGGTCTTGCCGGCTGGCTGGAAGGACCTTGAGGCGACAAAGGCTTTAATCGAATTCAACCGATTGCATGCTGATCCAAAACTGCTCGGCCATATGTTCACCACCTGGGGAGTAAAGAAGGATGCGCTGGTTGATTTTCCACCGCTGGTCGAGGGATTGAAGCTTCTGAAAGACGAGCGACGTCCTTCTTAGGTTCAAGACCTGAAACTCGGTCGAGTAGCGGGCGTGGGCGTCCCAGTTAACCACTCAAAATGAATTGGTGCCGAGGGTGGGAGTCGAACCCACACGACCTTGCGGTCAACGGATTTTAAGTCTCAAATCGGCTGTTCCCGCTCGTATACCTAAGTTCTGATCCGTGCATGTTTATTAGCGTTCTCGCGTAGTCTATAATGCCTGCGTGCCCGTGAGTATAGCTTGATTTGGTTGTGTTGGCACACAACTGGCACACAAAAACTTCGCTGCGTAAGAGCGCGCTAATGTCAGAACCGCGAGCGGTAGCGACCGGGTTATCGAGTTTCAATCAAGAGCAGATCATGAGCGATATGAAGTGGATTGTTTCAGACAAAGATCATCTCGGAGGAAAACCACGCGTCCAGGGAACGCGCATCTCTGTAGCTTTTCTGCTTGAATGCCTGGCCAGTGGAATGAGTGTCGCTGAGATCGTCGATGCTTATCCAACCTTGACCGAGGACGCCGTGCAGGGCGCGTTGCGTGAGCTGGCGCACGAAAAGGAAGCAGCGGCGGCGTGAGGATTCTCCTCGACCAAAACATGCCCCGCAAATTCGGATCTATGCGATACTCTTAATCGACGTAAGGAACATTTACCCATGAGCCAGATGATAACCATCAGTTTGCCAGATGAGACCAGGAGCGCTCTCGACGACGCAGCAAATGAAGAAGGTTTGTCCGAGAACGCGCTGGTCGAGAAGGCGCTTTCGGATTATCTCTTCATTCGGCGATTTCGTAATCTCCGCGAGCGGCTAATGTCACAGGGCAAGGACCTCAACGATCAGGATGTCTTTGATCTCGTCTCGGGAAGATCGTCCTGGATACGAATGTCTTAATCGCCGCCCTCATCGCACGCGGCTTCTCGCATCAACTTCTTGAACACTGCGCTCTCCGGCATACCCTGTTTACCTCAGCTTTCATTCTCGAAGAGACTCAAGAGAAGTTAATCGAAAAGTTCGGTTATTCGTCAGAGTTGGCTGCTGAAGCTGTGAGCGTTCTGCGATCACGAATGACGCTCGTCTCAGCTTCAAAGCTCGAGAATCCTGTCTGCCGCGATCCGGACGACGACAATATCCTGGCGGCTGCAATCAGCGGTAAATGCGATTGCATCATCACCGGCGACAAAGACTTGCTCGTGCTCAAGCAGCACGAAGGCATAAACATCTTCAGCCCGCGTGATTTTCTAACGAATGAAAAAGTGGATTAACTATTAGAGTTCGAGGTCGAGCAATCGCCGTGATACGCACTTACCACGCTGATTTGGGTGTTTTGTTATTGGAGAAGCAGTTAGTTCTTACTCGCACAGGCGTCGGCGCAGTCCGTCGTCAGTCACCCAATCCTTTTTGTTTCCACCACGGAAATCTGCCAGTAGTCGGCCCGCTGCTATTGCCGGGCAACGACGGCTTAGGCGCGTTAATTTGTTGTTGTGCCTGCCTAGAGAAGCGAGCCGCAGTGAAATACTTCACCCAATACAAACCTGTACCGGGAATGCCGATTGAGATGTGTCGTTGACCGGTTGGAGATATACCGTATCTGATCCCTGGTATGCCAATGCTCCAGCCTATGCCAGTCTTGTTCAAGCTCCATCGAAAAGGGCCAAAACCAAAAAACCTTCTAAATCTCCACGGCATGATGTGCTCACATCCTAACACTCATTAATCGTTTGACGTAGCCTTTGAAAGAAACATCAGCGTAACTGATCAGTTCGCGTTGCGTTTTTGCTAGGTGCCACTGGTGCTCTCCCAAAGTCCTACGCAAATTTCCACGCTCATCGTCGAGCAGCCGGCATCGTTCGCTAGACTCCAAGCTGTCGCGACCTCGCTTTTCCGCGAAGGCTTGATATTTCACTCCATAACGATTTGAGATTTCGTTTATTTGTTCGTTTGCTTTGGCATGAACTAAAGCTTGCTGCTCGTTTAAGGACTCGCGCTTCTTGTCGTGGTCAGATCGTACAGCACTTACTTCTATATCTAAGCGTTTCTGTGAATCATTCCGTTGATTTTCCAAGTCTCGCTTAGCCGTGACATATTTCCCTTGAATACTCGCGATTTCTTGCGATGTTAACGATTTCGGAATAGGCGCGCGAGAAGCAAGAAGTTGACGCCAGCCCCACAACGACCTCGCCTTGGCATCTCCGATTCCATCTACTTGCCGAACTCTCCAGTATTCAACTTCATTCGCTGTGCGGATTCCGGCATAACGCAACCGCATTTTTAACTTCTCACCAACCCCAGGAATATCTGCAGTGTCAATTCTGTACCGACTCAAGTAGTCCCACAGCGCCGAGTTATATTTACGAGCCAGCGTTTGCTCAATCTCTTGCGATTCTTTCTCCTCCAACTGAGTTATCGATTGCTTAAGCTTCGCGAGTTCTAATCCAATTCGGTTCTTGATTAGGTTCAAGGCTGCCGCTTCCTGTTGGTTTACAACTACGACGCTTTTATTGATCGAACTCAAGGCGACATTTAGCTTTGCCGTAATATCAGCCTTTTCTCGCTGCTCTTGCTGTCGAAGTCTAGTTTGGTTTGCGTTGAATTCTTCTCGTCTACGCGACTCTAATGAAAGAACGTTTGCCTTTTGCTTTTCGATCTCTTTCAACTGTCTCTGGTAGCTGTCCACATCACGTCGTTCATCCTTGATCCCCCGCTGAAGTCCTTGCATCTCGCCCACAACAGGATCGCGAGAATAAAGATGTCCAAGCATTACCTGGGCACCTGATACAGCAGCCACGAAAACAACGACACTAACGAGCGTGGCTCCTAATGAAACCGTACCGATCCATAAAATAATGACGTTAAGGGCGACGATAGTGATGCAAATGATCGCAGCAGCAAGAACCACGCGTCGCCCTGGATTTGTCTCGATGCTCAACTCCTTTGGTGATTCCGCCGTAGACGGAGAAATCCATTCGAGCACCCACGTCGGGTCACCGACTTCCCGATCGACGCTTGGTTCTGACACCGACTGCTCGGCAAGCTCATCCTCTCCATATAACCAAGATGGGCGCGCGACGCCCGTAGTCTGGCTTTGAGTTGTGTCCCTTGGCGGAGCGACCAAATCCATAGCCAAGCGGTTATCTAACGCAGGTACTTGATCTGGGCTTCGAAACAGAACGGACTGAAACAATGTGGCCAATGTTCCGAGACGTTGATCAGGGTGCTGCAATAGCTTCGTGAACGCTTCTGACGTAAACGGCTCTTCAAAGTCTTCACGGTGAAATAGAAGAGACTCATCGCCAGCCTTCAGGTCATTCCACATTTTTGGATCAATGCTTAAAGCAATTAGTGAAACGTAAATGACCCATGCCGAAAAGTTATCCACGCCAGGTCCGAAGTTGAATTCTGTCCGCTGAGGGTGCTGATAATTTCGATGCCCAACTTCGTTACTGGATTTATTCTTGAGTGCCGGGACAAACATCCCGTCGTAGTCGATCAACCGAAGCTCTCTATTAACGATCAGGATATTTCCATGCTGTAGATCACCGTGAGAAACGCCCGCGAGTCGCAAAGCCGCCATCATTGCCGTCCATTTTTCGGCCAAGCTCTGGAAGGCACCGGGCTCGTTAAGATGTTTTCTGATGTATGTATTAAGAAGCTCGCCTTTAAGCCATTCCATCTTGAGGACCGGATACCACCGTCCTTGAACTCTTATTCCCTTGGATTGGTACTCGAAGGGAACGGTGTAAGGCAGTTTTGCGGTAGCCAAATGGTTCGCAATTGCTTCGTACCGAATTTGTTGGTCAGGAAAATCTTTCAGGAAGCAGCGAACGGCCAAATCGCGACCCTTGCATTTGACCCGATAGACGCTGGCAAAACCGCCCGTGATTGCCTTAGGCAAACCAAGGGGAGTTGTTTCCACTATTCCATCCTGAAGCTCAGCATCAGCAAAGCTGAGTCTGGGCGACTGAATAGCTTCGTTATAGTCCTGTGGCGTCGGCCAAGCCAAAGGGAACTCCTAAGTGTCGTTCTCGTCTGGGAGACACTCTATTCGTAACAATGTGACGTCGTCGTTTCGGATCTTATTATCCTCGCGCAATGATTTGATCCATCGTTCGAAGTGACCAGTTCGTTTCAATTTCCATGGCTCCTTGCCAGCTTCTACCGATTGCAGAAACCAGCACGCCAATGCGTCCGTCATTAAGTACAACGTGTCGTCTAGTTTTAGTCTTCCTCTCATCGTTGCGACACTCTTCCGCACACTTTCGTCCCTGCCTGTCTTGCTAGAAAGCAAGACAGGTCGACTATTGAAATCTCCAGATTCTGTAATGGGAAAGGCTGTGACTAATTGGTTGTTATGGATATGGAACAAGCAACTATCGCCGACAGCGATAGCGCGCCACGAAGCAGAACCGTTTCTGCGTTGATAAAGCTCTACGCCCAGTAATGAGGAGAATGCCCCGTACTGCAGCTTCTCCTCCGCGTACCACGGCAACAACTTCGACGAAACCGCAGTCTTCCATTTTAAACGCGGCTCAGCCAAGGCTTCCGATTTCAATCCTCCGCTAAGCTTACCCGCACAATACGCTTTGACAAGTAGCTGCGCCCAGAGACAAGCGAAGGATGTTTCGGTCGCGCCGTCGGCGATCGCGAACCTGAGCTTCTGAAGTTCTTGGTCTAGATCGACCAGTGGCCAGAAGGCGTCCTCATACTCTTCTTCGGTGTTCCCCGATTTCGGAACATGATAGGCCGCTGAGCGAATTCGCATCGTGAATTCTCAACGTAATCATCTAAGGTTGCTAGGACGCGTTCCAATATCGAGAAATTGAATCACCGATACGATTCCCGCATTGAATACAAAACCGCGAGCACCATCGGTAACGGGCAATCCCTCTTGTATAGCTATGCTTCGCATATAGTCTGGTAGTGGGCTCGACATATTGAAAAGCAGTTTGGCGTATTGATCTGCAAGAGCCGCGTCGTTATCCGGATATTCAACAGAAGGGCCCGCGCTGGAAGATAAGTGAAGATTAAACAGCAGGACGTTTCCGTCGCTACTCGCCAAGTTTCTTATGCTACTTGCTGCATTCGTTGGATCGCCGTCCGTTGATTCGCCATCGGTTATGTTTATTGCAATTGGCGGAAAACAATCTGGGTGTTGTGCGAGCCAAGTTGAAAGAATGCTTTGTGCCCGCCCCATCGCCGCACACATCGGTGTACCGTTGTTTGCAATCGGATCAAACCAAATTGGAAATTTGACGGTTTGATCAACAAGTCCTCCGGCACCGTCATCAACCTTCTTTGTGCGCTCGTCGATCCGAGCTGGCTGATTTGCGATGTCGCTGATTGGAACACTGTCTCGTCCCGACAGCGCACCTCCAAACGCGGACCCAATACTACTTCCGTACCCAATAACGCTCACGTGGTAATAGTCGCGCACGCCTTCTGATTTAGCACATTTAATCACGAGATTTTGGAGCAGCTTGTTTATCGCATCCGCGACCGCATCCGCCTTCTTCCTCGTGGACTCGCCTCCGCCGAAGGGATCGTCCATTGAGGCTGATTGGTCTATCAGAAAGACGAAACAGGAGGGATTCGATCTGCTAACTTCAGCTGTGTATGCCATTGCTGTTCTCCTTGTAACCGATTCTAGAAACCTGAAGTGTTGTGCTGGCTTTGGGCCCAAGCCTGTAGTTTTGAGCGGCTCAGACAATATGTGAGATTTACGTCACAGTCAATTCCTTTTTGAATCCGTTTTTGAATCCATTGATAGCTAATTCAAGTCCGTTTCCCCCGTCTCGGTCTGATTGTCCACGACAGCCCATCCGCACACTCTGCGCTGCGCTCCGAGTGCTCCACTGCGTTTCGCCCTTCGGTGTGCGGAGTGGGCACCCAGTCGTTTCAAATTTTCGCTAGGAGGGGAAACACCTTTCAAAAGCATTGAACCAAAAGAAGGAAAAACGACGATTAAGAGGCACGCACGCGCCACTGTTATCTTAGCGTTGAGTGCGTATTAGGTTGGACTGTTGCCGGATGCTCTGGGAGGTCACGTTTTATCGCTTCGTTTTTCGAGATGCGGGCTGGCGCTTAATCCTCTGGTATTGCACATTGCCTGGGAGTCTCGCTGGCAGGTCTAGTTCGTCATCAACGATGTCTTCCATGTGTATTCCGGCTAGGTGAGCGTATCGCAGCAACACCGGCAGAGGAGGCTCAGCATCACCTAACTCAAACTCCGAGATTCTTCTGTAGTCGATCGAATCTTCAAAACCTAATCGCCGAAGCAACTGAGGCTGCGACAGGCCAAGGCCGTTTCGAATCTGTAAGAGCTTTTCGGACAAGCGTTCCGGCTTCATGCGCGCCTTTCGTCCCATCAGGAGTCGCCTCCTGATAGAAAAGCTGCACAACGGTCCTTGCCTCTATCCCTATATAGGGATAGACTGCTCTTCCGTATTCGAGTCGCCGTGAGTTGGAACCTTCCATGCTCAACGGCGATGCTCATCACTCGAATTGACGGGATGGTGAGCTACGCATTTGGCCGTTGTCGGGTTTTAAAAGATCAGAACGGCTCAGAGGATAACAGAACGGGAGTAGTTTGATCATCCCTTTTGGGTCATGCCTCACCACCACACAAACGGGCATAGTGACTCAGCCAGCCAGATTCGGCTGCTTTATGTTGGCGAGGACTTGGCTCTCATCCGCTTCCTCAGAACAGCCTTTCACGGGCTGGATTACCACGTCGTATCGTGTCCTGATCGCGACTCCGCAGAGAGGTTCATAAAGAGCGACATCCGATATCGCCTATTTATTTTCGATCACGAGATGCGCCACAGAGCAGCGTTTGATCTCGCGCGGCTGGTTAGATCTCTGAAGCATCGAGAGGGCTTGTCAGCAATGATAGTTGGCAGGGAAGTCGAAAGCAGCCTAAACGAATTCACGCGCGCATCCGGTGGAGATGAATACGTCCAAAAGGTCGAGAGTTTTTTAGCGATTCATGAGGCCATCAAACGACTCCTGCTGAGTTCAATCGAATCCGCAATAAACGTGTCTGGCACGGCCTCCTGCCCAGACTCAGGGA
>WNFQ01000337.1_pt1 | contig 29713 bp, 25 predicted proteins | sample 5400171 | NCBI WGS metagenome assembly WNFQ01 (sample SAMN13153356, study PRJNA577476) | soil metagenome | isolation source: 20 cm soil under Madrone tree | place: USA:California | collected 2016-06-14
TCGCAAATACGGAACTATATATATTGGACGGGCAGCTGTGGCCGCAGCCGGTGGGAGTGGCGGGAGAGATATACATCGGGGGCGCGGGAGTAAGCCGGGGTTATGTGAACCAGCCGGGATTGACAGCGGAGAGGTTTATTCCCGACCTATATGGCCGGGAGGTTGGGGCGAGACTGTACCGCACGGGAGATATGGGACGGTATCTGGGAGATGGGAATATAGAGTTTTTGGGTCGGGTGGATCAACAGGTCAAGATCAGGGGATATCGGATCGAATTGGGAGAAATCGAGGCGGCGCTGCAGAGTCATTCAGCGGTGAGAGAGAGCGTGGTAGTAGCGCGAGCCGAGAGTAACGGCGAGCAGCGGTTAGTGGGCTATGTAGTGTATCGCGCTAAAGCGAGCGCGGTGACGATTAGTGAATTGCGAAATTATCTGCAAGCGAAGTTGCCGGACTACATGGTGCCGAGCGCGCTGGTAGTGCTGCCGGAATTGCCGCTGACGCGGAACGGGAAAGTGGATCGACGCTCGCTGCCGGCGCCGGAGCAGAATCGGGCGGAGTTGGAAGCGAGTTACCTGGCGCCGCGGACGCCGGCGGAGGAGTTAATGGCCGGCATCTGGCAAGAGGTGCTCGGTCTCAAGCAAGTGGGTGTTAATGATAATTTCTTCGAGTTAGGTGGTCATTCCCTCCTCGCTACGCAGGTATTCTCGAGAACCCGAGAAATATTCCATGTGGAATTGGAGTTCCGGTTGATCTTCGAGTCGCCCACACTGGCCGGATTCACCGTGGTTGTCGAAGAAGCCAAAAAGAATCAGACCGAACGCAAAACGCCGCCGATCGTCCCCGTTTCGCGGGATGGCTATTACATGCAAGTTTCCTCGGAAGGATCCATCGTAAAAGATTAGGCACCCAAGCCTCACGGAAGACCGTAGCGTAATCTTCGGTTAATTGACGCATCCGTAGTAATCATTTTAGAGAAGTATCAAAACTCCACTGGGCATTCACTTCACTGGCCATTATCTGGTTGGCCTTAGACCGGAATGGCTACAGCCAATTACGTCAGCGCGGCTCATTCCATTCAAACTACAATGCAGGACAAACTCTCCTGCATTCCTTTGCTCTCGTTATAAAAGGATGAGGTTTCGACGAGCAATATCCAATGAATAATCTCGCCGTCCGCTGGGTGGAGGTTTTTCAAAACACAGGAGGATGAATCATGGCAAACATGGGAAAGTATTGTAAGGCATATCCGACCGGTCGCTTTCGCGAGTTCAAAGGCTGGACTGAAAACACTGAGAATCTCAAGAAGACAAGGGAAGAGCTAGAGGGAAAGGAAATTGAGATCCAAAAGGAACTCACAGACGACAGTATCCTTTACTTGCAGGAGACTTTTGCGGTCACCGATGGAATCTTTCTGGACGAAGCGGTGATCTTCGACCAAGTGACGCCTGATTGGATGGAGTTTTGTCAGACAACTCTCGGTTTTGAGGTTCCCAACGAAGTAGCATCGGCGACTTAGGCTTCGCCGCCAGATCCTTCCTCACCGCCAATTCACATCGATGCAGCCGCCGTTCTGCGGAGCGCGGAAGATCCGGCGGAGTGTCTTGAACGCGGCGCAACTAATGACTCACGCCGTCAGGGGCCTTCGTCTCACTGCCCGGATCCAGGTCCGAGCGGCTGTCATCGAGATTTAGTCTTTGTCAGTAGATCTGAAAAGGAAGAGGTGCATATATGGTTGTCACCGAACGCGAACTTGAACGAGTTAAGAGTCGCTGCCATCTCAAAGGCTTCGACCACGTTGAACTATACGTGGGCAACGCGCTGCAGGCATCGCACTTTTATCGCACGGCTCTTGGTTTCACGCCGGTAGCCTATGCCGGACCGGAAACGAAGATGCGCGACCGGAGCAGCTTTGTTGTCGAGCAGCAGAAGATACGCTTGGTGCTGACGTCGGGTCTGGGCCATGACGATCAAATTTCAGAACACGTTCGATTGCATGGCGACGGCGTTAAAGACATCGCATTTGCCGTTGAAGGCGCCGCTGGGATCTTTGAAGAGGCGATTAAGCATGGCGCCAGGCCCGTCATGGAACCAACCGTTTTAGAAGACCAGTGGGGCAGCATAGTTAAAGCCACGATCGGAGTATACGGCGACACCGTCCACTCGTTTGTTGAACGCAACGGGTATGGCGGGTCGTTCCTGCCCGGATATCTGCCCATCGAAAGTCCATCGACTACGCGGCTCACCGGTCTGGACGAGATAGATCATATTGCCGTGAACGTGGAGTCACAGACGCTAAACTACTGGGCCGATTACTACAATTGCGTGCTCGACTTTCATCAATCGCACCAGGAGGATATTTTGACCGATGAAAGCTCGATGAATTCGAAGGTGGTACAAAACAGCAGCGGCCGTATCAAGTTCCCAATCCTTGAGCCGGCATCCGCGAAGCAGAAATCGCAAATTGAGGAGTTTCTTTCCTTCTATCACGGGCCAGGCGTTCAGCACATTGCGCTATCCTGCCATGACATTGTTTCGACTGTGCGCGAATTGCGTTCGAACGGAATCGAATTCCTGCAAACTCCCGGCTCGTATTATGACGCGCTGGAAGACCGCATCGGCAAGATAGACGAGCGAACAGACGATCTGCGCGAACTGAACATTCTAGTGGACCGCGATGAATGGGGTTACCTCATGCAAATTTTTAGCAAGCCGGTGCAAAGTCGTCCAACTCTGTTCTTTGAAGTGATCGAGCGCAAAGAGGCGCGCGGCTTCGGCGGGGGAAACATAAAAGCTCTTTTTCAGGCGGTCGAGCGCGAACAGGCGCTCCGCGGAAATATCTGAGGAGCCGGCGGTATCAGACATGAACGAGATGCTCCTGAAAGAGATCTCTCTAGCGACCTGGACGCCTGGGATTCGGCGCTCCGAGTTGCAGGAGATGCTTGTGATCGCATCGCGGCCCGGCATTCTTTCCTTTGCTCTGGGCCTTCCGGCGGCTGAGTTGTTTCCCGTAGCCGAATTCGCTGAAGCGATCACTGGTGTCCTGGCGAATGACGCGCAGGCACTGCAATACGGCCCGCCATTTGGTCCGCTCAAATCGCATATCGTCTCGTTGATGGCACAGCGGAATGTGATCTGTAGAGAAGAAGAAATCTTTCTAACCAGTGGCGCGCAGCAAGGGCTTAACCTGCTGACGCGTTTACTCCTCGATCCCGGCGGGCAAGTCTTGATAGAAGAGTTAGCATACACAGGTCTGCAACAGGTGATTGAGCCGTACCACCCGGAGATTCTGACGGTCTCAACGAACCCTAAGACCGGCATGGATATAGAAGCCGTGGCGGCTTTCCTGGCAGCCGGCGCGCGGCCGGCTTTTATCTACACCGTTTCCGAAGGCCACAATCCAATGGCCGTCAGTTTAAGCGCCAGCAAGCGCGCTGCTCTTGTGAAACTGGCGCGCCTCTATAACGTACCCGTGATCGAAGATGATCCTTATGGTTTCCTGTGTTACGAAGACGAGAAAGTGCCACCCATGAAGGCTTTGAGTGAACAGTATGTTCTGTACGTCGGTTCGTTTTCTAAGATCCTGGCGCCGGGCGTGCGGGTTGGGTGGATCGTCGCGCCTGAAAATCTCATGGAGAAGTTGGCCGTGCTCAAGGAAGCGAGTGACATAAACACGTCTACTCTTAGCCAGCGTTCGGTTTCAGCTTACCTCGATGGTGGCTACCTGCCGGCGCACCTGAAGATGTTGCTGCTTGAGTACCGGGCCCGACGAGATGCCATGCTGGGTGCCCTACGCGATCATTTTCCGCTTGGGAGTAAGTATGTGAAGCCGACGGGCGGTGTCTTTATCTGGGTACAATTGCCAGAGACTATCGAAACCAGCAGGCTACTCAAAGTGGCGCTGGAAAGGGAGCAGGTCGCGTTTATTCCCGGAGCAGCTTTTGCTATTGGCGAAGTGCCGCCCGCGAACCACTGCATGCGTCTGAACTTTTCAAACTGTTCTGCGTCTCTCATCGAGAAGGGCATTGCTCGTCTCGGCAGAGTGATCAAAGAAATGCCTTGAAGGGCGCTAGCCGGAATGACCGCACGTTGTTTTGAAGCCGAGCGACTCCGCGAATTCTGCAGCCGCGTTTTTCAACAATGCGGGGTGCCGGCGAAGGACGCGGCGCAGGCCGCGGACGTATTGATTACCGCCGACCTGTGGGGAATTGACTCTCACGGCGTCGCAAGATTACGCAGTTACTACGACATGCTCTCGTTCGGTCATGCAAACCCGCGACCCCGTCTTAGCATTGTGCGAGAGATGCCGGGTACAGCGACCATCGATGGTGACAATGGACTCGGCTTGGTAATCGGCTCTCAAGCTAACGCAGTTGCTTTGGACAAAGCGGAAATGGTCGGCTCAGGGTGGGTTAGTATTCGTAATTCCAATCATTTTGGCATCGCGGGATACTACGCCTATCAGGCCTTAGCACGCGACATGATCGGTTGGACCATGACGAACACGACACCGCAGGTTGCGCCGCTTTGGGGGATTGAGAAAATGCTGGGCACCAATCCCATCGCGATCGCTTTCCCGGGAAAGCTGGAACCGCCGGTTGTCATAGATATGGCCACCAGCGCGGTGTCTTTCGGCTTCGTCGAATGCGCTCGGCAGCAGGGGCGGGACCTTCCGGATGGATTGGCGGTTGACAGTGAAGGACGAGCGACTCACCGTCCCGAAGACATGATGAATGACGGCTCGCTGCTACCGCTCGGCCAGGATCGGGCGCACGGGGCGCACAAGGGATACTGCCTGAGTGCGATGATAGACATTCTTTGCGGTGTCCTGAGCGGTGCAAATTGGGGACCCTTCGTACCACCGTTTCCTTTCACACTCAAGACACCTGCGCGCAGAGTCGGAAAGGGTATCGGTCACTTGTTTGGGGCGCTCAAGATCGAAGGATTTATCGAGCCTGATGAGTTTAAGCGTGGGATTGATGAGTGGATCGCTGTTCTTCGTGCAACCCGGCCTTCTCCTGGTGCCGAGCGGGTGTTAATCCCAGGCGATCCCGAGCGCCAGGCGGCAGCAGTTCGTGTTGTGGACGGCATCCCGCTCGGTCACCTTGTCGTTGAGGAGTTGCGGCAGGTTTCCTCCCGTACCTCAATCCCGTTCGAATAGACTCGACACTGCATCCCGCTCAATTGGGCGATCGAGTCTCTGTTGGTGACTCCGCTTTCCAAATTTCGCGAGTAAGGTACTGTAGACCCGCTTAGGCTCTGTTTGATTGGCCCACGAGTTCGCCGGTTGGGCAGCGGGACGGCCTGTAGTTGGGAACTGATTTGGAATCAGGTTTTTTATGCCTACATCTTCGGTTAAAGATTACCGTCACGTTGAGAGCCCGCCCGGGACGTTAGTGGAGCTGCTGCGTCGACAAGCCGAGCGTCAACCCGATCAGATCGCTTATTCCTTTCTTCGAGACGGAGAGGTGGAGGATGCGAGCCTGACTTATCGCGAGTTGGATCTCCGTGCGCGTAGCATCGCGCAAATGCTGCGAAGCATAGGAGCATCGGGAGGAAAGGCTCTACTTTTCTATCCCGCGGGGCTGGAATATATCGCTGCTTTCTTCGGCTGTCTCTTTGCGCAGGTCGTGGCCGTGCCAGTTTATCAGCCACGTCTGAGGCGGACTCTGGATCGGCTTATTTCAATTGCGGCAGATTGCGAGCCTTCGGTTGTTCTTACCACCGAAGCAATTTGGTCAAGAGTGAAGTCTATGGTCGCGCGAACTCCTGAGATGCGATCGTTGGTCTGGCAGCCCACGGACAACTGCGGAGACGAAGCGGCAGAGCAGTGGTCTAATCCAGGCGTGACCCATAATACGCTCGTCTTGTTGCAGTATACGTCCGGCTCAACGTCCACGCCGAAGGGCGTGATGATCACCCATGACAACTTGCTTCATAACGAGGCCATGATCCAGAGCGTTTTCCAACAGGATGAGCATGCTCTGATCGTTGGTTGGTTACCGCTCTACCACGACATGGGTCTTATCGGAAATGTCATACAGCCCTTATATGCCGGTGCCCGGAGTGTGCTCATGTCACCCGCTGCTTTCCTGCAGGCTCCCGTACGGTGGCTACAGGCAATCTCGCGTTACCGGGCCACGACCAGTGGCGGTCCCAATTTCGCTTATGACTTATGTGTGCGCAAGATTACCGCCGAGCAGCGCCGGCAACTGGATCTGAGTAGTTGGGAGGTCGCTTTCAACGGCGCAGAACCGATACGCGCAGATACGCTTGAACAGTTCGCGTCGACATTCGCGAGCTGCGGGTTTCGACTGGCGGCTTTCTCTCCCTGTTACGGCCTGGCGGAAGCTACCCTGCTAATCTCTGGGAAAAAGAAGCTGAACGAACCGGTCATCAAGTGTGTGAGCGGCGCCGCATTGACGCGGGGCCAAGTGGTCGATGCCGCGCCGGACGGGATCGATACCAGGCGTCTGGTTGGCTGCGGCGATGGCTTGAAAGATCAACAAATAGCCATCGTACATTCTCAGAGTCTGACGCCATGCGGGTCCGGCGAAATCGGAGAGATCTGGGTGTCCGGGCCCAGCATAGCGCAAGGCTACTGGAATCGACGCGACAATACAGAGACCTTTCGGGCCCGGTTGGCCGATACCGATGCCGGTCCTTATTTGCGAACCGGCGACTTGGGATTCATGCAGGACAAAGAGCTATTTGTAACCGGGCGTCTCAAGGACCTGATCATCATTCGAGGGTTGAACCACTACCCGCAGGACATCGAACTGACGATGGAGCGGAGCCATCCAGCGTTGCGTCCGGGATGCGGGGCGGCATTCGCAGTGGAAATCGCCGGTGTCGAGAAATTAGTCCTGGTCCAGGAAGTAGAGAAGCAGATCTGCGAACGAAACGAAATCTTCGTCAAGGTCAGACAAGCGGTGACGCAGGGGCACGAAACGGAAGTTCACCAGATTATTTTGCTCAGGCCTAATACGATTCCAAAGACTTCTAGTGGAAAGATTCAACGACATGCCTGTCGCGCGCGTTTCCTGGAAGGCCGGTTGGAGATCGTCGCGAGTTGGCAGCAACCGCCGATAGAGGTGAAGGCGGCGCCTGCTAGCCTCTCTGTTGACAGCACGGAAGCAGTTGAAGCCTGGTTGGCAGCTTACCTCTCAAGCACCATGGCTGAGAACTCAACTGAGCTGGACGTGACTCAACCGCTTACCCGATATGGCCTGGACTCTTTGATGTCCGTAGAACTCGTGCACCGCGTCGAACGTGATGCCGGGGTCGTGTTGCCGATGTCGATCTTTCTGGAGGATATCAGTCTACAAAAACTAGCCGAAAGCATAGTTGAGGTGTCAGCGGCAGCTCTTAATAGTCAGAAACTGTTGCCGACATCGCCGACGGACCACTCCCCATACCCGTTGTCCAAAGGCCAGGAGGCACTCTGGGTCTTATATAAGAGGAACCCGGAGAGTTCTGCCTACAACATCTCGACGGCGCTCCTCAGTACGTCGCCGCTGGATGTTGCACGGCTCAGTCGCGCACTTCAAGTCCTCATTGAACGTCATTCATTGCTCCGGACTATATTCTTTTCCGAAGGAGGAAAACCGTTCCAGCATACGAATGGAAACCGTCCTGTGCGCCTCGAGGAAATCGACGCAACGAGTTGGACGCAAAATGAACTCGATGAACGGCTGGATAAAGCGGCGAACCTTCCGTTTGACCTGGAGCAGGAGCCCATGGTGCGGGTAACTCTGTATAACTGTTCTGCACGAAAGCATGTCCTGCTGGTAGTGATCCATCACATCGTTTCAGACTTCTGGTCGTTCGCCATCCTGATGCGTGAATTGGGGACCCTCTATTCCGCTGCGGCGGGAGGCAGCACAGTCAGCCTTGCGCCGCTTACTTTAGAATATGCCGACTATGTTCAATGGCAGTCACGGATGTTGGATAGCCCGCAGGGCGAGCGCTTATGGTCTTATTGGCAAACGCAATTAGCGGGACATCTGCCGGTCCTGGACCTCTTCACGGACGTCCAACGCCCGCCGGGTTTGACTAATCAAGCGACGAGTTCGTATCGCTTTAAGCTCGACAAAGTATTAACGCAGAAACTCAAGGCACTTGGCCGTGAGCGCTCGGCCACTCTTTATATGGTCTTGTTAGCCGCGTTTCAGGTCTTGCTGTATCGCTACACCAGTCAGAACGAGATTCTCGTTGGTTCGCCGACCACAGGGCGAAACCGGGTCGAGTTCGCCGGATTGATCGGTTACTTCGCGAATCTTGTGGTCTTGCGCGCAGACTTCTCCGGGAGTCCAACGTTTGCAGGCTTTTTAGAACGGGTTCGGCAAATCGTGCTAGGCGCCCTGGAACATCAGGACTATCCGTTCTCCCTGTTAGTGAAGCGCTTACGCGCGGATCATGAAGTTAGCGTCACCCCGCTATTTCAAGCAGCTTTCGTAATGCAAAAGTCTGCTCTGCCGGAATTGGAAGAACTGGCTTCGTTTGCTATTGGCGAAGTGGGATCGCAACTTGAAATGGGCGCGCTAAGTTTTGAATCAGTGGCCTTGGAACAAGCGGATGCTCAATTCGACTTGAGTCTCATGGCAGCCGAATCCAACGGCGCCATTTCGGCCTCTTTGAAATACAACACGGCTCTGTACGATGGGGCGACGATTGAGCGGCTGGCAACTCACTTCCAAAACCTGGTGAAAGCCGTCGTGGCTGAACCGGAACAGTCCATCATCGCGCTGGGCCTCTTGTCTGCCTCCGAACGCCGCCAGATGCTCGTGGAATGGAATGACACGACGAGACGTTACCCACCCGACTTGATGATTCCGCAACTGTTTGAAGCCGGGGCCGCGCGCACGCCCGATGCCATTGCCGTTCGCTACGAAGACCAGCAGTTGAGTTATCGGGAACTGAACCAGAGAGCCAATCGATTGGCACATTACCTGCGAGACCTCGGAGTAGGAGCGGAAGTGCTGGTCGGACTATGCATGAACAGATCAGTTGAGATGATTGTCGCGCTGCTCGGCATTCTCAAAGCAGGAGGCGCGTATGTGCCCCTGGACCCGCAATATCCAGTGGCGCGATTGTCCCTGATAATTAAGGACACTGCGATGCCGGTGTTGCTTACCCAACAAGATCTACTCAACACGCTGCCGCGATCCGAAATACACGTTGTGTCAGTTGACTCTGATTGGCAAGCAATTTCGCAGCAGGATGACCAGAATCCGGCGCCTCATGCCACTTCACAAAATACAGCCTATGTCATCTACACGTCGGGCTCGACCGGCGACCCGAAGGGCGTGATGATTTCTCACGACGCGATTTGCAATCGCTTATTGTGGATGCAGGAGGCCTATCAGTTAAGCGCGAGTGATCGGGTCTTGCAAAAGACGCCTTACACCTTCGATGTGTCAGTGTGGGAGTTTTTCTGGCCGCTCCTAAACGGAGCCCAGTTGATTGTGACTCGACCCGGAGGTCATCAGGAGCCAGGTTATCTCGGCCGGTTGATATCGGAGGAGGGAATTACGGTGGTCCACTTTGTTCCTTCGATGCTCCAAGCGGTCCTGAATGAACCAGGCTTTGAGAAGTGCACTAGTCTGCGGCGGATCTTATGTAGTGGCGAGGCGCTGCCGTATATGTCGCAGCAGAAAGTCTTTGCCGCTTTGAAGACAGCGAATCTGCATAATCTGTATGGGCCCACCGAAGCCGCGGTGGATGTATCACACTGGACTTGCGAGCGAACAGGTAATTCGCGAATAGTCCCGATCGGCTATCCGATTGCGAATATGTGGCTTCACGTTTTGGATCAGCACCAGGAGCCCGTTCCTATCGGTGTTCCGGGCGAATTGCATATTGGCGGAGTCGGGCTGGCTCGCGGCTACTTAAATCGGCCTGATCTCACTGCCGAGAAGTTTATTCCTGACCCACATAGCTCTGTCGCCGGCGCGCGACTGTATGCAACGGGAGACCGGGCACGTTATCTCCGCAGCGGAGCGCTTGAGTTTTTGGGAAGGCTGGACCATCAAATCAAGCTGCGCGGCCAGCGCATTGAGACTGGTGAGATAGAAGCCGCGCTGGTCCAACACGGCTCGATTAGCGAGGCCGTAGTGACAACCACAGGAGACGCTTCAGGCGCCGAGCGACTGGTTGCTTACGTGGTGCTAAAAAGCGGGCTCACGGCCCCTGCCTTTGACTTGCGAAATCATCTAAAGCAGACGCTGCCAACCTATATGCTTCCGGCAGTATATGTAATGTTGGACAAGTTACCGTTGGGGCCAAACGGTAAGCTAAACCGTCAGGGCCTCCCCACCCTCGAAACTTCCCGACCCGAGTTGTTAACCAACCTGGTGGGGCCGCGTGACGAATTAGAGCGAGCTTTGACAAGTCTTTGGTGCAAAACCTTATGGGTTGACGAAATAGGTATTCACGACAACTTCTTTGAGTTGGGTGGACACTCGTTGCTGGCGACGCAGATGGTCACTCAAATGCAAGAGATCTTCCCGACTGAAGTGCCCCTCCTTACCCTATTCTTTCAAGATTCAACCGTGGCCGGGCTGGCGCAGGGGATTAAGCAATGCGTAGCAGATGAGAGAGAATTAGCAGAGATCACGCAAGCCATGCAGACGCTCGATGACCTAACGGATGAACAGGTTGGTGAAATGTTGCGTGAGCGCGAGGGCCTCGAGACCATGCTCAACCCCTAAACATTTCCCCCGTATCCACTTATCAGCCGTTGCCCCGCTTGGAATTGAGAGTTTTTAGCGATCGAAGTCCCTTAGATAAATTAAATGCGACCCGTCTTAACGAACTTTGGCACAACTGGTGATATTCAACCCTTCCTGGCACTAGGGGTTGAATTCAAACAGCATGGACACGAACCTGTGCTCGCGCTATCGCCATATTTTGGATCGCGCGTAAAAGATCTGGGGCTGGACTTCGTGGCTATCGGACCCGACTTGCAGAAAGTTCAAAGCGAAATCATCACAGCCGTGGTAACCAGACATATAGAGGTTGAGGAGTTGCGTCGACTATTCACCCCGCTAAGTTCAGCATTGCCCCAAATGTACGAAGAGTTACGAGAGGTCTGTTTAGAATCAGACGTTCTGGTTAGTGGTCCCACTCAAGCCGCCGCACGCATCGTCCACGAGACCACCGGAATTCCTTTTGCCTCCATTCAGCTCGATCACTATGGGGGCGGAGGAAGACCGGCGTTTCAGCAAGCAAGCGCATTGCTGATCAATCCCTTTCGCAAGAAGCTGGGCTTGTCCGCCCTCAGAAATCCGCTAATGAAAGATGCTAATTCCGCTCAACTAACTCTCTATGCAATGAGTCGTCACGTAATTCCTCGACCCCGTAACTGGCCCGTTCATTATCATATGACCGGATACTTTTTCCTTGATAGTAAAGACTGGCGGCCCGACGATGCTTTGGTTGGTTTTATCGACGATGGCGAACCTCCCTTCATAATTACGCTCGGAAGCACTTCCTACGAGAACATTGATGCCTTGAGCGATCTCATTCTACAGGCCGTTAATCGGGCGAATTGTCGTGCGATCGTCCAGCAGGGTTGGAGCGGATTGGGACTGAGGAAAGCATTGCCGTCAAATGTTCATGTAGTTGGTTATCTTCCGCACGATTGGCTTTTCCCGCGCGCTGCTTGTGTCGTCCATCATGGTGGAGTTGGAAGTGCTGCTTCAGTATTCCGTGCGGGAATTCCGAGCATCTTTATTACTCATGGGACGGCTCTCCGGGCAAAGTTCGCAGAGGAGTTAGGTTGCGCCGGACCATCCATATCAATATGGGAACTGACTGCCAAGCGCCTGGGTGAGGCAATGAGTCAAACACGCGACAATCCGGCCTTCTATCATGCCGCTTCCGTTCTCGGTGAGAAGATTCAAAACGAGCACGGGGTAAAGAACGCCCGAAATCTGATTGAAGACCTAGTTAGCGGCGCGGCCCCAGTTTTAGGCTAAGTGCGTCCCGCGAAAAGCCCAGGGCATGCTTGCGTGCGAAATGCCCGCTCTTGGTGCGACGATATAGCGGCCTCATATTGCCCTTCCACGTTGACCAATGCTGCTTTCACGAGGTCCCAATAGTTATGTCAATCGCTAACCAGCTTCCTAAACAATTAACGCTGGCGGTACCTTGCCCAGTGGCTGCCGAGGACGATGGGTATCAGGCTTTCATGAGGAGGCTCAAAGTCTTTGCGTCGACAGATGTCATTGCTCAAATCCTGGTTCTCCACGAAGGACCAACACCATACCTCGCCATAGCCGATGCTCTAGCTGAGAAAATCAGCTTCATTCGAGTGGATTCGTGGTTCTCTGGAAAAACTATCGAGTGCATGCTGGAAGCCTCCACGGAAGACATTATTCTGATAATGACTCGCACCAGCTCCATTGAAATCAGCGAACGATCTTTGCGGGAACTGCTCACGACTGCCGGCGACCGGGGCGTAGGCTTTATCTATTCCGACTACAGGCAAATTCGTGGCAGCGAGATGAGTGATCAGATGACGCTTAACTATCAATCAGGAAGCATCCGCGAATCGTTTGATTTCGGAGCGGTTGTATACATTTCAAAGCAAGCAGCCGATGCCGCACGCGACAAATACGGACGGGTCGAAGCTTCGTTGCGCTGGGCCGGTCTCTACGATCTGCGCCTAAAGATCTCAACCGACTTTTCGCTCAAGAGGATTCCGGAGTCTCTATACGTGAAAACCGTCGCTCAGCCCCAGGTGAGAGGGGCCGCGGCGAGCGCCGATATCACTCTGGGTGGGCTTGATTCAAGAAATCCTGATCACGAGTGCGAAGTGGAAAGGGTGTCAACAGCGCATCTGCTTAGAATCGGCGCGTACCTTGAGTCGACCTTTTCCGCCATTCCAGTCGTCCGGGAAAAGTTTCCTGTGACTGCCAGTATCGTCATCCCGGTCCGCAACCGGGAGAGAACTATTGAGCAGGCGGTGCGCAGCGCCCTCAGCCAGGTGGCATCGTTTTCCTATAATGTGATTGTGGTGGACCATCACTCGACCGATCATACTATGGAGATCCTCCGAGCATTGGCTATCGGGCAAGATCAGTTAATCCTCAAGGTGGCTAGCCGCCCGGACTTGGGCATAGGTGGTCTCTGGAACGAGGCCGTCAACTCACCTGAGTGCGGACTCTACGCGCTGCAGTTGGACTCTGACGACGTTTACGCGAGCACAGAAACGCTGGAGAAAATGGTTTCGAAGTTTTGGGAGCCGGCGCTCGCCGGCAATGGCCCTCGCCCCAGCATGACGTGTCCGCGCTATGCAATGACTATTGGCTCGTTCGTCAAGGTCGATGTTCATTTGCAAATTCTATCGAGTGGCCCCTTCAAGCAGCGCCAGTGGCCCGCTGACAATGGGCGCAACGGTGCGCTGAGAGTGGACAGCCCGGGCGCGCCAAGGGCTTTTTATGTTCCAGTGTTGCGGCGCCTGGGGTTTCCGAATGTGAGCTTCGGCGAGGACTACGCGATCTATTTGCGAATCGGCCGTGAGTACGAAGTGGGACGGATCTCAGAGGCCGTATATCTTGCTCGAGAATGGGAAGGCAATTCCGTCAGATCGCTACCGCTGGGAAATTTCAAAAGCGTGAACGTCAAGGATTTGATTCCAAAAGGAACGCTAAGCGAAGAGGACTTTCTCTTTCTGATGAAACCCATTTTGCTTCCCCTGGTTGCTGCCAGCAAGAATCGGTATCACGAATATAAGGATTGGCTCCGCACGGTTGAGATAGATGCGAGAAAAGAGATCCGGAAATCGGGTGTGCGAATTCACGATTTCCATTAGCACAATACCGCCGCACGTTTACGCGCTTCAAGGCGACGCTGGAACGGGAGCCAATGACCCAACAACTGTTTTCCAGCATCCGCTCGCGGCCTCGGAAATAGGCACACGACCGACAAGTGGTTGCTCTGCGAAAAGATGACAGCTCAATCGCTAGAACAGCCCTGCAGGGATAGAGTTTGAGCCGTCAAATCCCGTCCATAGATCGCGAAGTTCACCTGGTTACGCGCCACTCTCTCAAATCTCAAAACCGAAATCGTCACCAATTAAGACTATGAGATCAACTAGCGAAGGCGTCTTGTCTGTCGTCGGAAATACACCGCTGGTGCTGTTGCAGCGAACCTACGAGCGAACCGGTTCCAGGCTTTATGCAAAGCTGGAAGGGCTGAATCCGGGGGGCAGCATCAAGGATCGGACGGCCATCAGCATTCTCAAGCACGGCATCGAAACCGGGGCCATACACCCCTGGACCGTAGTTATCGAGTCGAGTTCCGGGAACATGGGCATTGGTCTGGCCCAAGCCTGCGCTTTTCTCAAACTGCGCTTCATCTGTGTGGTTGATCCGAAGACACTGTCGCAGAACATAAATATTCTCAGAACATATGGCGCGGAGATAGACCTCGTATCGCAGCCGGATCGAGAAAGCGGAGAGTATTTGCCGGCGCGGATTCGACGAGTGCGGGATCTAATGACCAGTGTTGAGCACGGATTCTGGTCTGCTCAGTATTCAAATATCTATAACGCTCAGGCGCATCATGAAACCATGCGAGAAATAATCGCGGCACTCGACACGGATCTTGATTATCTCTTCTGTTCAACCAGTACCTGCGGCACACTCAGAGGGTGTGCCGGGTATATTCGCGAGCACAAATTAAGGACCAAGTGTATTGCCGTCGATGCCTTAGGCAGCGCAATCTTTGGCGGGGGCAAAGCGAAGCGACTCATTCCGGGACACGGGGCCGCCGTCATTCCGCCGCTGTTTCAAGCCAATCTGGCTGAGCGGTTCCTGCATGTTTCTGATCTTGATTGCATTATCGGCTGCCGCCGTTTAGTGCGCGAGGAGGCCATTCTCGCGGGCGGGTCTTCCGGAGGTGTTTTCATTGCCGCCGAGAAAGCGGAGAATTTCATTGAACCCGGTTCTACCTGTGTAGCTATCTTTCCAGATCGCGGCGAGCGTTATCTGAACACGATCTATTCTGATACGTGGGTGCGAGAGCATTTTGGTGACGTCGAGAATGGGTGGCTTCAGGCCGTCCCACCAAATCGAGAATTGGAATTTGTTAGCGCATGAATGTCCATTCGTTGAACCGTCCATAGTTTCCTAATTTCAAAGCCCCTGAATCAAACGCTGACTATCAGTACGGCTGTGCGATCCAGATGCGCGGCAGTGTTTGACTGGTCGAAACGCAAACTCAATTCACATTTTGGTCTATGAACTCAAATGGGTCCGAGACCCGAGGCCGATCGCCGGGCCAACCGGCAGCCGGAGCCATGTCGCTCATTAGACCGCCAGCCATTAATCAACTCGAAAAAGAAATCCCCGAAGTGAATTATCGATTCGAGTGGGAAAGAACCAGATATGAGCAATGATGAATTATTGGTTATCAAGGGTGATGAGGTCCGGGCACTGCTCGAGGGGCAGGAGCGCCAGCTGATGCAACTTGTTCAGTCAGCCTATCTCTCCCATTTTAACGGCGAGAGCTCGTTGCCCCCGTCCACCTTCCTGTCCTTTCCACACGAGCCGCGAAATAGAGTTATTGCGCTGCCGGCTTATCTTGGTGGGAGATTCAACATTGCCGGCATCAAATGGATATCTTCCTTTCCAGGCAATCACGTGTTTGGCCTCGACAGAGCGGCGGCCGTGGTCATCTTAAATTCCGTAGAAACGGGGCGGGCGAACGCTGTCATCGAGGCGTCAGTTATCAGCGCCAAGCGGACCGCAGCCAGCGCGGCCCTGGCGGCGAAATATTTACAAGGAGAACACCGGGCCGAGCGTGCCGGCATGATTGGGTGCGGACCGATCAATTTTGAGATTGCAAGATTCCTGCTGGTGGCGTGTCCTGAAATAACGACCTTCTGCATATTTGATAGTTTTGGCGACAAAGCCCTCTGGTTTAAGGATAAGTGTGCCGAGCTCTCACCTGATGTTAAAGTCGTAATAGCCGGTAGTGCGGCGGAAGTATTAGAGACCTGTGCGCTGGTGAGCATCGCTACCAACGCCGGCGATCCGCACATTCTCGCGCCGAGCAACATACAACCCGGCAGCACGCTGTTGCATGTCTCTCTTCGAGACCTCTCACCCGAAGTCATTTTGTCGTGCGACAACATCGTGGATGACATAGACCACGTCTGCCGCGCCCAGACATCGCTGCATCTGACTGAACAATTGGTTGGTCATCGGGAGTTCATCCGCTGCACGTTGGCGGAAGTTCTGGGTGGCACGGCTAACGCGAGAAGGAAAGCCGAGCTGCCTGTTGTATTCAGTCCTTTCGGTTTGGGCGTGCTCGATCTTGCCGTCAGTGAAATGGTTTACGCGCGCGCTGGCAACCGAAAGGTAGGCACAATTATTAGTTCGTTTCAGCCTGAGCCCTGGAATCAAAAAACGCAGGGAACTGTAGCTTCTTGAATTCCAGAGACGACGGCACTACCCCTCAATTCATCAACCGTCAAACTTAAAGGAGAAAACATGGACAGAGATGAGAAGGAAGACACCACCATCTATAAGGCAGTCGTCAATCACGAGGAGCAATATTCCATTTGGCCGGCCCATCGTGAGAATCCGCTGGGCTGGAATGATGCCGGTAAAACCGGACTCAAAGACGAATGTCTGGCCTACATTAAGGAGGTTTGGACGGACATGCGGCCGCTGAGTCTGAGAAAGAAAATGGAAGAGACTGCGGCCGCGAACTGATGTCATGCCCAGACCGCGGGTGGACTGCGGCTGGAATCCGGAACGCCGTGCGCGGAATGTGGGCTGTCGATCTTGAAGACGGCCTACCTGCGCGAGTTCTGGATTGATGAAGTGAAGTGCCATGTTGGGGTAAACGTAACTTCACGACTCAAGCGAGACGGAGAATCATGGACGCGATAATAGAAGAACGCCGGGCGCTAATAGACGCTCTTGATGACGAATTGGTTCGCCTTCTCAACCGGCGAGCGCAGCTAGCTGTGGAAGTTGGCGGACTCAAAAGACGCGATGCCACTCCGATGCGTGACTCAGAGCGCGAACGTCAGGTCTTGACGCGGATCCGGCGAGCGAATACTGGACCATTTAACGACGATGCCATGACCCGGATCTTCCAATGCATCATCGACGAATCACGAAGCATGGAAGAGAGCATAGCGCAAACATCACCCGAACAAACGGTAAGACCGCAGATTCCAAAAGTTCCTGAACTCGCGTCTGAAATCGATTATTCAAAAGCCTAGAAAAGACAATCAATTATTCGGCGCGGTCTGTTAATGAGATTGAGGGCCGATGCTGGGGCCTCCTGATTTTGCTGTTGAGGTTAGATAAGAGAATGAATAAGCCTCAGTGGAAACGCGTCACAGTCGTTGGCTGTGGATTGATTGGAGCCTCTTTTGCGCAAGCCCTCAGAAAGAGTGGAGATTGCCGGCAAATAGCCGGGTGGGACTCATCCAGCTCGGTTCTGAATGAAGCACTCGAGCGGGGCATCGTCGACGAAGCAGACCAGTCGTCCGCCATCGGCACTTCGTCCGACCTGCTCTATCTATCTATGCCGGTGGGAGAAATAATCAAATTCCTACGAGAACGGGGTGGGCGCATCGCGCCCGGCGCGCTCGTAACCGACACGGGAAGCACGAAGGTAAAGGTTTGTCGCGCCGCTCAGGCTTATCTTTCGGAAAGGGTGCGCTTCATTGGCGGTCATCCCATCGCCGGCGGCCAGCAAAGCGGTCTCGCGCACGCTCGCGGTGACCTCTTCGAAAACGCGCCGTATGTGCTGACTATCGGAGGGCGACGAGAGCCGAGTAAAGGTTCGATCGCGCTGAGAAAAACACTCGAATTGCTGGGCGCGCGCGTAATCTTCATGACGGCTGCAGAGCATGATCGGACCCTGGCCCTGCTTAGCCATTTGCCACAACTAATGTCCAGCACGCTGGCTGCGATCGTTGAAGGACGCTGCGATGCCGAAACGCTTCTCGGGGTGGCCGGAACCGGCTATCGAGACATGACCAGACTGGCCGGCAGTAGTTGGTCTATGTGGAGAGATATTTTGGCGACTGCGCCGCGCCCCATCGCGAAAGCTCTGGATGAAATGATCGAAAAACTGACGGCCGTGCGTGATGAACTGCATGAGCAGACGAACCTCGGGGGTGTAGCTTTACCCATCTCACGGAAGTTATTCGACCGGTCTCAACAAAAAAGGCGGGAGTAACACGTTAAGGGAACGATATTATGATTCTCATACTCAAACCTAGAATTAGTCCTAGCGACGATGACGACTATCAGCAGTTGATGAGGTACCTTCACAACCTTTCTGACATTGAGTGTCGGGTGCACCGGGAAGAAGGGGAATACCGGAACTTGACCGAGATTCATTTGATCGGGAGTACGGCCCAGCTCTCTCTCGATGATGTAAGGGCAATGCCAGGCGTCGAGAGTGTCGTCCGTATCTCAGAGAAATACCGCATCCTGGGGCGGCACAAGGACGATAATCGGTCGTCGTACTTTGACTACAACGGGGTCCGTTTCGGCCAGGATACGCTCAACATGTTTGCGGGCCTCTGTGCGGTGGACACTCCCAAGCACGTTGAACTAGTGATGAAAGCGCTCAGCGAAAACGGACAGGTGTGCACGCGAATGGGAGCATACAAGCCGCGCACTAGTCCGTATGCATTTCAGGGTCATGGCAGATCATGCTTGCCGTATGTCTTTGAGTTGGCAGGCAAATACGGGATCAAAGTCATTAGCATGGAGACGACCCACGAATCCCATGTCAACGAGATTCACGAGGCCTTGCATCAAACGGGCTACCCGACCGGTGTCATGCTGCAAATCGGGACCCGCAATACACAGAATTTTGAGTTGCTCAAGATTGTGGGACGCCAGCAGACCCATCCGGTGCTGCTCAAGCGCGGCTACGGGATAACGCTGGACGAATCGCTCCACGCCGCGGAATACCTCGCTAGCGAGGGAAATCACAAAGTTGTCTTCGGTCTGCGGGGGATGAAGTCGAATTTTGGCGAGCCGCATCGCAATCTCGCGGACTTCGCGCACATCCCGGTAGTGCGTCGTCTCACCCGCATGCCGGTATGCATAGATCCGTCCCACGCGATTGGTTCGCTTGAAAAAGGGCCGGAAGGAATCCTGGATCTAATGCACGCCATGGCGCAGGGAATAATCGCGGGCGCCAACATGGTCTTGCTGGATGTTCACCCCGTGCCGAGCCAAGCCCTCGTGGACGGTCCGCAGGCGCTGCCGATTAATCTGCTTCCACAGTTTCTCGAAGATGCTCAGCTCGTACACGAGACTTATCAAAAACGCGTTGATTTAGCGCGGCAATACACGTCTGATCTAGTCGAAGAGGTTGAGGCGATGACTGTCTGAAACGGGCGCGTCGCCTGAGTCTCAACTTGGGCCCCGCGTATCCGCTTCAGCCTAACCCTTCCTGCTGATCGCTTCATCGAGTCGGGCGTCGATATCAGTTCGACTGCTTGAAGGCATCTCAGTGGCCCGTTTTGTTTGGATGAACTATGGACGAAACAGAAATCACGGTCACTTCCGCAAATCAGCCGCGTGAAGTCAGTTTCTTTTGCGGGACAATATGAAATAGGTCCAACAAGAAATCTCCGAGTCCGGTAAGAAAAGTGACAGTGTTGACGGTGGCAGATTACAAAGGAGCAGAGCCATTTTTGCATACCAATCTGTCTGGTAGAGACCACAGAATATTGATGCGCCGCGCGGAAGAAGACATTTACCAGGCAGAGGTTGAGGGCATTCTCAGAGGCAAAGCGTTTTGGGTGACGGTTTCTGCAAGTACCCAACGATACGATCATCTCACATTGAGTAAGCGAACCGGAGGAAGCATTTTTGTTAACGTGACGGAGTAACGAGGCTTAACAAGCTCTGAAAAATGCGCCATTCGGCACCAATATTATTAAGCAAGACCGCGCTCAACCGCGGTCTTTCGCATTTTACGGGGTTGGGAGGTTTTTGATTTACGCCGTGTGCGCCCTGAGCAAACGTTCTAGTGTCCGATTAGTGACCAACTGTGCGCCGAAAGTTGACTCTGCGGACTCAGTGTAGAAAGCGAGAGATCGATTAAGGCGCAGTGCTTTCAATTCTCGTGAGTAAGACGAGAGAAGGGAATTAGCTCATCTAACCCCCTTCGGCACCAACGCCATTTGCAAAAGACCGCGCTGTCGCGCGGTCTTTCGCTTCTTCTTGTGTTTCTTGCGCGGTTCTGATTTACACTTTCTACACTCCGGTCAAAAACGAGCACTTGGCCTTGGCACGTACCTGATGAGGATTGTCGCCTCATCGACCGCATTTATCCTGCGGGCAAAAAGAGGCCAATACATGTCTCCAGTGTAGCGCTAACTAGCTTAGGCACAGAACGTAGAGACGATAGGCCCAATTACTGAGCGAATGGAGCACTAACCGGAGGCCGAGTGTTGGAATCCCAGGACGGGTGCGACCAACGGTGTGTGCGAAAGACCGCGCTGTCGCGCGGCCTTTCGCATTGTGTTGCGTTTCTTGCAGCGTTCTAATCTACTAGCTCCGTAGAATTTGAGAACCATAGACGTAAGAGAGGTCTTCCGCGGTCTCACATTGATAACTGTTTCTTTACGCATGGCGGCAAGACATCATGCAGTTAGTATTGACTTAGCGTGGAACCAGGTATAGTGTTTCACTGCTTCGAGACTCGTGTCGACCCTCAAAACTTGGCCTCGCCAGACTCTTCCTGTAGCAGTGTTTCTAGGTTGACCGACTCTCGATGTAAGCCGCATTGGCCGACCTGTTCGTGAGGAAAACTGCCATGGAGAGCGTCAGGGAATGCCCGAATGCCTCGACGACGATGTTAGATTGTCGGTCGACCCAGGGATTGGCTCAAATTGTCTCGAAGACGCTTCTCGTCAAGAGCGATCAGCGGACCGATTTAATCAATCTTAGCGACGAGATCCGTCGCTTTGTTGAGATGTCTGGGATCGAGGATGGCTATGTTCAGATCTCGTCGTTACACACTACGGCTGGATTATTTATCAACGAGTGGCAGGATGCCCTGCTGGCAGACTTTAAGGTGACGCTCGATCGTCTGGTTCCGCTGACGCTCTACTACAAACACAACGACCCGGACTATTCCGATTGTGATCGGAAGAATGCTCATTCCCATTTACGAAATGCCATAGTCGGGCACAGCCTTACGATACCCATAGCTCAGAGTGCGCTGGTTTTAGGTCGTTGGCAACATGTGATCATGGCTGAATTTGACGGGCCAAACGAACGGCGACTTTTTTTGCAGGCGCTCGGCATCCTGGGTTGACATATTGAACGGCACGCTGACAGGCCTATGCGGTCGGTACATTATCCCCGCAAGCTATTTTTGCATTCCGATGAGCACGATTCAAGACTCACAGCGAAATGTAATGAGGCGAGGAATTGCCATGGCACCAGAGGTTCACTTATCTCTGGTGGCGGACTATCACAGCGACCTCGTCGAAAGGATTCGCAAACAAGGCCGCACGCTAACAGCCGGTCGGCTGACTTTCCGGCTCGCTGAAGAGTTTGGCTTCTGCTATGGAGTTAAGAACGCTTTGAATTTAGCTTACGAAACGCGCCGCAGGTTTCCTGGGCGCAGGATATTTCTCGTTAGCGAGATCTTGCACAGCCCCACAATCAATCAACGCCTAAGCGAGATGGGCGTTCGCACACTGAACTCCTCGCTGCCCGTTGCTGACAAATTTGCCTCGATAGGCCCCGACGATGTTGTTCTGATACCGGCATTTGGGGCGACGATAAGCGAGTATCAAGCGCTGCGGGAAAAAGGTTGTCTGGTTGTTGATACTACGTGCGGTTCGGTAGTAGCGGTCTGGAAGCGCGTTGAGCGCTACGCCCGCGAAGGTTTCACGGCCGTCATCCACGGGAAGTATTCTCACGAAGAGACGCGGGCAACCAGTTCGCAGGCTTTGAAATATGAAAACGGCAAGTACTTGATCGTACTGGACCTCGCCGAGAGCAAGTGGGTCTGCAACTACATCGTAAGCGGAGGTGACCAGAAAGAATTTCTTGAAAGGTTTGGGAAGGCCTGTTCTCCGCAGTTCGATCCGGATCGCGACCTGGGCCGAATCGGGCTCGCTAATCAGACTACCATGCTCAGCCGAGAGTCTTTGGAAATCGCAGAAATGTTCCGTGAGGCGATTCAATTGCGATATGGAAATCCAGCACTGGCCGATCGATTTCGTCATTTCGATACCATTTGCAACGCAACCCAGGAGCGCCAGGATGCGGTCACAAAGCTTTTGCAGGAAGGAATCGATTTAGCGATCGTTGTCGGCGGCTACAAGAGCAGCAACTCCACTCATCTGAGCGAGATTTCAAACTCGTGTAAGCCGACTTACCATATAGAAGGAGCAAACTGTGTGCTCTCTGCAACGCGCATACTTCACAAGGTTGTGGGCCAGGAGCACGAAATGACGACCGATAACTGGTTGCCTGCAAGCAACGTGGTAATAGGTATCACCGCTGGTGCTTCAACGCCGTCGCGAGTTGTTGGAGAAGTCATCGATCGGGTCATAACTTGCTGCGCCCAGTCTTAACGGTACTATGCTGGCACGATCCAGGGCAGGTTTGAGTAGCGTTCGTCATGGCATCAATCACTGACAGAATAGCGAGTAACAATGGGAACGGAGCTTCACCAAATGGGCGCCCGGCGAACATCAGTCAGGCGGGCCGGCTTTTTACTACGACTCTGTCCAAATACAGAAACATCATCGTTGAAGAGATTCGTCGCCTTATTTCGGAGAAGGCCTTTCGGCGTACGCTGGCAAGTCGGATGGCCGAGTACCCGTTGCGCTTGGGTAAGGGTCTGCGGCCTTCGCTCTGTCTGGCAACTTGTCAGGCCTACGGAGGGAAATTAGAACATGCGCTTAATTCTGCCGTTGCCCTGGAATTGTTCCACAATGCTTTTCTCGTGCATGACGATATCGAAGATGAATCCATACATCGGCGCGGCGAGCTTACCATCAATAGAAAATATGGATCGGCCATTGCGATTAACATCGGCGACGCCCTGAGCGTGCTCTCGCTGACGCCGCTTTTGAAGAACCTGGAAATCGTCGGCCTGGAAAAGAGCCTGCGAATCTTCAGAGAAATCGAGCAAATGACCCGACAATCGGTGGATGGCCAGGCCATGGAATTAGAGTGGGTGAAGAAAAAGTATTGGAACATCTCGGAACGAAGTTATTATCTGATGACGAACAAGAAGACTTGCTGGTACACGTGCGTGGCGCCTTTTCGAATTGGCGCGATCATCGGCGGCAACGGCGAGGTGGATTTGGACTTCTTTAATCGACTCGGATTCTACATGGGTGTAGCCTTTCAGGTACAAGATGACATTCTCAATCTGGTAGGGGAAGAAAAATTGTACGGCAAGGAGCGGGCAGGCGACATTTGGGAAGGTAAGAGGACGATCATGCTTATCAACCTGCTACAGCGCAGCTCGGCCAGAGAGCGCAGCAAGCTGGAACGCATACTCTCCAAATCCCGCACCGACAAAACCGCCGATGAAGTCGAATACACGCTGGAGCTGATGCGGCGTTATGATTGTATTGACCGGGGCCGCGTGGTCTCGAAAGGTTTTGCCACTAAAGCAAAACGTCTCTTCGAGCGCGAAGCAGGCAAATGGCCTGAAACTTCGCACAAACGCTTCTTGAAGGACGCAATTGATTATGTGATCTACCGGGAGCTGTGAACATGAAGCTGCCACTCTCAAAGGAGGTTAGCAATGGGGTCACCAAAGATTCCAACGAATTACACTATCGGATTTAATCTCAACACCGTTGACTGCTTCGACTTTTGTATTAAGGAATTGCCGGTCATCCATCTCGCGATAGATCAGATTCCCTTGATTCAAACCGATAGTAAGATTGATGCAAAAACGGATAGTAAGATTGACGCGAAGACCGACAGCGTAATCCGTATCAAGGAACTGCCTCAGATCGATTTGCAATTCGGGGTGAGGCCCACAAAAGTCCATTTGCCGATGCATACGACGTTTGGTCTGTGCGTTTTAGGTGTACAAGTCCTGTGCTTCGATATCTGCGGAGAGAACATGGTCATAATTGAAGACTACAAACCTCTTGCGACGGAGAAGTGCGACTGAGTTCGGACCTTCTCTTTGTATCTGATCGGCCGAGAGGGAGGTAATTTACGATGGACAGTAAAGTGACGCCAGAAGAAACAAATTGCAGCCTCGGATCAGGGCCTTTCGTCTTTAGCGGCAGACCTCCCTACATCCAGGGAGTTGTAAATCTCATCAACAGGTCCGCGGAAAAAATTAAGGTCCGGTCGATCGTGATAGAGGGTGCCGGGATCGAACCTTACCGGACTGGACTATTGCCTCAACCAGAAAAACAAAAGCTCGCAGAACGGGCGCGTGATTCGCTACAGGTAAAGCTTGCAGGTCGGGTAGACCCGTACGATAACGTAAACGTTTATGCCCAACTCACCGTCGCTAAGTTTACACCACCTGGTGAATACAAGGCGCAGGTGCGTTTTGGTCAGCAGCAGGTGCCGGCACTAATCTTTGTTCTAGAGAACGACAATCTGCGCCTTACTCCCGATGAAATAAAGATCGTGGCAGCGCCGGGTGAGCGGGTCACCAGATCCATCTATATAACTAACGAAGGGAACGTGCCATTCAGCACGCGTAAGGCTGCGTTCGCACCTTTGCAAGCGTTAGATATGCTTCACGAATCCCTTGCCATTGCCTTGAATGAAGCCGGTCATGCGGGTCATGCGAAGTTCTTGGATCGGTTCGTCGAGCGACTTGCCGACAACGAAGTGCAACCGGCAAAGGTAAAGATCGATCTCAAAGAAGAAAACATTGCTCCGGGTGAAACCAAATGCGTCGAAATAACGATTCAGCTCCCAGCTGACATAAAAAGGAAACGAACCTACACCAGCACAATCAGCTTCGGAAATGAGACTTTGTCGGTGGAGGTTGAAGTAAATGGCCGGGATAAGAAAACGAATGGGAGGACACGATGAGTCAAGGAAATGTTAGGTCTCGGGAGAACACCGAACTTCAAGACACACTGCTTAGGCTGATCGACTTTGGGCCAAAGCTCATGTCGTTGTCCGCAGAGAGCAGCCGATCCTTCGCGAAAGAGGCTGCTGGCCTTCTACCAACCGTTAGTTTGCCAAAACTTCACATCGGCCTGCCGCGCTGCAACTGTCCGTCGTGCGCCATTCCCGAGACAGAATGTCCGCCTCGCTGCGTTTGCGACCTTGAGTGGGAGGCTTGCCCCGGGGAAAAATTGCAGGCGACTATTACGGTGAGGAACACGTCTTCGACTACCCGGCTGTTTCATTTCAGCTCGACCGTATTCCAGGGACCGGGTAATCCTAATGTGCCGTTGTCTTTGTCACCCACCAGTGCCAACCTGGCGCCGAACCAGGCAATCACCATCGCCGTAAGTTTTGGAGTCGGCGCGAATTTCCAACCGGGCCAGGCGTATCACGCCGAGGTCCTAATCACTGGGGCCTATGAGCAGTGTGTGGATGTCATCCTGCGCGTCCGTGCGGCAACGCAACCTCATTGCGACGTCGAACAGGGCGACATTCCCAAACGCATTCATGCTCATCAGTGGTACCATCATTTTCAGTGCGAAGAACCCTGCTTCCATCCGCCGCAACATCCAGGCACGGTGGATTCGACGGTCGGCGTGACCTCGGCTCGCGAAGGATAGACCATCGAAAGACCAGACTTTGATAGAGGGCGCTTATGGCATCGACGAATGCATCCGAACCAACGAGTACGCGGGCGGCGCTTGAGGAATTGCGAGCGTTGCTGGGCAAGAACATTCAGGGCAATGTGCGACTCTTCAACCGGATTGCGACGCTGGCTCAACAGGCTAGCAAAGAGCTGAGCGCTGATCCGGGCAGCCGCAATTTGCCGAAAGGTAATGAACTGCTCTCGCGCTGGCTCGAACTGAATCTGAGTTACTACTCGCTTCTATCTGAGCATGGCCTCGCGCTCTTTGACGATCTCGTGACCGCTGCTGAGAACACGCTCGGGCTGAAGACAACGGCAGCGGCCGAACCTGCAAAGGCGCCGCACGCTCGGCTCGAAATAAATCAGAGTGGCCGCGTAGGAGAGACGCTGGTCGCTCCTTTTGTTATCGAGAACCAACACCCGAGTTCTCTCGAGGCCTCGTTCCGGGCCAGCGATTTGGTTTCACTGAAAGGCGATACGGTTTCTGCGGACTGTATTAAGTTCGAGCCGCAAACGCTCACTCTGCAGCCAAAGGAACAAGCGATTGTTAAGTCAATAGTGACTATTACTAGTGATTTCGAAGTCGGAGAAACCTACGCGACCACCATCAACGTCATAGGCTTTCAGGCAAGGGAAATACTCTTTCTAATTACGATTCTTCCGGAACTGAAAGCGGACAAATCCTCTCGTAGAGCCGGCAGCAAGACGAAATCCCGCGCCGCGCGACCTAAAACATCAAGAAAGAATTTGCCGAAATAGCACCAATTCCTTCCGAAGGATAGGATTCGTTAGGATTCACGCTGGCCTGGATTAATGCGTTTGTCGATGATGTCCTAAAAGCATGCCAAAGCCCAAGCCCAAGAACATTCCGCACATGATCATCGCGGAGAGTGCGGCCAACGATCTCTACTTCATGCTGGACGGCTTGATGACTGGAGGGTCGCTGCTGGCTCGGCAAGCGCTCGAAGATATTAAGGAAGAAGGGAAGGAGTTTGAGCAAAAAGCGTCAGGTCGAGAATTCAAAAACGTAATCGCTGGTGGACTCTTTCGGGATAATGAAAAAACTGAGCGCTTCCTCGCCAGAGTCGAAGCGCTCTTGAAGCAGGAGCCTCGGCTAATGGCGACGGCTGATGTGTTCTCAAAATACCTGAGTGACATGAGAGCATTCGGTCAGCAGTCATCAACCTCTCTCGCCGAAAAGTCCAAGGTTCGGGCCACCAGTAATACGGCGAGTGCGCAGGCGGACGACTTGATTTATTATCTGCTCGGCCTCTTTTCACTGGTATCGACCGCGCTGATTTCCTCAGAAGTGTCGGACCCGTCGCGTCCGAGAGTTGATCCCACGGAAGACGTCGCCAGGCCCAAACAGCTCAAACAAACCAGGGCCAAGCCCCAACGCGGCACCATTCAGAGATCGAGGTCTCGCTTGCTGCGTTGACGCGGCCGAAGATATGAAGGTTAGACTCGTCGATCAAATCAAGCGCGATGATGCGCTAAATCTCGCCAGGCCTCAGACAACCGATCTTGCTCGTTTTAGTGAGTGGCATCATTTTAACTTTACTGATGACCAGCACGGGCTGTACGGAATTCTCAACCTCGCATTGTCTGGAAACGTGCAAAATGGAGAGGAGGCGCGCGGCGGTGTATCGCTGGTCGTGTACGACTGGCGGAAAGGTTGGCACGGCACGGTGAATCTGTATCCGCTAAAGGACGCAGGCTTCGTCGCTGGTCGCGTTGATCTGCGGATCGGCAAAAACTCAGTGAAATTCAGAGATGGCAGCTACCAGGTCAAGGCGGCGATGAAGGATCGCTCGGTTGAATTGAACGCAAGCTTTGTCCCCACGGCGACGCCGGTCAGGCTTGATAATATCGGGAGTCGGGTTAGCACGTTTCTAGCTCCGAGGATGACGGTCGAAGGACAGCTTTCAATCAATGGGGTTGATTACTCTCTTAAGAAAGCGGCCGGGTATCATGATCATAATTGGGGCTACTGGGATTGGGGCCAGGACATTGGTTGGGATTGGGGCTTCATTCTCCAAGACAAATCACTGAAGAAAGAGTCCCTTAACTCTCCGATTTCGATTGTTTTTGGCAGAGTTACAGACGCTCATCACAAAGCGAAATCCGATCTGGTTCTCATAGTGTGGGTGGCAGACAAATTCCGGCAGGCCTACATGGATAAGGCCGTGTCGATACAGTATTCCGGGGAGTTGCAGGGCGTGCGCATCCCAAGAATACCCGGGCCAATGGACATTCTCGATCCTCGTTGTCCTACCGGCATACCCAAGCAGGTGAGAATATTAGTAGAGGAAGACGACGACCGTTTGACCATGGTCCTGGACGTGGAAGGCGCTACACAATTCTTGATCCCGCACCCGGTCTGGAAGGCAGTAACCACTATTACTGAAATGGTGGGAACATATACAGTGCGAGGAAGAATCTGTGGGCATCCCGTTGATTTCAGCTTCAGGGGGTTTGCCGAGCTTGCGGGGTAACCCGCTTCCGGAAGGTTTTAAGTGAGCAATCGTCATTCAACTGCCTCTTTTCTCCGTGTGGCATTCGTTGTCCTGAAGAAGGAACATCCGCCAGTCTACGGGCGCCTGGTTGCGGAACTCGATCAGGCAACTACAAACTTCCGGGTTGGCGATGAGAGGTTTCGGATAGTGGTGGTTATGCGTGACGTGAAGATCATTTCGGGACGATGGAGCATGAGCGCCAAAGCCGAGGGGCAAATCGGCGTGCGTGACCTCTTCCGGTTAATAGATGGCACCTCGACAGTTTCAAGTCTGGTCAATTCAGAGCGCCTCAAAATCAGAGGTGATTCTGAGACCCTTCTGAGACTCGACTTGGTGATAAGGCTCTTTCTCGAAGCATCGCTTAAGTCCACAACTCTACAAAACCACTTCGAGGACTACCGTCGCTGGGCTTCTGCATTGCCCGAAGGAGTCTTAGGTCACCCCTAACTTCCGGAATTGACCACCGACGAGAAGTCCTTTCTCTCTTTGTCCGAAACAATCAAACAGGTTTTTGGTGTCTATTTGGTGTCTACTATTGGAGTCACATCTGAGTCACAAAAGAATCCGGTTAGTACGAACGGTGTGAATAGTGCGATCTCTGAGCAGCAATTCTTATTGACTAAGTCACGCGCCTGTAATATCGTGCGCCCAACCTCGCGACTAGTGAATAGTAAACCTGAAGTCCTGGAAGCTTTCACTGGGCTACTTCCAGATTTATTTCCATTGCGATCGAATCGTTGTTCGCTTTGCAAGAGTCCCCAACAGAGACAAATCACTCCGGGAGGTTCTCATGACTTTACTTAGAACATGGTGCCTGTGTAAGTATCCCGCGTTTATGTCCACCCACAAGTAGAGACTTCCGGGTTTTGGGTTAATAGATATTCCCTGGGTGTCATGTCGCCCAGAGAGTCGTGTGGCCGTTCCTCGTTGTACTCCTTGAGCCACAGTTCGGTTTGTTCACGCACCTCATTCAAAGTCTGGAACACATACATGTCGAGCACCGCCTGGCGGTAGCTGCGATTGAATCTTTCAATGAAACCATTCTGCATCGGTTTGCCCGGTTTGATGAACTCGAGCGCTACGCCGTGCTGCTCAGCCCATTCAGCCAGGGCCAGCGCGATGAACTCCGGACCGTTGTCTGTTCTGAGCTTGAGGGGATAGCCGCGGACAGCGGCTATCGCTTCAAGCTCGCGCACCACCCGCTCGGCGGTCAGGCTGAAGTCCACCACGATCGCCAGTGCTTCACGATTGAAGTCGTCGACGACATTGAAGGTGCGAAAGCGACGACCGTCCCACAACGCATCGCTCATGAAGTCTGCTGACCAACATTCATTCATCGTTTGCGTCACCTGCAGCGGCGCCGGATTACGTGTCGGCAACCGTCGCTTGCCCTTGCGTCGTTTGTTCAATTTCAAGCTGCAATACAC